>Ga0070708_100000142_pt1 | contig 49401 bp, 50 predicted proteins | sample KBSK5503metaG_FD_65469 | JGI IMG/M metagenome (GOLD analysis project Ga0070708, IMG submission 65469) | Corn, switchgrass and miscanthus rhizosphere microbial communities from Kellogg Biological Station, Michigan, USA - KBS K5-50-3 metaG | ecosystem: Host-associated > Plants > Roots >... | reverse complement strand
CCATCACCATCCAGTCGAGCTCGCCGCAGGCGGGCGACCTGACCTCGACGCACGCGGTGTGGAGCGACCAGCTGGAGCGAGGGATCCTGGTCGGCCGCGACGACCGCTGCAGCCACGGCGGTCTCGACGAAGGCAATCTCTCGCGCGTGCACCTGGTGCTGCTCAGCGTGGACGACGAGGTCTGGGCCATCGACACCGCCAGCACCAACGGCACTCGCGCGCTCGACGGTCCGCCCTTCCGCCAATTGCTCCTTTCCGGCGAGACGCACCTCGTCCTCGCCGACGCCCTCGCCCTGCGCTGGATGCCCGCGCTGCATGCCGCCCGTGCGTAACTTCCGTGCATGGCACGGAAGAACGGCAACGGGAGGAGCAAGCGCCAGGTCGGCTACGCGGTGATCGGGTTGGGGCACATCGCGCAGGCCGCCGTCCTGCCGGCGTTCGGTCACGCCAGCAACTCCACCCTGGTGGCGCTGGTCTCGAGCGATCCGGAGAAGCGCGAGAAGCTGGCCCGGAAGTACCACTGCGACGCCTACGACGTGCGCGACCTCGACGACGTGCTCGCCCGGTCAGACGTGGAGGCGGCGTACATCGCCGAGCCCAACGACAAGCATGCGGAGTTCGTCATCCGCTGCGCGAAGGCCGGGGTCCACGTGCTCTGCGAGAAGCCGCTGGGCATCAGCGAGGAGGAGTGCCGGCGGATGATCGACGCCGGCAAGGAGGCGCGCGTGAAGCTGATGACCGCGTACCGCCTCCACTTCGAGGAGTCGAACCTGACGGCGGTCAAGCTGATCGAGCAGGGCAGGATCGGCGATCTGCGCTATTTCTCCAGCCTCTTCGCCTACCAGGTCCGCCCCGGGAACATCCGCACCTCCGCCGATCGCGGCGGCGGGGCCATCTGGGACCTGGGCGTCTACTGCATCAACGCCGCGCGCTACCTGTTCCGCGCCGATCCCATCGAGGTGTTCGCCCTCCGCACGGATCGCCCGGACGACGAGCGGTTCAAGGACGTCCACGAAGGAATGAGCGTGCTGCTCAAGTTCCCCGGCGAGCGGACCGCCCAGTTCACCGTCAGCTTCGGGTCCTACGAAGAGGACGTCTACCGGATCGTCGGCACCAAGGGTCACATCGAGCTGCGCGACGGGTACGAATACCAGGGCCCTCGCGAGCTTCACGTCTCCATCGGCGGGCGCGAGCGCGTGCGGGAGTTCAAGGCGGCGGACCAGTTCGCGCCCGAGCTGATCGCCTTCTCCCGGGCGATCTTGCGGGACGAGGACGTGGAACCCGACGGCGAGGAAGGCCTGCGCGACGTGCGCGTGATCGTGGCCGCGCTCCGGAGCGCGCGGGAGAACCGGCCGCTCACCTTGTCGTGGCCGCCCCGGCAGCGCCGGCCGGAGCCGTCGGACCGCATCTACCGGCCGCCGGTGCGCGAGCCCCGGCTGATCGCGGTGGAGGCGCCGACGCAGGAGTGAGCGGAGGGACCCGAACGAAACCGGGTCCCGGACCTCCCCAGTTACCGGGCCGCGCAACGAATCGTGACGGCCTGCGGGTTGTAGATCTCGAGGGTCAGGACCTGCACCAGGCCCTGGACGAACGGAGTCTCGGTGTGGATCTCCGCCCATCCCTGCGGACAGACCTTCGACAAGTCATATGGGCCGCTCGTTTCCGCGAGACCGAAGATGAACCCGCTGTGCCACTTCTCGTCGTACTCGATCGGCGTGGGGCCCACCGGATTGCCATTCTTCACGGTCATCCGCCAGCAGCCCGTCACGGCGAGCGCGACGATGAGGACGAGCCGCTTCATGGCGTCACCTCGGCCAGTGCGACGAGCTTGCCCTCGCTGTCGAGCTCCAGCTGCAGGGCGCGGCCGTTGGTCGCGCAGGTGACGTACACCTTGCGCGGCGAGTAGATGCCCAGCGTGAGCAGGTGCGCGACGCCGGTCCCGAAATTGCCGCCGGTGACGACCTGCGCGACGCGGCCGTCCGAACAGAATTCCCTCACGTTGATGTTCTGCTCGTTCATGAGGCCCCAGAACCAGTAATTGAGCCAGCGATCGTACTCAATTCCCTTGACCGCATTGGGGTCGCGAATGAACGTCGCCTTGTAGCAGCCTGCCCCGCAGAGCAGCACCGCGAGCAATGCGGCCCTTCCCGGTCGTTTCATTTCCCCTCCTGTCGAAACTCGGAGAATCGCGGGGCGGTATGTATCACTTCCAGTCCACCTTCACGATTGTCAGCTCGACCTCGCCCGCCGGGCGGCGGACGACGACGGCATCACCCTCGCGCTTGCCCAGCAGGGCGCGGCCGAGCGGCGCTTCGTAGCTGATGCGCCCAGGCCCCAGGGAGTCGTCCAGCTCGTCCCCTCCGACGATCTGATAGGTCGTCACCGCTCCTTCTTCGTCTTCCACCGTCACGGTTGCGCCGAAGAACACCCGGTCGGTCGCCGGGCGCGTCCGCGGGTCCACCACCTCGTACGCCTCGAGCTGCTTCTGCAGCCGATGGATGCGGGCGTCGATCTCGCGCAGCTTCTTCTTGCCCAGCTTGTACTCGTAATTCTCGCTCCGGTCCCCGTGGGCGGCGGCCACCGTCACTTCGTGGGTGACCCGGGGCCGCTCCTCGTACAGCAGGCGGCGGAACTCTTCGCGCAACTTCTCGAAACCGAGCCTGGTGATGTACTTCTTCACGGCTTTCTGTTGCCCGAACGGGCTGGTGCTGGCAACTTTGCGCCCGTGTCGACTGCCGTCACCCAGGGCATCCGGGTCACCGTCAGGAGCCGCTACCTGCCCGAGCAATCGGGGCCGGGCCGCTGGGCGTTCGCGTACACGGTCCGGATCGAGAACCTGGGGTCCATCTCCGCCCAGCTGCGCAGCCGCCACTGGATCATCACCGACGGCAACGGCAAGCGCGAAGAGGTGAAGGGCGACGGCGTGGTCGGGAACCAGCCGGTGCTGCGACCCGGGGAGAAGTTCGAGTACACCAGCGGGGCCGTGCTACAGACTCCGCACGGATCGATGCGCGGCACCTACCGGATGGTGACGGAGGACGGGCGTCAGTTCGATGCGGAGATCGCGCCCTTCCCGCTCACGCAGCCGGGCAGCCTGAACTGAAGCTGCCGCGTCGCCGCCTCAGGCGCAGCCACGCTGCCAGCGCCGCAGCCAACGCGACCAGCGGCTGATCCGCCCGGGTCGATGCACACCCGCCGCCGCCCGCGCTCGCGCCGCCGCCTGTGCTCCCGCCGCCGCCTGTGCTTGCGTTGTGCACGTCCACGCGGATGGGGACCGTGCTGGCCGGCAGCCCGCTCTCATCCACCGCCATTCCGCTCAGGTCATGCGAACCGTCTGCCACGGCGGTCGTATCCCAGGTGAAGCTCGCCGGAGAGCCTGCGGCAGTCGCCACCGGAGCGCCATCGACCAGCAGGCGGACCTCCGACACCTGCATCCCGACGGTCGCCTGGGCATCGACCTCGAACCGTGCGACGCCGGCGAGCACGGTGCCTGGGTCGGCGCCCCGGAGCCAGACCGCGAGCGGGACCTGCCGATCGAGCGCGACGCGCAGCGAGATCTCCTCGCCCGAACCGTTTGCCGCGGCGGCACTCGTGTAGACGTACGGGACCGACCGCGCGGAGGCCGGGACGGTCTCCGGCAGTGCCGGATACCCGTGAAAGGCGTTCTCCGGCGGGAGCGCCACCGCGTTTGCGGCACCCAGCCCTGTGGACTGACGCCAGATCCGGGTCTCGTAGGTTCCGACGCCCAGGGTGTGGTTGGCGGCGATGAAGAGCTCGCCGTTGCGCATGGTGGTCGCGGGCTGCAGGGCCCAGTCCTGTTGACTGTCGTCGACCTGCACCCGGGCGCCGAACGTGCCGGTGGCCACTTCGAAGCGCCGGTACCAGAGCTTGAGCCGGTTCTGATCCTTGTAGACGAGGTGCACGCCGGACGAGTCGGCGACCGCGCTCAGCGCCGCCCCATGGTAGACGCCGTCCGCCGGCTCGTCGGGGAACGCGTCCTTCGCCGCGCTCCAGACGCTCAGGGCATCGGCGGCATCCCGCTCCACGAACCGGGTGACGATGCGGGTCCCGTTCTCGTTCGCCGAGTAGTCGTTCCAGATCAGCAGCAACTTGGTCCCCACGCTGATCAGCCGCCCGCCGGCGCGGCAGAGCGTCGTCGCCAGGGACTGCTCGGGGGCGAAGGTCTTGCCGCCGTCCGTGCTCACCGACACTACCAGCTGGTTCCCGTAGTTGTCGCCGTTCACGACCTCGGCGCAGACGGCGCATTTCGGATTGGTCGCCGGATCGCACGACGTAGCGCCGCGCTTGAAGGCCTGCACCCAGATGCGGCCCCGCGAATCGACGGCCAGCTCGCCGCGGTGGTAGGCGGCTCCGGACGCGGGACTGAATACGGTCACCAGCGGCTGGGCCGACCAGTCGCGCACCCCGTCCGTCCGCCACCACTGGAAGTACACCTTGCGCCCGGGATCGAGCGCTGGATCGGGCACGATGGACGGCGCGTCGAACGAGGTCACCACCGCGACGTCGCCGCCCACCTTCACCATGTCGGCGGTCTGGCGTTCCGCCGGGCTCGGATTCATCGCCGCGTAGCGGATCCAGGAGAAACCGTCGTCGTCGCTGCGATAGAGCTGCAGTCCGGTATCGGGCAGGGCCGCGTCGCGCTGCAGGGCGAGGAGATACGTGCCGGAGTCCATGCGGACGAGGTGCCGGGCCGCCGGCGTCGACAGCGCATTCGCGCCGCCCACCGACGTCACCGTGGTCTGGGAGAGCACTTGCGCGGACGCAGCGCCCGCGGCGAGCGCAGCCAGAGACCAGATCGCCGTTCGGGGCCCCGCCATTCCCGCCTCCCCACATCGTTCCCGTGCAGGCGAGCGAAAGCTAGGAAGCAGGCCGTGGAGCGGCAACCGGTCGCCTGCCTTGCCGGACCTTGTCCGGCCGGAAAAGCGCTGCCGGTGTGCGGAAGCTGACAGCGAAGTTGCACCGGCGTCACGGACTCGTCAAAACTGCCGCGGTATGACCCGCGACATGCGCCCGCGCATCCTGATCGTCGAGGACGAGAAGGACATCGTGCAGCTGCTGGACTTCGCCTTGCGCCAGGCTGGTTTCGAGACGGTCGCGGCGGGCAACGCGAGCGAGGCGTTCACGCGCATCCGGGAGAAGGCGCCCGATGCCTTGATCCTCGACCTGATGCTGCCCGATCTCCCGGGCACCGAGGTTTGCCGCCAGCTCAAGAGCAATCCGAAGACGGCCGCGCTCCCGCTGATCATGCTGACCGCGCGCAGCGACGAAGTGGACCGCGTCGTGGGGTTCGAGCTCGGCGCGGACGACTACATCACCAAGCCCTTCTCCGTCCGCGAAGTGGTGCTTCGCGTCAAGGCGATCCTGCGTCGCGGCGTTCCCGGCGAGCAGCCGGCGCGCGACCAGATCGGCCCCGTCCGCCTCGATCGGGAAGCGCACCGGGTCTTCGTGGAAGGACAGGAGATCGAGCTCACCGCGCTGGAGTTCAAGCTGCTGGAGACGTTCATGGCCCGGGTCGGCCGGGTGCAGACGCGCGAGCAGTTGCTCCGCGACGTCTGGGAGATGGCGGGAGATCTGCAGACCCGCACCGTGGACACGCACGTCAAGCGGCTGCGCGAGAAGCTCGCCTCGGGGCGAGACCTGATCGAGACGGTGCGGGGGCTTGGCTATCGCATGTCCGATCCCGCGGAGCACTGATGGCGCTGTTCGGCCGCAAGCCGACGCTCGCCGAGGCGATCGACAAGATCCGCTCGGAGATGCGCGCCGGAACCGTGCCCCCGGACGTCCTGGAGGAGCTGCGCCGGCGCGATCAGCCCCTCATCATCGGATCGCGCGAGCCCCCCGCGCTCCAGGAGATGCTCGAGGCCATCCCGGAGGCGGCCGCCCTCCTGGAGGTGGGCGGCCGGATCGTGGCGCGCAATGCCGCGATGGTGCGCCTGATCGGCAACGGGTCCACGCTGCTGGAGGCGACGCGCAGCGCCGAGCTGCAGGAGGTGTGCGCGCGGGGCCTCGCCGGCTGGCCGAATCAGGCCGAGCTCACCCTGCCCGCTCTCGACGTGCAGGTCGAGGCGCAGGTGGCCCCGCTCTCGTACGCCCGCGCCCTGCTGGTGCTGCGCGACCTCACCGCCGAGAGGCGCGCCGACCGCATGCGCCGCGACTTCATCGCCAATGCCTCGCATGAGCTGCGCACGCCGGTGACCGCCATCCGCGGAGCGGCCGAGACGCTGCTCGACGGCGGGCTGCAGCTCGACGAGCAGGCGCGCGAGTTCGTGCGGATGATCTCCCGCCAGGCCGACCGGCTCAGCCGGCTCACCGACGACCTGCTCGATCTCTCCAAGCTGGAGACCGGGGCCTGGAAGCCCCAGCTGGGACCGGTGGATCTCGCGCCGCTGGGCGGCACGGTCCTCGACCTCTTCCGCGAGCGCGCGACGGAGAAGAGCATCTCGCTGCAAGCCGACGTGCCGGACCAGCTGCGGGCGAACGCCGACCGCCGGGCGCTCGAGCAGATCCTCGTCAACCTGCTCGACAACGCGGTGAAGTTCACTCCGCAGAACGGCCGGGTGACCCTGCTCGGCGATGGGCTCGGTCCTACGGTGATGCTGTCGGTCGTCGATACCGGTCCGGGCATCGAGCCGCGGCACCAGTCGCGGATCTTCGAGCGGTTCTATCGCGCCGACGAAGGCCGCTCGAGGGAGCTGGGAGGGACCGGTCTGGGCCTCGCCATCGTCAAGCACCTCGTGCAGGCGATGGGCGGGGAGGTCGGACTGGAAAGCTCCCGGAACGGCTCGCGATTCTGGGTCCGGCTCCCCGCCGCCCCGCAGTAGCCGGGCCGCGGTTCGTCACACGGTTGTCACACGGGCCATGTAAAGGGCCGCATGCTCGAAAAATTGATGCCGAAGTCGGACGAGTTCTTCGACGACTTCGACGCGCAGGCGGAGGTCACCGTCCGCGGCGCCCGGCTCCTGGTCGCGCTGCTGGAGGATTTCCGCGACGTCGAGCGCAAGGTCTCCGCCATCAAGCAAGTCGAGCACGACGGCGACGAGATCGCCCACCGCAGCTTCGAGCGGCTTCACCGGCAGTTCATCACCCCGTTCGACCGCGCGGAGATCCACGAGCTGCTGGGGCGGATCGACGACGTCCTCGACCTGATCGACGCCACCGCGGAGCGCCTGTTCCTCTACGAGGTCGGGCTCGTGCCGCAGGCGGCAAAGGACCTGGCGCGGCTCTTGATCCCGGCGACCGAGAAGGTGCAGGAGGCGGTGCGCCTGCTGCGCGAGATCAAGAACCCCGCGCAGATCCTCGCCGCCTGCCGGGAGATCAAGACCATCGAGGGCGACTCCGATGTGCTCAGCCGGGCCGCCATCGCCGCGCTGTTCAAGAGCGGGGCCGATCCGCTCTCGATCATGAAGTGGAAGGAGATCTACGACCTGATGGAGACGGCCACCGACCGCTGCGAGGACGTGGCCAACGTGATCGAAGGCGTGGTGCTGGAGCACGCCTGAATGCTCTCCATCGTCATCCTGCTGATCACGCTGGCGCTCATCTTCGACTTCATCAACGGCTTCCACGACGCCGCGAACTCCATCGCCACCGTGGTCTCCACCCGCGTGCTCTCGCCCGCGATCGCGGTGGGCTGGGCGGCGTTCTTCAACTTCGTCGCCGCTTTCGGCGGCGGGGTGAGGGTCGCCAACACCATGGGCAAGGGGGTCATCCACTTCGAGCTGCTCAAGTCGCACGGCACCTCGATGGTGCTGACCGTGATCTTCGCTTCCCTGCTGGGCGCGGTGCTCTGGAACCTGCTCACCTGGTGGTGGGGGCTGCCCTCCTCGTCCTCGCACGCGCTGGCCGGCGGTCTGATCGGCGGAACCCTCCCCGCCCTCGGGTTCGAAGGCCTGGTCGTCGACGGCATCGTCAAGATCGCGCTCTTCATCGTCCTGTCGCCGCTCCTGGGGATGGTGCTCGGCACCACGATGATGATCCTGACCACCTGGATCGTGCGCCGCCGCGTCCCGGCGCAGGTGGACAGATGGTTCCGCCGCCTGCAGCTCGTCTCCTCGGGAATCTTCTCCTACAGCCACGGCAGCAACGATGCCCAGAAGACCATGGGGATCGTCGCCGTGATCCTCTACGGGACCGTCTGGGCGGACCGGCCCTTTTCCGTCCCGTTCTGGGTGGTCCTCATCTGCCACGCGGCCATCGGCCTGGGCACGGCGTTCGGCGGATGGCGGATCGTGCGGACCATGGGGCACAGCCTGACCAAGCTGCAGCCCATCGGCGGGTTCTCCGCGGAGACGGGCGGCGGCGTCACCATCCTCCTCGTCTCCAGGCTCGGCATCCCCGTGAGCACGACGCACACCATCACGGGCGCGATCGTCGGAGTGGGCGCGACCAAGGGCGCTCGCGCGGTGCGCTGGGGCGTGGCCGGCCGCATCGTCTGGGCCTGGGTCCTCACAATCCCCGCTGCCGCCGCGGTGGCGGCGGCGGCGTTCGTCGCCACCCGCAAGATCCTCGGGCTCTTCTGAGGCTGCGCCTTCAGCGAGGCGTGAGCAGATAGCCGTGAGCGACCTTCTGCCCGACCTGGCCATCCGTGCAGAGGATCTGGCCCGCGTCGTTGATCCCCAGCGAGATCATCAGGGTGAAGGTCGACGGCGGAATCAGATCGTTCAAGTTCCGCATGGCTCCGTCGCGGTACACGTACGCGAAGGTGTCGTAATGATCGCCGTTGTAGTCGGGCTTGTTGTAGACGTTGCCGACGATCACGCCCGACGCGTTCACCCCGGTGGCGGACGTCCAGGGGAGGCCGGGCAGGATCCCCAGGTCGCGCATGCTGGAACCGTCCCAGAGGAAGGCGTGGATCTTGTGGTCGTCCGGCACGAGCTCGGAGAGACCGGCCACCATCCCTTTGTCGTTCACCGCCTGGCCCTGGGCGTAGTCGCCTCCCAGGGTGCCGATGTCCCGCATCGATCGTCCGTCCCAGAGGAAGGCGCGACGCGTGCCGTCCGCCGCTTGCGACTCGCCGGTCACCAGTCCGCCGGGGCTGACGGCGATGGTCATGGTCTCGTCGCCGCCCAGGGTGCCGATGTCCCGCATCGCGCCGTTCTCATAAACGAAGGAGTGAGACCGCCCGGTCGCGGTGCGCGAGTCCCCGGCGACCCGGCCGCCGTCGGCGACGCCGAGCGCCATGCTGAGCGTCCCGCCGAGCGTGCCGGGGTAGCTGAACACGCCGCCGGCGTAGACGAAGGCGCGTCTGGAGGCGCCGGAGCCCTCGTAGCCGACCACGTCGCCGCGCGCGTTGAAGCCCATGGCCACGAGCTGGCGCGGATCGCCGGGAAAGAGGTAGCGGACCGTCGCGCCGCCTTCCCAGATCCAGGGACCCCGGGCCGAATTGCCCAGGACGCGGCCGCCGCTCAGCGCCACCGGAGCGCTGTCCTCGCCGGCGGGTACGAGCTGCACGTCGTAGAGCGGCGCCAGCACCAGCGTGAGCAGGAGCGCGATCATCGCAGCAGCTCCTGCAGCCAGGCGACCCGCCGCTTCATCTCGTCGCCCTTGAGGAAGTCGGAGACGCGGTCCTGCCCGTTGCCCGCCACCGGCTTGAACGGGCTGATGTGGAAGAAGCCTTGCACCGAGTTGGTCTCCTGTGCGTGGCAGCCATTGCAGGTCTGCCTGGCGAACGCGTGCCGCAGCGGCTCGTCGATGCGCGGCTCGTTCTTGAACACCCAGGCGCCGATCGCATGCGACGCGCCGCCTTGCAGCTCGGGCGGGACCACTGCGGTGCCGGCTCGGAGCGCGCCGGCGTTGTCGAGGACGAACCGGGCCAGGGGCGCCGTGCCGTTCAGGCTCTGATCGGGCGTCTGCGGCGTCGCCGCAAGCCGCAGGACGCCGGCGTCGAGCACCCATTGCCGGAGCTGCCAGAACTGCCCGAACTGCTGCTCGTTCGTGCGCAACTGGGAGAGCGAAGCGCCTTGCGCGAACGTATCGGTGAGTCGCTGCAGCGAGGCGTTGAATCCCTCGCCGTAGGGAAGCTTGCCGAGCGCATGCCAGCGGCGCGCCCACTCGGCGCGGTCGTTCGAGGTCCCGAGCGCCGGCATGCGGTACTCGAAGCCGACCGTCATCTTGCGAGGAGCGCCGGTGGCCGGGTCGTAGAGCCCGTAAACAAGGCGGGCCTCGCCGTTGGCGCTGGTGGCGAGATCGATGCGGCAGACGATGGCGAGCAGCCGGAACGGGGCCTGCGCCAGGTCCAGGACGCCATCGCGCCGCGGCCAGGAGGCGATCAGCTCCTCGACGTCGGCGCGATCCTCGAGGGCGAAGCCGTTCAACGATGCCTGCCGGAACGTGCGCAGCCAGCTCTCCGCCTGGACGCCGGGACCCAACCGCTCCATCAGCTGGCGGAAGCTCCAAGGCCCGTCGTTCGCGTTGGAGGAGCGGGCGTCGAGCACGACGCTGGAATCGACGATGACGAGCTCTTTCCAGGGGTCGACGTCGGAGACCGGTCCGCTGCCGCCGTCGGGGCTGGGCGACTCGCCGTAACCCCCGTCGCCTTGCGGTGAGCCCCCATCGGCCGGATCGGGGGGTGGGAGGTTGCCCGAACCGCCGCCGCCGCTCGCCGCGGACCCGCAAGCGCAGATCACGGCTCCGAGAATCGAACAAACCGCCGCGCGCATCCGGCCGGCCCCCTGACCTTGCGGGAAAGTTAGGGGCGGGATTCCCAGGGGGGAAGGGAGTGCACGGCAGCCCGGCAGGAGGCACGGAGATAGCGTCCGCCCCGTCGAGGCGATAGGCTCCGTCGATCCGTCCACTGCCGGACGGAGGCTTTAGGAGGCACCGCGATGGCCACGAACTCCAGCATCGAGCGCCTGGCGACGCGGCTCGGCATCGGAACTGGATTCCGACGGATCGGCCGCACCACCCTGTTCCGGCTGACCGGGTATTACGTCCTCGTGCTGGCCCTCATCTCCGGCTTCATCGTTCTCACCGACAACATGAGGGGCATGCACCGGCTCGGGAGCAGGGGCAACGCCGTATTCCGTGCTGAAGGCCCCATCGCCAGTGCTCCGGACGCCACCGCATCGGATCTGACCCACCACCTCTGGGATCCGCTCTTCCGGGCGCTGCCTCCGCTCGGCACCGGAGCCGCCGCGGTGATCAGCGCCTTTCTCCTCGCCGTCCCGATCGCCTTCACCTATGTCCGCACGCGCAGCAGCCTGAAATACGACCAGTCGCTGGTGCAGACGGTCATCATGCTTCCGGTGGTGGTGACCTCGATCCTGATCGTGGTGGCGAACAGCCTGGCGCTGGCCTTCAGCCTGGCGGGGATCGTCGCGGCGGTGCGGTTCCGCAACAACCTCAAGGACACCCGGGATGCGGTCTACATCTTCGCCGCCATCGGCGTCGGGTTCGCCTGTGGAGTCGGGGTCCTCGTCATCGCCGCTTTCCTCTCTGTGTTCTTCTGCGTGCTCGAGCTGCTGCTCTGGAAGCTGGATCTGACGGCCGACCACGAGCACACCTTCGGGCTGCTCTGCATGCCGGCGAGCGCGTCGCTCGCGCGCGGGGAAACCATCGAGCTGCCCCCGAACCCGAGCGTCGCGCCGGCGCTCAGCGGCGACGCGTCGGCCTCGACCCCGTCGGCCGATACCGGTCTGCTCGCGCTGGGCGGCGCCAAGCCCGAGCCGAGCGATGCTGGAGGCAAGAAGCCCGCAGAGCGACTCCTGCTGTACTCGAGCGATCCGGAGAAGGCCCGCAAGCTGGCGGACGCGGTGCTCGCGGACATGGCCAAGGAGTTCAAGCACAAGAAGACGCGGAACGGCGGCAACGATCGCTACGTGCTCGAGTACCGGGTGCGGCCGCGCAAGAAGACCCCGGTGCTCGCCATCATCGACCGCCTCCACGCCGAGGGCGTGCCATACCTGATCGCGGCGGAGATCGTCCCTGCCGACTCCGAGGCTCCGGAGACGACCTGAGCGCGATGGCCAGACTGGTGCTTCCCGTCTCCGCCCAGGACCATTCCCAGGGTCCGGAGAACGCCCCGCTGACGCTGGTGCAGTACGGAGACTTCCAGTGCCCGCACTGCGCCCTCGCCCATCCGACGGTCACGCAGATCGCGCGCGAGCTGGAGGACTCGCTGCGGATGGTGTTCCGCCACTTTCCCCTGGCAAACGTGCATCCACAGGCGCTGAAGGCCGCCGAGGCGGCGGAAGCGGCGGCGAGCCAGGGGCGGTTCTGGGACATGGCCGGCTTGCTCTACGAGAACCAGGAGAACCTCGACGACGAGTCGCTGCTCAAGTACGCGAAGAAGGCGAAGCTCGACTTGAAGCCGTTCAGGAAGGAGCTGGGCTCGGGAATCCACTCACCCCGGGTCCGCTCCGATTATCTCGGCGGCATCCGCAGCGGAGTGAAGGGAACGCCGACGTTCTTCATCAACGGCGAGCAGTACGAGGGATCGTTCGAGTTCGACGCGCTGGTCGCGGCGCTGCTGAAGGCGTCCAGAGGTAGGTAGCTTCGGCAGCTCAGGCGACCCCGGCCCTCCGACGAAAGCTGGCCCCCGGTTTTCGCTCTGCTACCGTTCTCGAGGTCCGACGTTCATTCGCTTCCATTGGATTGGGGGAAATCCGATGACCTCATTGCGTCGACTCATGTCCTGCGCGGCTGCCGGCACGGCCGCGGCGCTGCTCCTTTCTTCGCCCGCTTTCGCCTTCGAGCCCAGCCGAGGTGAGCCGCCCGCGCGCACGCGCTTCGTGGGAAACCTCGAGGTGGACCATCAGTTCAACGCGGTCGCCACGGTGACGTTCGCGGACGGGTCCACCTCGAGCCTCGGAGACGCCCTCTTCGGCCTGAACGCTGGGGTCGCTCATCCGCTCACGTCCGACGGGCAGTTCGAGGTGCAGGCCGTGATGGGGTTCCTCCTCTCCAGGATCAACGCGTCCAACGGCAGCGCCATCTTCTGGGATTTCCCCCTCGAGATCACCGCGCACGCCAACGTCGGCCCCTTCCGGTTCGGAGCGGGACCGGCGCTGCACATCTCTCCGATGCTGCGCGGCGATGGATTCGCTTCCGGAACGAACGTGAACTTCGGCACCACCGTGGGCGCCGTCGTCCGGGCCGAGTACCGCCTGAGCGAGCACTGGGGCGTCGGGTTCAATTACTCCTGGCTGCGCCTCTCCGCGAACGGCCAGTCCGGGGACGCGAGCCGCATCGGCGGGTCGTTCGGCTGGTACCTGTGACGGAAGTCTGCGGCTGACGCACTTCAGGTTGCGCAAGCGGTAGCGCTGCGCCATGCTCCCGGCGCCGGCCACTCCGGCTGGACCGAGGCCATCATGCGCAAGCTCGCAACCGCTCTCGCCGTCGTATTCGCAGCCGTGTCCGCCCACGCCGCCTTCGCCTGCGAGGACGAGAAGGTGCAGAGCGCGGATCAGCCGCAGCAGAAGCCTGCGGTCGCGGAGAAGACGCAGAAGGAAACCAAGCAGCAGCAGAAGAAGGCGAAGAAGGGCGAGCGCGCCGAGAAGGCGCCGGTGGCCCGCGCCGACAACGGATAGATCACTGCCGAATCAAATCGCGCAGCTTCAGCGATCGCGGTCCATCGCGTCGCGGAGGCTGCGCGCCCACATCGTCCGCCAAGGGTAACCCCGCCCCCCTGCGCTCTCGCCCACGTCCCGTGCTAGCTGTGGATGGCGATGGGGAGAGACAAAATGCGAATCGCGCTCGCTTGTGCCCTGGCGATGTGCGTTGCCTGCGGAGAGGTCTCGCAAGGAGGTTTCTCGCCGACGCTGGACGAGCGGACCGGCACCGTCATCCCTCAGGCCACCACGTGGACCGGAATCAGCGTGGACGCGTACAGGTACGGCACCGTGGATCGCACCGGCACCGTCCCTCAGGCCACGACGATGATCGGCATCGGCGTCGACCCGTTCAGGTACGACACCACGGTCGCGAAATAGTGAACGAAGGCGGTCCCGCGGCAATCCTCTTCATTCCGCGAAATGCCTAAGCTCGGATCATGGCTCTCCATGCGCTCTTGATGGCCGCCGCCTTCGCCCAATCGAACACGAGCTGGGAGGCTGGAGTCGCCACCTCCTACGTCCGCGGAGGCGGCTTCGACGGACCGGGAGTCGCCGCGCACTACCTCTGGACGCCGAGCGACTATTTTGCTCTCGGCCCCATGGTGGACGTGGCGTACCTGAGCAGCGGCCTCAGGGCCGTCAATGGGGCCCCCGCCAGCTACGCATTCACTTCGACGTTTGCTGGCGGGCTCGTCGAGCTGCGGTTGCCGCTGCGTCTGGTCGAGCCGTACGCGGGACTCGCGCTCGGCTACGTCGCTGCAACCCTGCAGCGCTCGGTCAATACGCAGTGCTGGCTTAGCTCGGGCTTCGGCGGGGTCCTCACCGCCGGCGGCAGGGCAGCCGTGAGCGATCACTTGACCCTGGGCTTGCGGGGCTCGGCGCGCCCGCCGGCATTCGAGCAGAACTGCGCCGCGGTCTTCGGACCTGCCGCTTTCGACTTCCCCATGCTCTTTGCGCTCAGCAGCACACTCGACTATCGCTGGTAGTCAGGTTGTCTGCGGCCCGTTCGGCAAATTCCGTGATGCACACGCCCTTCCCAGAGGCTGCCGGTCAACACGAACGGTCGTCACGACGCTGCAAGCTTCATGGCTGCCGCCACGATGGGCTTTGCCCAGTCCGGAGTGCTCGCCAGATCGCCAGCGTTCATGATTCGACCGGCGTCCAAGTGGAGGACCAGCTTGGGCGTGGGCGCGACACCGCTGTGTGGATCTGCTTCGTCGCTGTTGTCGTAGACACGCAGCTCAGTCAACCGCGGCAGAAGCCGGATGAGGTTCAGCAGTCCCCGATCGTACCGCCGGCGAATGTCCGCCTCCGGTATGTCGTGGCCGCCTTTCGCGACCCGCGCCCGCACACGCGCGATGTGCAGCTCGAGGCTGCTCAGCCCGGTATACAAGACGCGAACCTCGATCCCGGCTTCGAGCGCGTGCTCGAGCAAGTTGGTGATCGTATTTCCGCCCAACGTCGTCTCGAAAGCAAAGTCGAGCCGCCCGGCGATGGCCTTCTCGAGCAAGCGCTTCCCCTCGAACCATGCCTGGCTGTTTGCCTCCGCCTGGGTCATCCCAGGGCTCGCGGCTCTGATCGCCGCAGCGGCTTCGTCGGGATTGAAGTACTCCGCACCTGAAGCCCTGAACGTCGCGCCAGCGATGCTGCTCTTCCCTGCGCCATTCGTTCCCGCCAGCGCGTAGATGCGCCCGCGTTCAGCCACGCTTCCGGGCGGCCACGACTGCGGCCTCTCCCATGCGGGCCGGCGTCGCGTCGAACGCGGCCTTCATGCCCTTGCGTGCTTCGGGCGCCTGCATCTTTGCGAGGAGCGCATCGAATTCGCTGCGCAGCGTCTCGAGGCTCCTCTCGCGGGCGCCAGCGAGATCCTTGAACTCGTCGAACGAGAGCAAGACCGCTTCCGGCTCGTCACGCCTCGTGATCACCACGATCCCATGTGCCGCCTTCTGGAGCACTCGACCGAACTCGTTCTTCGCACCCGTCGCGGTGAACGACGCGACCTCGACTTCCTCGCCGCGGCGGTTCCGGTAGGCAGTGACACTCCGCCAGCGGCGGAACAGGCGAACCGCACGCTCCAGCGTTCGCTCCAAGGCGATGGGAGCGACCGGTTTCGACAAACACTCGACCGCGCCATGCTCGACCGCCGAACGCGCAACCCTGCTTCCAGCGTCCGTCATCAAGATCACCGGAACGTCCTTGTCGAGCTGTCGAATGGCTCGAACGAGTCCCAACGCGTCCGTGTGGGGCGCTGAAACGTCACTCAGCACGGCGTCGAACCGCTCCTTCTCGAACAGCGAGCGGGCATGAGCACTGCTCGGGGCAGCTTTGACCTCGAACCCGGCTTGCCCCAGAACGCGTGCGTGCTCGCCGAGCTCGCCGGAGTTTGGGTCGACCAGCAGGATTCGTCCGCGGGATACGTTGGCCATCGGCGTGCCTCCGTTAGCTATTATAGCCAGACCAGCCACCGATGGCCATGATGGCCAACAGACCCGGGGCATCACTAAATGTGTCTTGAAATCAAGCTATTAGGACGTAGCCAGCGCCCGTCATTCAGCCGGGCGATCGCCAGGCCGGTCGCACGGATCGGCCTGGTCCTCAGAGCATGTAGCTCAAGTCCGATGCGTGCGACGGGTACGCAAAGATGGCGCGCTCGAGATCGGTTGCGCCGAGGCCAGCGCGGATGGCGAGAGCGAAGATGTTCACCAGCTCCTCGGCCTGGGCGCCGAGGAGGTGCGCGCCGAGGATCCGCCCCGTTCCTTCTTCGACGAGCACCTTGAAGCCGGTGTGTCTTTCGGCGGTCCTGCGCGACGAGTACCAGCTCTCCGTCGACTGGTGGTTCACGCGGAGCTTGAGCTTCTTCTCGCGCGCTGCCTCCTCTCCGAGGCCCACGGCCGCAAGCGGCGGAATGGTGAAGACGATGGTGGGAATGCCCGAGTAGTCCGGCTTGCGCCGATTTCCCTCCAGGATGTTCGCGGCGACGAGGCCGCCCTCGTATCCGGCGACGGGCGTGAGCGGCAGGCCGTCGGTCGCGGCCGCGTCGCCGGCGGCGTAGACGACGGGATTCGAAACGCTCTGCAGGAAGTCGTTGACCCTGACACCGCGAGGCCCGTACTCCACGTTCGCCTCCTCGAGCCCGAGGTCGTCGATCTCCGGAACTCGGCCCGCTCCGTGGACAACTAGATCCGTCTCGACATGGAGGCCGCCGGACGCGTGCACGACGTAAGCGTCGGATGCTTTCTCGACGCCTTCCACCTGCGCGCCCACCTTCACGTCAATCCCCCGGTCCCGCGAGGCGCTCATGAGCACCTCGACAAGGTCGGGATCGAATCCCTCGAGCGGACGCGCCCCGCTGTGCAGGATGGTCGCCTGCGCTCCTGCCCGTGCTGCGATGTGTGCGAACTCGAAGGAGATGTAGCCGCCGCCGACGAAGGCGATGCGCCTCGGAAGGGCATCGAGCTCGAGGAAACGCTCGCTCGTAGTGAGGTACTCGGCGCCCGGAAAGCGCAGCGTCGCGGGGCGCGCCCCAGCGGCGATCACGAACTGGTCCGCCTCGACGTCCTCGTCGCCGATACGCAGCGTGCGTGGTCCGACGAAGCGCGCGCGGCCGTGCAACGTTGCAATGCCGGCCTCGACGAATTCACGCTGCCGGGCCGCCGGTACCGGCCCGGTGAATGTCCGCTTGAAGCGCATCAGCGCGGGCCAATCGATGCGAGCCCCCTCTGCTACGAGCCCCTTCCCCACCATCCGTTGCACGCGGTCCAGGGCTTCGGCGGCACCGACGAGGACCTTCTTCGGATCGCAGCCGCGCAGGGCACATGTTCCCCCGTACGGGCGCGAGTCGACGACTGCGACACGATGGCCTGCCGCATGCAGCTTCCAGGCGACCGCAGAAGCGGCCTCACCCGTGCCGATCGCGACGAGATCAAAACGCTGGCTCATGACGTCATCTCCAATCAGGCGGCGCCGGGAGCTCGAAGCGCAAGTTGCGTGCCGGAAGCACGGGCGAGGCTGTGGCGTAAGGCGGTTCTGATCGCCCAGCTACAGAGTACGTGGAGCGACGTAGGACGAGGGGACGAAGGCCGACCTACTCGCCGCGGGCACGGCAACGTGCGCGGGCCGTCCCGGAAATCCCCGGCGTTGGCCGGCTCGACCGATAGGTGAAGCTCCAGGGGTGGAGCGTCAACGCGAGCACGCCCCAGATCCCACCTTGTGAGAGCACGAACCCTCTTGCGCGGAGGCCGGCGATGATCTCGGGCGGCGCTTCCGCCGTGTGTCAGCGGAGCCTGCGCCGCACGGCGAGCGGGATGAGCTCCAGCGTGCGGTGCACGTCGCCTTTCAACTCGAAGCGCAGATACATGAGTGACCCCCTACCTTCGTCGTCGGGGGCTGTCCTCCCCTTGTGTTGAGTCCCAAGCCTGGAAACGTTGTACGCGCATCTCGCCGGAACCTTCAGGCGCCTTGCGACTCGTGTTCGTCAGCGGCGGTTCGCGCCGGGAAGGAGTCCCATGCAGATGACTCGGAATCGTTCGTGGATCAGTCTGGTGGCGGGCCTCGCCTCGATCGCGTGCATTGCGTGCAACCAGGCCTCTGCCTCGTCCAGCCGGGAGGGGGTCAATCCATCGCTCCGCGGCGGGGAGAGCGAGCCCGAAGGCCGCCGGCCCCGGCCCAACGAAGACGAAATCGGCCCCGACGAGGCGGCGGCGCTCGGCCTCTTCCGGCAAGGCAAGCAGATCTTCCGCTTCGACACCTTCGGCGACGAGGACTTCTGGGGAGGCGTCCTTGGGCTGCACAAGGCCATCGAAGGCCGCGCGTTCGGCGGGGTCGGCGACGGGGTCAGCCCCGCGACCGCGCTCGCGGTGGGCCTGAAGGTGGACGTCGACGCGCTTCCCGAGGAAGTCCAGGAGGCCATCGCCGAGGGCAAGGTCGACCTGAACAGCCCCGCCACGACGCTCGCGCTGCTCAAGCTCAACGCGGTGGTCGGGGTGACTGGGTTCTTCAACGACAACGGCAGCCTGCGTTCGATGGGAATCCAGTGCGCGCTGTGCCATTCCACGGTGGACAACTCCTTCGCGACGGGCATCGGTCACAGACTCGACGCCTGGCCGAACCGCGACCTGAACGTCGGCGCCATCGTCTCGCTCGCCCCGAACCTGCAGCCGGTGGCCGATCTGCTCAGCCTGGGCGGAACGAAGGTGGACGTCGCCACGGTGAAGCAAGTGCTGGCGACCTGGGGGCCCGGCAAGTTCGACGCCGAAGTCTTCCTCGATGAAAAGGCCGTGCATCTCGACGCCAAGGGCGTCAACCGGGCGCCCACGCTCATCCCTCCGGCCTTCGGCATGGCCGGCGTCAACTTGCATACCTGGACGGGCTGGGGCTCGGTCACGCACTGGAACGCCTTCGTGGCGAATCTGGAGATGCACGGAAAGGGCACGTTCTTCGACCCGCGCCTGAACAACGCCTCCCAGTTCCCGATCGCCACCGCCGCTGGCTTCTTCGACGTGCGAAACACGCCCGACCTGATCACTTCCAAGCTGGCCGCGCTGCACGTCTACCAGCTCGGGCTGCCGGCGCCGACGCCGCCGAAGGGCAGCTTCGATCGGGCCAAGGCTTCGGCCGGCCAGGCCGTGTTCAACGGGAAGGCGAAGTGCGCCGTCTGCCATGTCCCGCCGCTCTTCACCGAGCCGGGCTGGAACATGCACACGCCCGCCGAGATCGCCATCGACGACTTCCAGGCCAACCGCGCGCCCGACAAGCGCTACCGGACCCCGCCGCTCAAGGGGCTGTTCGCCCACAGCAAGGGCGGCTTCTTCCACGACGGCCGCTTCGCCACGCTGCTGGACGTGGTCAACCACTACGACAGCGCCGGCGTCGGCAACGGCGGCAAGCGGCTCGGCCTCACCGACAACGAGAAGGCCAACCTCGTCGAGTACTTGAAATCGCTCTAGCGGCGACCGGACCGGCAGGTCATCGCCCTTGTCCGGATTGAGTAGTATTCCTCCCCCGATTCGCTCGGGCCGCAGCATCGCGCTTCCTTCCGAGCGATCGCCAAGGAGATCGGCCATGTCCCAGAGATCGGTCCTGCACGCCATGCTGCCTCTCGCCGCCGCATTCGCCGTAGCTGCCCGCGCCCAGCAGACCCCGGCCCCAGCCAAACCACCCGCAAGCACTTACGCGACTCCCATCGGTCCATCGATCGGCCTCGACGCTGCCAGGAAGGCCGCGGCGGCCGCATCAGCCGAAGCGCGCAAGAACGGCTGGTTCATGGCCATCGCCGTCGTCGACCCGGCGGGCACGCTCGTCTACTACGAGAAGGCGGACACGACGCAGATCGGAAGCGCGGTGGTCGCCATCGACAAGGCGCGCTCGGCGGCGCTCTTCAAGCGGCCGACGAAGGCGTTCGAGGACGCGGTGGCCAAGGGCGGCGCGGGCGTGCGCATCCTGGGGCTCACGGGCGCGGTACCGCTGGAGGGCGGCCTGCCGCTGATGATCGACGGAAAGCTCGTCGGCGGCATCGGCGTCTCGGGCGATCTCTCCGAGCACGACGGCCAGTGCGCCGCCGCGGGTGCCGCCGCGCTCGCCTCGTCGACGGCCTCCCGCTGACGACAGTCCCGGCGGGTGAGCGCTCGCAGCCCCTGGAAAAGGCGCTCGTCGACGAGCAGGCCGCGCGGCGCGGTTACTTGGGAAGCTTGTCCAACTGCGCGAGCAGCTCGTCGTCGGTGACCAGATCCTTGGGGCTGTCGAGGACCTTCCGGTAGCGGACCGTCCCCGTCTTGTCGATGATCACGTACGCCCGCTTCGAATATCGATAGAGCCGGCTCTTCGGATCGCTGTCGAGGAACCCGTAGGCCTCGAGCGTGGTGCGGGAAAGATCGCTGATCAACGGGAAGGTGAGGCCCAGCTTCTCGCTCCAGGCCTGGTTGGCCGGCACGAAGTCGGTGCTGATGCCCACGACCTGGGCATTGCGGCTCTCGAACTTGGGGAGGTCAAGTTGGAAAGCCGCGACCTCGCGCGTTCAAGTCGGTGTGAAGGCGCCGATGAAGCCGAACAGCACCACGTTCTTCTTGCCCTGGTAGTCGGCCAGGGACAGTTTCTCCGTGGTGGTCGCCGGCAGCGTGAAGGCCGGCGCCTTGTCGCCGACTTCGAGCGCCGCGGCGGGCCAGACCGCAGAGAGCGCGAGCAGGACGGCTGCCCGGATCAGCGTCGGACTCGACTGCCTCATGGAGTGCCTCCTTGGCGCCCGATCAGCGGCTGGATGAACTCGAGCGCCTCTTTCGCTTCCCAATCTCGCGCGCCGATCGCGCGCCCGACGATCACGCCTTTGCGGTCCCGCAATACCGTCACCGGCAACCAGCGGACGCCGTACTCGCGGGCGACGGCCATCTTCGGATCGAACAGCGTGCGGATCCGGTGGCCGTGAGTCTCCAGATATGGCCTGACGTCTTTCTCCCCGCGCCCGTCGAGCGCGACGAAGTAGACCACCAGATCCTTCGGGAACCTCGCCTGCAAGCTCTCCAGGCTCTTCAGCTCGCTGGTGCAGGAGGAGCACCAGGTCGCGCCGAAGCTCAGCACCGCAACCTTCCCCATCAGCGACTTGGAGTCGACCATCTTGCCCGAGAGATCGGGGAGCGAGAACGCCGGCGCGGGCGTGTGCTCTGGCTGGATGAAGACGTCGGAATCTTGCGCCATGGCGGCGGCGCCGATTCCGACGCCGAGGAGAAAGGCCATTCGCAGGAGCTGACGTCTCATGGGGGCGAGAGGATTGTTCAGGCCCCGCAAGCTGTCAATCACAGCCGACCACAGCGCGCCACGTTTCCTCACGAATGCACATCCGCCACCCGTGGGGACCCACCTGCCCTCTTCGCTACGGTGCTCGCGCAACGAGATCGCATGTCCCTTTTTCTCGTCGCGGGGAGTGATCCAGGAGATGTGCGAAACCGTATTGGTCACCGGTGTGGGAGGGCCCGCTGGACGGGCCGGCGCCGCCTATTTCGCGAGCAAGGGATATCGCGTGGTGGGCACGGACCTGCGCGAGGTGTCCTCGCCCGCGACCGACTTCCGCCTCGTTCCCGCCGCCCGCGATCCGCGCTTCGCCGCCGTGCTCTGCGCGATCGCCCTGCAGGAGAAGGCGACGCTGGTCGTCTCCACCGTGACCGAGGAGCTCCCCGTGGTCGCCCGCATGCGGCCGGCGCTGCGGGAGCGCGAGATCGCCCTCTCCATCTCCGACCCGCCGGGCGTGGACGTGGCGAACGACAAGCTGCGGACCGCCGAGGACCTCGATCGCGCCGGCGTGGCGGTGCCCGCGACCTACGCCGACGCCACGCCCCACGACGAGCTGGCCGAGGCCCTCGGATTCCCGCTGCTCTCCAAGCCCCGCTTCGGGCGCGGCGGCCGCGGGGTGTTCGTGCACCGCGGCGCGGACGACCTGGCTCGAGCGAGCCCGGAAGAGGTCGTGTGGCAGGAGTTCCTGCCCGGCGAAGAGTACGACCTGAACCTCTTCGTCGAGCGGGACGGCGCCGTGCCGGCAGCGGTGTTGCTGCGCAAGACGGGCCTCAAGAACGGCCTGGTCGGGAACGCGTTGGGCGTCGAGCGCGTCGAGCTCCCCGACGTCGCGGAGCTCGGCATCCGCGCCGTCCGCTCGCTGGGGCTCGAAGGGCCCATCGACATGGACATCCGCCTGGACAGCGAGGGAAGCCCCGCCGTCCTGGAGGTGAACGCGCGGCTCGGCGCCAACGTGCTGTCGGCGCGCGAGGTACTGGACGCCCTGGACGAAGCCTGGAGGAACGGACGATGCGCCTGAGCACCGCACTGATCGCCTGCGCCCTGACTGCCGCTCCCGCATTCGCGGCCCCACGCCCGTTCGAGGGAGCGCAGATCCGCGCATGGGCGGACGTGCTCCGCAAGCGCGGGGACTACGAGGCGGCCCTCGAGGCCTACCAGAAGGAGATGGCGGTCACCGGCGAGACCGCCGACTGCTGGAAGCACATCGGCTGGACCCAGAAGGCGCTGCGGCGCTTCGCCGACGCGGAAGCCTCGCTCCGGCGGGCCTCCCAGCTCGACCCGGCGGACCGCGAGACGCAGGAAGATCTGGAGTCCCTGCACCTGTCGCGGGGCCTTCGCCTGGAGGCCCGGATGGGCGGCACCGAACCGGGCACTTCCAAGAACGCCTTCGAGGGAGAGCTCATCTACGGCGGCTTCAACAAAGTCGAGCTGCACGCCGGCGGGAGCTGGACCGACAACATCTTCTACGAGTCGGTCAAGGGGTACGCGAACGCCTACTGGTTCTACGCGCCGGCCTCGTACCTGAAGGCCGATTTCACCCTCCGCCGGTACGATTACACGGGCGCGAACCGGCCCACGCCCGATTCCAACGCGTACGATAGGGTTCCGCGCGGCTCGCTCGAGCTGTCGCATTGGCTGAACCCGAGGCTCCGGGCGGGGATCGAATACCAGCTCTTCGCTCCGAACTTCTTCTACGACCGCTCCACCCGGATCGTGAATCACAAGCTGACCGGCGAGCTGGAAGCGCGGCTCGGCGGTGGGTTCACCGCCGGGATCACGGTCGCGGCGCTGCGCGATCCGGATCCGGCGCAGACGCTCATCCTCGGGCGACCGGTGCCCGGGGCGCCGGCCGGCACGGTGTGCCCGGCTGCGGGTCAGCCGGACTGCGCGGCGGCCACCAGCGTCGCGTTCCGCAACGAGTTCCTCCTCGGCGGCAGCCTCTCCTACGAGGCGGATGCCTGGGGCATCGGCGTGAAGTACATCCCGAACCGGGACCTCGACTCGGGCTTCGACTGGTCGATCATCTCGAGCCTCGACCTGCGGCCGATGGACAAGCTCTCGTTCAATTTCCAGTGGGTCTTCGATCGGTACTCGGACGCCGCCGGCCCTGCCTTCGCGGGACAGGGCGGAAACATCTGGTGGGCCACGGTGCGCTATCAGTTCACGCGCCCGCTCGCGGTGGGCGGGGGCGTGAAGTGGGTCTCCAACCCGAGCCCCGCGGACGTCAGCGGCACTTCCACGCGCAACGACCCGACGATCCTGCTGAACATCGAGTACCGCACCATCCTGTTCTGATCCCATGCCCGGGCCTCTCCGCATCTTGCTGGCGCTCTTCACCCTGTCCGCCCTCGTCGCGGCGCCGGCAGGCGCGCTGGCGCCGGGCCGGAACGATACCGTCGAGACGGTCCGGCGGGAGGCCCGATCCAAGGCGAGCGCACGGAAGTTCGCCGATGCCGTCGGCGACTACGAACGGCTCCTCGCGCTCGCGCCCGGGGATGCCGACGCGCTGGCCCATCTCGCCCAGCTGCAGGCCTGGACCGGCAACTACGACCAGGCGGTCGTGCGATACCGGGAGGCGATCGCCGCCCGGCCGCTCGACCTGGGGCTGCAGAGCGACCTCGCCGACGTGCTCGGCTGGAGCAACCGCCTCGAGGAGGCGGAGCGGCTCTACGAGCGGGTCCTCGAGCGGAACGCGCACCACCACGAGGCGCTGAAGGGCCTGGCGCGGGCGCGACTGCTGCGGGGCGACCCCGCGTCCGCGGGGGCGGTCCTCGATCGCGCGCTCGAGCTCTACCCGAAGGACGTCGATCTGCACGTCGAGCGCGCGCGCATGCTCTCGCAGAAGGGGAAGCTCGACGAGGCCATCCAGACGCTGGAGCGAGCGGTGAAGCTGGCGCCCTCCGAGCCGGACGTGCTCCGCCACCTCGCCGAGGCCTACCAGCAGAAACAGGACTGGCCGAAGGCCCTGGAGACCTGGCTCCGGGTGGCACAGCTGGTCCCCGACGCCCCCGAGAGCCACGTCGCGCTGGGGCGCATCTATCTGTCGTTGGGCAAGCTTTCCCTGGCGCGCGAGCATGCCGCAATGGCGCTGCGGATGGGCCCGACGGGAGCCGCGGCCAACCAGCTCGTCGCGGACCTGGACCGCGAGACCAGGCTGGCCCCGGTCCGGACGGCCACGGACTGGTTCGAGCTGCTCTCCTACGCGATCCTGTTGGGGTTGATGGCGCTGGTCGTGCGGCGGGCGCGACGGTCCCTGCGGCGGCAGCCGGCGGCGTGGACCTTCGCCATGTACGTGGTGCCCGGGTTCCTCGTCCTCGGCGTGGTGGCGCATTCGATCCGGGGCGTGCCCTGGCCCTGGTTCGACGCGCGCCTGTTCGGAGCGGTCAGCGACGTGGCGCTCCTTCTCGGGCTCGGCCTCGCCTTCGTCGTGGCGCTGCGGCTCGAGCCCAAGGTGCGCGAGTTCGAGGGCGAGGTGGTGCTGGCGCTCGGAGCGCACCCGGACGACATCGAGCTCGGCTGCGCCGGGTTGATCCTCAAGTTGAAGGCGAGCGGCGCCCGGGTCCACGGACTCACCTTCACCCGCGGCGAGAAGGGGACCGACCGCCCCGGACAACGCGAGCTGGAGTCGAAGAAGGCGGCCGAGTTCCTCGGATTGGACGGGCACCAGGTCCTGGACTTCCCCGACACCGGCTTGCAGGAGAAGATTCCCCTGTTGAAAGGCGTGATCGAGTCGAAGATCAAGGAGCTGGGCGCCACCATGGTCCTCACGCACACGGACGTCGACGTGCACGGCGACCACCGCGCCGTCTTCGCCGCCACGCGCGAGGCCGCGCGCTCCGTCCGGACAGTGCTCTGCTACGAGGACGTCTCCACCACCGACCAGTTCAGCCCCAACTTCCACGTCGACATCACCCACTACATCGACGACCACCTCAGGGCCTGCGCTCTGCACCGCACCCAGTCCCACCGCAGCTACATGGATCCACAAGTCATCCAGGGGCGCGCCGCCCACCGTGGAATGCAGATCGGCGCGCACTTCGCCATGGCGTTCAGGACGCTGAACATGGTCCGCTGAATGGAACTGGTCCGCACCCTCTTCTGGTCCTTCGGGCTGATCGTCTTCCTGCTGGGGATCCAAGGAGCGTTCTACTTTCCGCTGACCATCGCGTACGAGATCTGGAAGAGGCGCGCGCTGCGCCGCCTCCCGCCCTTCCGGCAGCGGGTCACCGTGGTGGTGCCGGCCTGTAACGAGGAGCGCACCATCCGGGTGGCGCTGGAGACGCTGCTCGAGTCGGAGTACCCGGACCTGGAAGTCATCGTGGTGGACGACGGCTCGCAGGACGGGACCGCCGAGCGGATCCTCGACTTGCACGAGCAGGGCCGCATCCGCTTGATCCAGCAGCCCAACGCGGGAAAGGCGACGGCGCTCAACACCGGCATCGCGGCCGCCACGGGCGAGGTGGTGCTCTACACCGACGCGGACTGCCTGTTCTTGCGCGACACGGTGGCGAAGACCGTACGCTGGTTCGCAGATCCGTCGATCGACGCGGTCTGCGGCAACGACATGCCGCTCCGCGCGCGCACGGGACTGCAGAAGCTGCTCGCGATCACCACTCACATCGGCACCGGGTACGTGCGGCGCGCCCTCTCGGTGATCGGGTGCTTGCCGATCATCTCCGGCAACCTCGGCGCGGTCCGGCGGCGCGTGCTGGACGAGATCGGCGGGTTCCGGCCGCTCTGGGGTGAAGATCTAGAGATCACCTGGCGGCTGCAACAGCACCGCAAGCGGGTCGTGTTCGACCCCGAGCCCGTCGTGCTCGCCGACTGCCCGGCCACGTTCGCGGCGCTGTGGAAGCAGCGGGTCCGCTGGATGCGCAGCTACCTGAAAGTGGCCGCGTTGCATCGCGGTCTCTTCTTCCGCCGCGAGGCCTGGCCGTTCTCCTTCTATCTGCCGATCAACTTCGCCAACATGACGCTGGTGCCGCTGCTCCAGCTCGGGCTGGTCCTGGCGCTGCCCCTGGCCCTGATCCGCGGCTGGCTGCCCATCGACGGACCCTGGGAGCTGGCGAGCTGGCTGGGTCTGTCGTTCTTCTTCGCGGTGGCGACCTACGCGATCCTGCTCGACCGCGACTTCGGCGATCTGCTGTACCTTCCTTGGAGCGTGCTCGTCGTCCCGGTCTCGTACTTCTACGACGCAGTCGTCCTCTACTCCTGGTGGAAAGAGATGCGAAGAGCCGAGGAGAAATGGGAGAAGATCGGCCGCCTGGGCCCCGCGCCCGAGGTGCCGCGCCAGTGGGCCTTCTTCGCCTCGATGATCGCGGTAGCGATCGCGGGCGGCGTGGCGACCTGGACCTGGATGATGCGGCAGCGATCGGAGGCGCCCGCGTTCACGGCGCCGCTGCAGCTCGCCGGCGAGGAGGCGGCGCGGCCCGCCTTCCACCTGTCGGTCTCGACGCATTTCGACGCCTGGTCTGACTGGCGCGATGCCACACGCAAGCTCCTGGACCGGCCGCTGATCAAGATGGGCGAGGTGATCGGCGTCGGCGCGGGGCGGACGGAATGGACCTACTTCCGCTGGGCGGGGCACGAGGATCGCTGGTCCAATCACCAGAAGGGCTCGCCGAAGGACCTGCTCCTCACCGCCGCGCGGGAGCTGCACGACAGAGGGTTCAAGGTCGCCGCCTTCATCGATCTCTATGCCCCGAAGTGGATCGAGACGCACGCCGGCGCCGGCGCCATCCAGGCGGACGGCACGCCGCACCCGGAGCAGGTCAGCCTGACCGAGCTGGCGGACGGAGAGTTCGGCAACCTGGTGCTGGAGATGATCGGGTACATCGCTGCGAACTACCCGGTCGACGCGATCGACGTCACGGAGGCGGCGTACCGCCATACCTCCTTCGGACCTCGCGACCTCGCTTCCTACGCGAAGGCGAGCGGGCGCGCGGCCTGGCCTCGCGACTGGCGCGGGCGCGTGAACGTCGACGACCCGAGCATCTGGGAATGGAAGAGCGCCCTGGTGGAACGGTTCGTCTCGCGCGCCGCCGCCGCCGCGCACCGGTACGGAAAGCCTCTCTACCTGGACGTCGCGGCGAGCTGGAAGGACTTGCGCCGCGACGGCAAGGACCACGGCCACGACTACGCGCGCCTGCAGCGCATCGCGGACAGGCTGGTGGTCTGGAACTACTTCGCGCTGGAGGGTCGTCCGCCCACGGCCTCGCGCGACCTGGCGGCGCGTCTCGCGGCCACCCTGGAGCCCGGGCGCTGGACCCTCTCGCTGGGTCTCTGGGGACGCGACGGGAAACCCATCTCCCCGGACGATCTATCCGCGGCCCTCGCGGCATCGGTCCAGGGCGGAGCGCGGCACATCTGGGTGACGCCCAACGATCAGATCACGGACGCCCACTGGAACGCGATCCTGCGCAACTGGCTCGTCCCGGTGAAGCCGGCGCCCTCCGTGCGCGCGGAGGCGCGTTGAGCTCGTCGCCCGTCAGCGGCTTGCCGACGTTCCCGGCCGCTCGGGCTTCGCCCGCTTCCACACCACTTGCGCGATGCCCGCACCGATCGAGGGAGTCGGATTCACCACCCGCAACTCGTCGCCCCTGATCTCGACGATCCGCTTCTGATCGGTGCCGCTCCAATTCGGGAACGTGCTGCTCTCGACGTGCAGGAGAAGGGTCTTGTCGCCTTCGCTCACCGCGTAGGTGCCGAAGTAGCCGATGCCCCCCTGCACGGCCGCGGTGTTTTCCTCTGGCGTGCCTTTCATGCGGTTGTTGGAGGCGAAGGGGGCCACGTCGCCGCGCGTGATGACGACCGAGAAGTGGCCGTCGCTGGCGAGGATCATCGAACCCTTCGCGTGGGAGCCGAAGACTTCGATCTTGTTGCCGCCCCCTTCGAATGTATCGGACACGATGATCCAGGTGCCGATCAACTGCTGCTTCAGGGTCTTCACCGGACCGGCGGCCGGCGCTGGAACGGAAACGACGAACGCGGCGCCCGACAGAGCCGCTAGCGCTCCTTTGAGGCTCGCTTGCATGGTCGTCACCCTCTTGCCACGGACGGCGAGCTGTAAGGCTACAGCCGTTCTGCCCTCGATGGCCACCGGATGGGACTTTGGTACTATCGCCGGCCGCTGCAGGCCGCAAGGCCCCGGCCCCGAAAGGAGAACGTGCGTGCCCGCGAGTCTCCGCCACAACCTCCTCGAGCTGCCCTGGGTGGACGTCAAGCGTTGGCTCGAGTCCACAGACGTCGTCCTGATCCCGATCGGGAGCTGCGAGAAGCACGGCCCCCACATTCCGCTGGGGACCGACAGCTACGTGACCATCGAGGCCGTGGAGCGCGCCGCCCGCCTGAGCGGCGTCCCGCACGCGCCGCTGATCCCGATCGGCTTCTCGCCGCACCACATGGGAGAGCCGGGCTGGGGAACGGGAACCATCAGCCTGCCGGCCGACACCTTCCGCGAGATGCTGTGGGGCATCGGCAAGAGCTTGATCTACGCCGGCTTCAACAAGCTGATCTTCGTCTCGCACCACGGCTCGAACTCGAGGCCCATGGAAGAGGCGCTCCGCCGGCTCCGCTTCGAGTGCGGCGCCTTCACCGCCTGGTACAAGACGCCGACCGAGCGCGAGTGCACCGTGCTCAAGGAAGTGCTGGAGGGGCCGCCGGAGGAGACGCCAGGGTGGCACTCAGGGGAGCTGGAGACCGCGGCCATGATGGCCTACGCCGAAGACCACGACCTGCCCGGCGCGGTCCGGATGGAGCGCGCCAAGCAGGACCGCGCGCACGCCCCCGAGTGGATGGGGCCCGCGTTCAGCAAGAAGGACGGCATGGGCACGGTGGTCTTCCGCAACTCGGAGAACATCTTCGTGCCGATGAACCATCATGAGTATTGCGACACGGCCACCATCGGGAATCCCCTGCGCAACACCAGCGCCGAGAAGGGCCGCCGGATCTTCGAGAAGATGGCGGAGCACCTCGCCGCGTTCGTCGAGGAGGTCAAGAAGATCGAGGCGCGGGTGCCCGACGAGAAGAGAGACTGGCCGAACCGAGGCTGGTTCTAGACACAGGCGACGATGAGCGAGGGCGCGCAGATCGTCGTCCTGGCCACGCTGGACACCAAAGGGGCCGAGGCGGCCCACCTTGGCGATCTCCTGGTCCGCCACGGGCAGCGGCCCTGCCTGATGGACGCCGGGTTCCGCGGCCCGCCTTGGTACCGTCCCGACGTCGACCGGGATCAGGTCGCGGCAGCGAAGGGCCTCGACATGGCCGCCATCGGCCGGCTCGGACGCGAAGAGGCGATCCGCGCGATGGGCGAAGGCGCCGGCCGGTTGCTGGCGAAAGGCGTGGCGGAAAGACGCTACGCGGGCGTGATCGCGCTGGGCGGAAACCAGGGGACGGCGATCGCCGGCATCGCCTTCCAGAGCCTCCCGTTGGGCTTCCCGAAGGTGGCGGTGTCCACCGTCGCCTCGGGAAACCTGCGCCCTTACTTCGGTCACAAGGACGTGGCGGTGTTGTTCTCGGTCAGCAATCTGTTGGCCGGACCCAACTTCATCAGCCAGCCCATCCTGGAAATGGCGGCGGCCGCGGTGGCCGGCATGGTCTCGGCGCACCGCCCGTTCGCACCCGGTCCTGTGCCGGCTGTGGCCGTGACCGCCTTCGGCAACACGCAAGGCGCGGTGGCGCGCGTGCACGCCTTGCTGCGCGACCGCGGCTGCCAGCCCGTCCCCTTCCACGCCTCGGGCGCGGGCGGCTCCGCGATGGAGGAGCTGATCGAGGCGGGCCTCTTCGCCGGAGTGATCGACCTCACCGCGCACGAGCTGGTCGGCGAGGTCTTCGGCCAGGACATCTATACGCCGACGCGCCCGGGCAGGCTGACCGCCGCGGGCCGGCGCGGGCTGCCGCAGGTCGTAGCGCCCGGTGGGCTCGACTACTTCTGCTTCGGCGCAGCCGAGACGATTCCCGAGGCGTACCGGGGCCGGCCCGTCCACCGGCACAACCCGTACAACACCAACGTCCGGACCAGCGCGGCCGAGCTGCGCAGGCTGGGCGAAGTCGTCGCGTCCCGGCTCAACGCGGCTGCTCCCGGGACCGCCGCTTTCCTCTATCCGCAGAGAGGATGGAGCGAGATCGGCAGCCCCGGAGGACCGCTCCACGACCCTGAGGCGAACCTGGAGCTCCTGCGATCGTTGCGCGCCCACCTGTTGCCCGCGGTGGAGCTGCACGTCCTGGACCTCGCCATCAACGACCCCGGCTTCGCGCAACGCGCCGTCGAGCTGCTCGGTGATCTGGGGACACCATACGCAACTCCGACCAAAGTTCCGTATGGTGTCCCCAAATCTCCGGCTGAAGGAGAAGGGCCATGGCCTACAAGGTAGCGTCGTCGCAACCGCTGGCGGTGCCCGCCACCATGCGCGCCGCCGTGCTCTTCGGGCCGGGGGATCTCCGGGTGGTGCGCAAGCCCGTGCCACAGCCCGGTCCGGGCGAGGTCCTGGTGCGGGTGGCCATGTGCGGTACTTGCGGGACGGATCTGAAGATCCAGGCCCATCCGTTTCCCAACCAGCCGCCTTTCGGGGAATTCACCCCGGGCCACGAGTGGACCGGAACGGTGGTGGCGCTGGGCGAGACCGTGGACGAGCTCGAGGTAGGGGATCGGGTCGCCATCGAGGCGCACAAGGGATGCGGCCGCTGCGAGAACTGCGTCACCGGCATGTACACGGCCTGCCTCAACTACGGCAGCGTCGCCAAGGGACACAGGACCAGCGGGCTCACCACCGACGGCGGGTTTGCCGAGTACGTCGTCCACCACATCAACGCGCTCTACCGGCTCCCCGACGAGGTGAGCTGGGAGGACGCCGTGCTGGTGACCACGGCCGGCACCGGGATGTACGGGCTGGACGCCATCGGCGGCTTCGTGGCCGGGGATACGGTGGTGGTGATCGGCCCGGGGCCCGTGGGGCTCATGACCGTGCAGCTCTGCAAGGCGCTCGGCGCGGAGAAAGTGATCCTGGTGGGCACCCGCCGCAGCCGCCTCGACATGGGCGCGCAACTGGGAGCGGACGTGGTGGTGGACGCGCGCAGGGAGGACGCGGTCGCCGCCGTGCGCAAAGCGGCCGGTCCGCGCGGCGTCGATCTGGTCATCGAGGCATCCGGTGCCCAGGAGGCGCCGCAGCAGTGCCTCGAGATGGTCCGGCGCGGCGGCAAGGTGCTGATCGTCGCCTTCTACAAGCAGCCGGTCACGCTCGACCTGGGCCGTGCAGTCCGGGAAGACGTGACGCTGTACGGCACGCGGGGCGAGGGCGGCAACAACGTGCGGCGCGCGCTGTCGCTCGTCGCCCAGGGGAAGGTCCGCGGGCGCGACCTCGTCACCCATCGGTTCCCGCTGGACGAGATCCAGGAAGGGTTCCGCGTGGTGCGCGAGCGCGAGGGAGACCCCATCAAGCTCGTGTTCATTCCCTGAGTGGAAGGAGCAGCCGTGAGCCGAGCGCAAGACGACCTGACCCGTCTCAAGGAAGAGATCGCGCGCTACTCGATCGCGTCGTTCGAGCGCGGGCTGGTGGGCGGCGCGGGAGGAAACGTCAGCGCCCGGATCCCGGGATCCGACGAGATCCTCATCACCCGCACCGGAGTGATCCTCGGCGAGGTCACGCCGGACGACGTGGTGAGGATCGATCTGCAGGGGCGCCCGCTCGACCCGCAGGCGCCCAAGCCGTCGAAAGAGGTCCCGTTCCACACCGTGGTGTACCGGCTGCGGCCCGACGTCAACGCCATCATCCATTTGCATCCCTGCTACACCGTGGTCCATTCGCTTCGGGTTGCGGATCTTCCGCTGCTGACGGTCTCCGCGCGCCTCGTCCTCGGGCCTCGCGTGCCGTGCGTCCCGGTCGCCTGGTCCGGAACCAGGCTCTTGGCGCAGCACGTGGGCAAGGCCCTGCGCGAGGCGCCGGGCGCCAAGGTGGTCCTGCTGGCCGCTCACGGCCTCAACGCCATGGCCGCCGACCTGCGCGCCGCCTTCGCCCTCGCCGACCTGGCCGAGTGCACGGCGAAGCAGGCCTGCATTGCTGATCACCTCGGAGTCCATCTACCATTGCCGGCACGAGAGGCTTTGCCGGAGCCCGACGCGGTCGAGATCTGAGCCGCCTCCGTGCTCTCATCGATCGGGGGACCATCGCATGCGCGAGGCGCGTCTCAACGTCACCGTCGTCCTGGTGTACGTGCTCTTGCTCGCGGCGTGGCAGCTCGCCGGGTCGGCGTTTTCCGTCCCGGCGTTCATTCTCCCCTCGCCCCTGGCGATCCTCCAGAGGGCCGCGAGGAGCCCCGGAGTGCTGGCGTTCCACACCCTGGTGACGCTCCAGGAAGTCGTGCTCGGATTCTTGCTCGCCGTCCTGGCCAGCATTCCTCTCGGCATCCTGATCGTCAGCTCGCGCCTGCTGGAGCGCCTCTTCTATCCGCTGCTGGTGGCCTTCCAGGCGATCCCGAAGGTGGCGCTGGCGCCCATCCTGGTGGTCTGGTTCGGCTTCGGTCTCACCTCCAAGGTCTCGCTCGCGTTCGTCACGGCGATGTTCCCGATCGTGATCAACACCGTCGTGGGCATGGCGCGGACTCCTCCGGAGATGATCCACCTGATGCGCTCCCTCGGCGCGTCTCGTTTGCAGATCTTCGCCAAGGTCAGGCTGCCCGCGGCCGCGCCGCACATCTTCGGGGGCCTCAAGGTCGGCATCACGCTCTCGATGGTCGGCGCGGTGGTCGGCGAGTTCATCGCCTCGAACAGCGGCCTGGGGAACTTCCTCTTGATCGCCAACAACGCCTTCGACAGCCCGCTGCTGTTCGCCGTCGTCATCGTGCTCTCGCTCCTCAGCGTGGCGCTCTTCTACGCGATCGAGGTCATCGAGGCGCTGGTGCTCCCGCGGCCGCTCCGGCGGAAGGCGATCGACCTCGAGCTGGGGGCGCGCGCATGAAGGCCGTCCCCAGCAGGCCCAGACCCTCCTCCTCCGCTGCGCCCTGCTTCGTGGAGCTGAGCGGCGTCTCCAAGAGGTACGAGCTGCGGGCCGGCACCGATCTGTTGGCGCTCGACGGAGTCGAGTGCGCGGTGGCCGAGTCCTGCTTCTGCGGCATCGTGGGCCCGAGCGGCTGCGGCAAGAGCACGCTGCTCATGCTCACCGCGGGCCTCTACCTCCCCAGCGCGGGCCAGATCGTCGTGGCGGGCCGGCCGGTCAACGGGCCCTGCCCGGACGTGGGAATGGTCTTCCAGCGCGATCTCCTTCTCGAGTGGAGGACGGTGATCGACAACGTCCTCTTGCCCATCGAGCTCAAGCGGCTGCGCAAGGCGGACTTCGAGGAGCGGGCCAGGTCGCTTCTCCGGCTGGTCGGTCTGGTCGGGTTCGAGGACTCGTATCCCGAGCAGCTCTCGATCGGCATGCGCCAGCGCGCCGCCCTCTGCCGCTCCCTGATCCACGATCCCGCCCTGCTGCTGATGGACGAGCCGTTCGCCTCGGTGGACGCATTGACCCGCGAGAAGCTCGGTCTCGATCTGCTCCGGCTGACCACCGAGCCCGCGAAGACCGTTCTCTTCGTCACCCACAGCGTGGAGGAGGCGGTGCTGCTCTCCGACCAGGTGCTGGTGATGAGCCCGCGGCCGGGCCGGATCTTGCGTCGCTTCGACGTCGACCTGCCCAAGCCGCGCACGCTGGCGAGCCGGTCCGACCCGCGCTTCCACCGCCTGGTCGGCGAGATTCGAGGAGTGTTCCAAGCCGCGGGCGTCCTCTCTTGAGCCCGCGACAGTGAGGAGGATGCGTCCATGGCCCAGCGTAGGAACGAGCGAGAGAATCGAGCCCTGGTCACCCGGCGGGGGCTGCTCAAGGGAGCGGCGGCCGTGGGCGCAGGGCTCTGCCTGCCGCGATCCGTGGCCGGCGCCGAGCCCGGCGCTCCGTTGAAGAAGACCACGCTGCGCTTCAACTGGACGGCCAAGGGCGAGTTCACGCCACTCTACGTGGCGCGGGAGCTGGGGTTCTTCAAGGAGCAGGGCCTGGAGGTGGAGCTGCTCGAGGGAAAGAGCGGCACGCAGGCCGTGCAGGTGGTGGGGACCGGCAGCGACGCCTTTGGATTCGTCCCCTCCATCCAAGTCATCCAGGGCATCAACCAGGGGATCCCGCTGCGGGTTGCGGGTACTTTTGGCCGGGTGACCGGGATGTGCTGGGCCTCGTGGCCCGACGTTCCCCTGGACGGGCCCAAGTCGCTCGAGGGCCGCAAGGTCTCGCTCTCCTCCGCGTCGACCTTCTTCCAGGTCTGGCCGGCCTTCGTGAAGAAGTTCAAGATCGACACCGCCAAGGTCGAGACCGTCAACGCCGACCCGTCCGCTCGCGTCGGCCTGTTCCTCAGCCGCCGCCTCGACATCATGGCCGACATCTTCGTCGCCAACGACTTCGTCGTCCTGCAGAACAAGCTGCCCGACAAGAAGCTCAACCTGCTCCGGCTCTCGGACCTGGGCTTCGACCCGGTCGGCTACGTCCTCGTCGCGAACCGATCCGTGGTCGAGAAAGAGCCGGAACTGGTCCGGCGCGTGACGCGGGCCACGCAGATGGGGTTCCAGTCGATGATCGACTCCCCCAAGGAGGCGATCGCCATCATGACCAGGCTGTACGGCGAGCGGCTCGGCGCCCCGATCATCGAGGGGCAGGTCACGCGGCTGCTCACGCTGGTCAACCGCGAGCCGAAGCTGGGCGTGTCGAACGAGCCGGACTGGCAGCGGTCGCTGGACCTCTTGTACGAGGCGGGCGTGATCGACAAGAAGCTCCCGCTGGACAGCTACTACACCAACGATTTCGTGCAGGCCTGATCACCGGATCAGGGAATTCCCGTCCGCAACCGGAATCCCACCCCGGGAACGCGGTCGTTTTCACCGGTCATCTCCCAGGCGACCAGCGAGATCGGGATCAGTCCGGTGGAGGCGAGCTCGTCCATGAAGCGCCGGAGCGTAAAGGCATTTCCCAGCGCGCGGGCCCGCGCCGCGATGAGCCGATCGATCTCGATCTTGCCGATCAGGTAGCTCGTCCCGTAGCCCGGCTGCTGTAGATACAGGTGCTGCTCGAACCAGAGCGTCTCGCCGTCCAGGCGTAGCCAGCCGCGTGGGGTCTGCTCGGAGGCGAACCGCGCCGCCTCCTCGAGGGACATCTGATTGGCGTGCATGCGCAACTCGCCGATGGCCCGGGCCGCTCTCTGCGCCAACAGGATGTAGACGAGCTCCCGCGAGCGGGGACGGCTGTCGCAGAGGCCCGCGTTCATCATCAGCTCCTCCATCGCCGTCGCCAGCCCCTCCGTCCGCGTGTCGAAGATGTTGTAGAGCAGCGCTCCGCGCCGGATGGGGCTCGGATGCGGATCGTGGCGCATCCGAGCCAGGTCGAACCAATGGTAGCCGTGCGTCCGCATCAACACCGGATCGCGGTAGTCCACTTCGGTGAAGAACTCGAGGGGCCGGCGGGCCGTGTACTGGCCGGTCCGCGCGCGCAGCGCCGCATCCATATATGGCTGGACGGTGAGGACCTCGTTGGTTTTCAGGAAAGCCATGTACCCGCTGACGGCGGCGCCGAATCGCCGCTGGTGCTCCTCCGCGCTGGCCACCGGCGACTGCGTGGGCAGCGCGCGGTTGCGATGCTCCTCCTGGGCCAGCGCGGACTTCGCGCGGGCCAGCTCGCGCTGCATCAGCGCCAGCTCTTCGGCCCAGGTGTAGGGGAGGAGCTGGACGTTGACGAGGTACCAGTCGTAGTTGTGGATGCCGACCCCGGACGGCCCCTTCTTCGCGGGCGCCTCGGCCTTCAGCCAGGTGACGAAGTCCTCCGTCGCCTTCTCCGCGCGAGCGGCGGAGGCCGCGAGCCCCGCCTGGGAACCCGCCTTGCCGCGCAGGTCCGCGAGCAGGCTGCGCTGTTGCTCCAGCGCGCGGATGCCGAAGTTCCAGAGATCGCGCGCGTCGCCGGTGAGGTTGTCGCGGGCCTGGTTGAGTAGCTTCGGAATCGGCGCGAGACGGGCCGCGAGCTCGTCGGCCTCGGCGGCGGAGAGCGGAAATCGCCATTTCCAGAGCTCCACGGTGCCGAAGGCGAACGGGCCTTCCCGCGCGGGCTGATCGCTCTCGTCCGCCACCACGGTGACGTAGAAGGCGGGATTTCTTGCCCACGGCTCCAGCACCCGGTGATCGAACTCCATCCCGTTCATCTCCGCGCGCAGCACGTCGTAGTCCACCTGCTGCGCCACGGGCCATCCTGAGCGATCGATCCCCGCGAGCCTCCTCCGGTAGTCGGCGAGCGCGCGATGCTGGTCCCGCATCGACCACCGGCCGTAATCGGGAACGCCGTCCGCGAGCTGCGGCTTCTGGAACGCGCGCCAGTCGGCGAACAGCGCGATCAAGTCATCGTAGCTGGTGCTCTTCGCCTTGGTGGGCGCCGGGCTCGATCCCGCGCAGGACGCGAGCGCGAGCGCGATCGGCGCCAGCGCCTTCTGTGATCGCATCGATGGCTCCGGAGGTGAGCGCCGCACGGGACTATATCGCGCCGCCCCCTGCGCTCAGATGGGGGTCGCGCGGGGCATGTCCAGGAAGGCCCGGGCGCAATGCCAGAAGAGCCGGCGGTTCACGCCCAGCGCCAGCGAGTGCGCCAGGCCGGGCAGGATGCTGAACTGGCGGTCCGGGTTCGGCAGCTTCCGGTAGAAGTCGATGAGGTCCTGCTCGGTGGCGATCCCGTCGTGCTCGCCTCGCACCACGAGCGTCGGCGCCAACACCTTCGCCGGATCGACCACCGGAAGGTTCGCAGTCATGTCGAGATAGGTTCCGGTGGGGACCGTCTCGCCGAAGGACAGCTCGGCGTCCGCCATCGCCTCGGCGACGGCCGGGTCCGCGGTCCCCGGCTTGTCGCGGGAGAAGATGCTCCGGATCATCTCGCGGTCGCGCTTGCGGCGGTTGTGGGTGCGGTAGTACTCGACCTGCTCGGCGCGCTTCTGCAGCGTGGGGGAGCCGGCGCCGGTATAGGTGAACGCCATCAGGACCAGGCGATCGACCCGCTCGGGGTGCGCGACCGCGAAGGCGGCGGCGCGCAACGCTCCCGAGGACTCGCCCACGAAGTTCATCCTCTGCCGGCCGGTCTCGCGTGCAACGACCGCGCTGCCGGCCGCGAGGTCCTCGGCCCCGCTGCGGATGTCGGAGTTGCCTTCGGTGCGCGTCGAGCGCCCGTAGCTCTCGTGGTCCATCGTCCACACGTCGAACCCGTACCCGGCGAACACGTTCATCAGCGAGTACTCGCCCTTGTCTTGGACCGTGAGGTCGAAGGTCGGGCGGGAGGAGACCGACGACCCGTGGACCAGGAAGAGGACCGGCTTCTCCGGCTCTCCTTTCGCGGGTGCGCCGAGGCGCTTGCGAAACAGATAGAGCGAGACCTCCCCCTTCTTTGCCCAGTACTCGGCGCTCCAGGGTTTGGCGACGACCGGCTGCGCGGCGGCGGGACCGGGCGTGAGCTTCGCGATCGCGCCTGCGGCGATACCCGAGCCGGCGATCTTCATCAAGGTACGGCGAGAGGGACGCGTCACGGGCGCCTCCGCTAGAGGAGGGTCGGGATTATGCCGTTTCTCGGGTATGCGAGCGACGGACGGGGATTCGGTGTAGCATGCCGCGCTCTTCTTCCGTGAACGGGGGAACGATCATGCATCGACGAAACGTCATGATGGCGGTGGCTTTTGGGGCAGCGGTGCTCGCCGGCCTCTGGGCGAGCGGAGCACTGAACGCGCAGCAGCCCGGGTTCAAGCGCACTGAGCTGCAGCGGCACGACCTGGGCATCCCGGGACGCGAGGTGGTCCAGGCCCGGGCCGAATTCGATACAGGGGCCTCGATCGGCAAGCACACCCATCCCGGCGAGGAGCTCGGTTACATCCTCGAAGGCAGCCTCGAGTTCGAGATCGCGGGCAAGCCGAACGCGACGCTGAAGGCCGGAGATACCTTCTTCATCCCGCCCGGGACCGTCCACGCGGCCAAGAACGTCGGCAACGGCCCGGCCAAGGTGCTCGCCACCTACGTGGTCGAGAAGGGGAAGCCGCTGGCCACCATGGTGAAGGAGACCGCGGCGTCCACCCCGCCGAAGAAGTAGCGGCGGGCGCGCTTTACATCACTTCTGCCGGGCGCGACACTCCCGTCATGCTCCGGGATCCGGCCCGGCTCGAGGCACTCCGGCGCACGGCCCTGCTCGACACGCCGGCCGAAGAGACTTTCGATCGAATCACGCGGCTCACCTCTCGCGCCCTCCGCGCCCCGGTGACGCTGCTGTCGCTGGTGGACGCAGAGCGGCAGTTCTTCAAGAGCAGCGTCGGCCTCCCGCGGCCCTGGGCTTCGCGCCGGGAGATCCCGGTGTCGCATTCGCTGTGCCAGCACGTGGTCGTCACCGGCTCCGAGCTCCGGGTCGAAGACTCCCGCAGCGATCCGCGATTCCAGGGCCATCCCGCCGCGCAGCATGGCGTCATCGCCTACGCCGGCGTGCCGGTCTCCTCACAGGACGGCCATGTCCTGGGCACTCTCTGCGCCATCGCGCACGAACCCCGCCGCTGGAGCGACGAGGAGCTCCAGATCCTGCGGGACGCGGCCGCGCTGGTCATGGGCGAGCTCGCGCTCCGCACCACGCGCCAGCGACTCGCCGAGGAGGCCGAGGAACGGAGGCGGGCCCAGGAGGACGTGGTCAGGCGGGTGGTCGAGCAAGCCACGGCCGCCGAAGAGCGCGAGTCGGCGCGCCAGGTCCAGCGCATCCTGGAGGCGGTCACCGATGCCTTCGTCTTCCTCGATCCGCAGTGGCGCTACACCTACGTCAACGAGAAAGCGGGGAAGATCTTCGGTCGTGCTCCAAAGGACCTGGTCGGCAAGCACATCTGGACCGAGTTCCCCGAGGGGGTGGGACAGAAGTTCCACCTCGCGTACGAGCAGGCCGTGCGCGAGCAGCGGGCCCTGCAGATCGAGGAGTACTACCCGCCCTACGACCGGTGGTTCGAGAACCGCATCTACCCGAGCAAGGACGGCCTGGCGGTCTTCTTCCAGGACGTGACCGAGCGCAAGCGCATGGAGCGGGAGCTGGCGCAGGCGCAGAAGATGGAGGCGGTTGGACGCCTCGCCGGTGGCGTGGCCCACGACTTCAACAACCTGCTCACCGTGATCGTCTCCTGGTCCGAGTTGATCCTGTTCCGCGATCTGCCGCCCGGTCATCCGGCCCGCACCGACGTGGAGGAGATCCGCCGCGCCGCGCTGCGCGCTGTCGACCTCACCCGGCAGCTGCTCGTCTTCAGCCGCCAGCAGCCGGTGGCGCTCCAGCTCCTCGATCTGAACGAGGTGCTGTCCGGCGCCGTCAAGCTGCTGGGCCGGCTGATCGGCGATCGGATCGAGTTGCAGGTCCATCCCGGGGCCGGGCTGGGGCCGGTGCTTGCAGACCCGGCACAATTGACGCAGGTCATCGTCAACCTGGCCATCAATGCGCGAGACGCGATGCCGCAGGGCGGCCGGCTGACCATCGAGACAGCCCCTGCCGACGTCGCTGAGCTGTCTGCGCCGGGAAAGGAAGGGCCGGCGCAGAAGGATTGGGTGCGGCTGACCGTGAGCGACACCGGCTCGGGTCTGGACGCCGAAGCGCGCAACCACCTGTTCGAACCGTTCTTCACCACCAAGGAGGGCGGGACCGGCCTGGGCCTCGCCATCGTCTACGGCGTGGCACGCCAGAGCGGTGGGCACGTGCGGGTCGAGAGCGAGCCGGGCCACGGGTCGCGCTTCCATGTCTACCTTCCGCGAGCGAGCGGCGCGATCGAGCCGGCGGAAAAGAGCGCGTTGACGACGCCGGCGCGTGGCGGAAGCGAGACCATCCTCGTGGCCGAGAACGACGAGGCCGTGCGCCTGAGCACCTGCGCCATCCTCCAGGAGCGCGGATACGACGTCCTTCCTGCGGCAAGCGGCGAGGAGGCGCTGCGGGTGGCGCAGAGCCACGGCGGCCAGATCCATCTCGTTCTCACCGACGTGGTCATGCCGCGGATGGATGGCGTTACCCTGGCAGCCCGAATCCGCGAGATGAGGCCCGAAACCCGGGCGCTCTTCATCTCCGGTGATGTCGATGAGCACCTGGTGACCTTGCCGGGGGGTACCGCGTTCCTGGCCAAGCCGTTCGGTCCCGCGGCGCTGGCGGAGAAAGTGCGCACCCTGCTCGACGCCGCGGTGGTCCGGCGCTGAGCAGGCCCGCGTGCTACCCTCTCGCAATCGTGACCGGGATCGACGAGGCCTTCAGGACGTCGTTCGATCGCAATGCCCAGTTGTACGACGCGGCCCGCCCCTCGTACCCCGAGGCGCTGGTCGATGAGGTCGTGGCCTGGAGCGGCATCCCGCAGGGAGGCCGGATCCTCGAGATCGGCGCGGGCACCGGCAAAGCGTCGCTGGCGTTCGCGCGGCGGGGGTTCACGATCCTGGCGCTCGAGCCGCTGCCCAACATGGCAGCCGTCTTGCGCGCGAAGGCCGCGGCGTTCCCCGCGGTCTCGATCGAGGAGACCACCTTCGAGGCGTGGCGCGGCGGCGATCGAGCCTTCGACCTGGCGATCTCCGCGCAGGCGTTCCACTGGGTCGACCCGGCCGTCAAGTACGTGAAGGCCGCCGCGGCCCTTCGCCCCGGCGGAGCGCTGGCGCTGTTCCGCAACGAGACGTCGGGCCTGGAGCCCAGCCTTCGCGGGGAGCTGGATGCCGCCTATGCGCGCTGGTTCCCCGGCGTGACCTGGACCGCCGCTCGCGACTCGGTCGAGCCCAAGCGTGCCGAGGTGGCCGCCGAGATCGACCGGAGCGGCCTGTTCGGTCCGGTCCGCGCCGCCTCGTTTCCCTGGACCGCGAGCTACACCGCGCGGCAGTACCTGGATCTGCTGGAGACCCACTCCGATCACGCCCTCCTCGAGCCCCGCTACCGCGTGCCGCTCTATAGCGCCATCGTGGATGCCATCGAGCGGCGCGGCGGCCGCATCGAGGTGCCCTACGTCGCGGTGCTGCTGTTGACCGTCCGCAACGATTGATGCCAGTTGTGTGCATGGCCGTCCCGCAGGCTTCGCCGGCGCTCGCGCGCTTCACCGTGCTCGATCTCAGCCGTGTCCGGGCGGGGCCCACCTGCGTCCGCCAGCTGGCGGACTGGGGCGCGAACGTGATCAAGGTCGAGGTGCCCGAGCATCTCGAGCCGGGCGATCCGCCGGGCGGGCCGCGCCAGGGCCCGGACTTCCAGAACCTGCACCGGAACAAGCGGAGCATCACCCTGGATCTCAAGTCGCGCGCCGGGTTGGAGGTGTTCCGGCGTTTGGCAGCGAAAGCTGACGTGGTGGTGGAGAACTTCCGGCCTGACGTGAAGACGCGCCTGGGGGTCGACTACCCGGCGCTGAGCAAGATCAATCCGCGGCTCGTCTATGCCAGCATCTCGGGGTTCGGACAGGACGGGCCGTATCGCGAGCGCCCGGGCGTCGATCAGATCGCGCAGGGACTGGGAGGGCTGATGTCGATCACCGGCGAGCCCGGCCGCGGACCGATGCGCGTCGGCGTTCCCATCGCGGATCTCACCGCAGGGCTGTTCTGCGCGTTGGGCATCCTGGTCGCGCTGCTCGAGCGCGAGCAGTCGGGCAAGGGCCAGGAAGTGACCACCTCTCTCCTCGAGTCGCAGATCTTCATGCTCGATTTCCAGGCCTCGCGCTGGCTCAACGCCGGGGAGGTGCCGCGCCAGGCCGGCAACAACCATCCGACCAGCATTCCCACCGGCGTCTTCAAGACGCGCGACGGGCACATCAACGTCGCCGCGGTGGGCGGCGCCCTGTGGGAGCGGCTCTGCCGCGCCATCGGAGCGGAGGGGCTGATGGAGAGGCCCGAGTACGCCACTGCCGCGGCGCGCCTGCGGAACCGCGACGCGCTCAACGCCGAGCTGGAGAGCCGGCTCGCCGCCCGCTCCAGCGCCGAGTGGGTCGAGCTGCTGAACCAGGCCGGCGTGCCCTCCGGGCCCATCCATTCCATCGATCAAGTCTTCGCCGATCCCCAGGTACGACACCTCGGGATCGTGCGCGAGATCGCGACCGCCGCCGGCACGCTGCGCGTCCTCGGGCAACCGGTCAGCCTGGGCCGCACTCCGAGCCAAGTGGCGTCCGCGCCGCCTGGCCGTGGGGAGCACACCGGCGAGGTGCTGCGCGAGCTCGGTTTCTCGGAGGCGGAGATCAGCCGGCTCCGTCAGGACAAAGTGATCTGAGGGAGAGCCGCATGGACCGAAGCGACAAGATGCTCGCCCGCAAGGACGGCCGGGTCGGCACGATGACCTTCAACAACCCCGAGCGCCACAATGCCGTGTCGCTCGAGATGTGGCAGGCCGCCGCGAAGATCCTCGACGACTTCGGTGCCGACGAAGAGGTCCGGGTGGTGGTCCTGACCGGGGCGGGCGGAAAGTCGTTCGTCTCGGGCGCCGACATCTCCAAGTTCGAGGACGAACGCGCGGGGCGCGAAGCCGTGGAGCGCTACAACGCCGCAACCGAAAAGGTGTACTCGGGACTGGCCGCCTTCCCCAAGCCAGCCATCGCGATGATCCAGGGCTACTGCATCGGCGGCGGGCTCAACCTCGCCATCTGCTGCGATCTTCGCTTCTGCTCGGAAGCCTCGCGCTTCGGCCTGCCCGCCGCGAAGCTCGGCCTGGGCTACGGCTACGCCGGTCTCAAGCGCTTCACCGACACCATCGGGCCCTCGCACACCAGGGACATCTTCTTCAGCGCCCGCCAGTTCGGCGCGGCCGAGGCGCTGGCCATGGGCCTCGTGAACCGCGTGCTCCCCGATGGGGAGCTGTCCTCTTTCGTCCAGGAATATGCCGAGGGCGTCGCGGCCAACGCGCCGCTCACGGTCGACGCGATCAAGCAGATCTCGCTGGAGGTGCTGAAGCCCGAGAGCGAGCGCGACCTGGAGCGTGCGGCCGATCTCGTCGCCCGCTGCTTCGCCAGCCGGGACTACGTCGAAGGCCGTCAGGCCTTTCTGGAGAAGCGCAAGCCGGTGTTCACCGGCAAGTAGGAGCCGCCGTGTCGTCGGTCATCCTGCGCGGTCTCACCAAGCGGTTCGGCGACCAGACCGTGCTCGACGGCGTTTCGCTCGAGATCGAGCATGGCCAATTCGTCTGCCTGCTCGGGCCGTCCGGGTGCGGGAAGACGACGGCGCTGCGCCTCGTCGCCGGTTTCACCGAGCCGACGGCAGGTGAGATTCTCCTCGGCGACAAGGTCGTGTCTTCGCCGGCGCGCACCCTGCCGCCCGAGCAGCGCAACGTCTCCATGGTGTTCCAGAGCCACGCGCTCTGGCCGCACATGACGGTCGCTGAAAACGTCGCGTACGGGCTCGCCGTCCGGAAGCTCGATCGCGCCACCATCAGCAGCAAGGTCTCCACCATCCTGGCCACCACGCAGCTCGCCGCCTTCGCGGAGCGCTACCCGGCGGAGCTGTCCGGCGGCCAGCAGCAGCGCGTCTCGCTGGCTCGCGCCCTCGTCGTCGAGCCCGACACGCTGCTCCTGGACGAGCCGCTCTCGAGCCTGGACGCCAACCTGCGCGAGGAGATGCGCTTCGAGGTGCGGCGGCTGCACGATGCGTACCGCACCACCAGCATCTACGTCACCCACGACCAGGGCGAGGCGATGACCACCGCCGACCGGATCGCCGTCATGAACGCCGGGCGGATCGAGCAGCTCGGCACTCCCGAGGAGGTCTACGACCGGCCCCGCTCGGAGTTCGTCGCGCGCTTCCTGGGCGGCAGCAACATCCTCCGGGGGACGGCGCTGGACGCGACGCACGTCTCGTTCGCGGGCACGCCCATCGAGTGCCGCGGAGCGGCGCTGGCCGCCGGCGCGCAAGTCGCGGTCTGCATCCGCCAGCACGACATCGGCATCTCGAACCACGCCACCCGGCCGGCGGGCACCAACGCCGTCCAGTGCAGGGTGGTCCGGAACGTCTTCCTCGGCGGCGCCCGGGATTACCTCGTCGAGGCGCCGGACGGCACGCAGCTCCGGATCACGGCATCGCCGGGGGAGAGATTCGCGCCCGGCGCCTCGGTGTGGCTGACGCTGCCGCCCGAGCGGTGCAGGGCGCTGGTATCCTGAAACGCTTGCGCCCCTGATCGCGAACGCGCTCTGCAACAAGTTGCGAACAGCGTGAGCTCATTGCCATCCTTCGACGCGATGGAGCGTTTCAAGGTGGGACTGAAGCGCGCGTACGAGGCGGCCTCCGCTCGCGACGGCTACCGCGTTCTGGTCGAGCGCCTCTGGCCCCGCGGCGTGCGCAAGGCCGATCTGCGCCTCGACCTCTGGCTGAAGGACGTCGCGCCGAGCGCGGCGTTGCGGCGCTGGTTCGGTCACGACCCGGCGCGCTTCCCCGAGTTCGCCGCGCGCTATCGGCGCGAACTGCAGCGCGGCCTGGCGGCGGAGGCGTTCGCGGAGATGATGCTCCGCGCATCGGAGGGCAAGGTGACGCTGATCTACGCGGCGCACGACCAGATCCACAATGGCGCGGTGGTCCTGCGCGGCGAAATCGAACGCGCGCTCGCCGCGCATCCGCGCCCGAGTCATCCCTGAGGAGGCGCCCGCGTGCGCATCGTCTCGGGGCTGCCACACCCCCGCTGCGCTCTGCTAGTCTGATCACGAGGAAGCGAGGAGGAGGAGGCGACAAACCTCGCCTGTCCGTCCTTCGCCCATCGGACGGGCCCTGGGAGGATTCCATGCGATCAGGCAAGCTGGGCAGGCGCCAGGTCCTCCTGGGTCTCACGGCAGCATGCCTCGTCCTTCCGGTGTCGCTCGGGGCCGCCCGCGCAGCGGGGCCTGCGCCGAGCAAGGTCACCCCCGAGCTGATCGAGGCGGCGAAAAAGGAAGGCAAGGTCGTCTGGTACACGGCGGTCGACCTCCCCGTGGCCGAGCGCATCGGGAAGGCCTTCGAGGCGAAGTACCCGGGGATCGACCTGCGCGTGGAGCGCTCCGGCGGCGAGCGGATCTTCCAGCGCGTCAGCCAGGAGTACGCGAGCAACATCCACGCGGTGGACGTGCTCCACAGCTCGGACGCCGCCCACTTCATCGTCTGGAAGCGCGACGGCATCTTCGCCCCGTACGTCCCGGAGGACGTCGCGCTCCACTATCCCGCGGAGCAGAGGGATCCGGACGGGCTGTTCGCGAGTTGGCGCGTCTGGCTGAGCGTCATCGGCTACAACACGAAGTTGGTGAAACCCGAAGAGGCGCCGAAGAGCTTCGCCGACCTGCTCGATCCGAAATGGTCCGGCAAGATCGTCAAGGGCCATCCCGGATACAGCGGCACCATCATGACCGCCACCTTCCAGATGTCGCGGGACCTGGGTTGGGAGTACTTCGAGAAGCTGGCCCGGCAGAAGGTGATGCAGGTGCAGTCCTCCGCCGACCCCCCGAAGAAGCTGGCGTTGGGCGAGCGGGCGGTGATGGCGGACGGCAACGAGTACAACCTCTTCCAGCTCAAGGAGAAGGGCGAGCCGGTGGAGATCGTCTATCCCGTCGAAGGCACTCCGCTGATCATCGGCCCACAGGGCATCCTGAAGGACGCGCCCCACCCCAACGCGGCGCGCCTGTTGCAGAGCTTCCTCTTCTCCGCCGAGGCGCAGCAGCTCATGGTCGATTTCGGCGGCCTCCGCTCGTTCCACGAGCACGTCAAGGACAAGGCGGGCCGCAAGCCCCTGCGGGAGATCAAGCTGATGAAGGACGACCCCGCGGCGGTCGAGAAGCACGCGGACGAGATCAAGGCCCGCTACAGCAAGTACTTCAAGGTTTGAGGTTGCGCGTGCTGCCATCGCGGGTTCGCCCCGATCTCTCCGGCGCGGTCCTCGCTCTCTTCGCGCTGGCGCTCTGCATCCTCGTCGTCCTGCCCATCGGCTGGCTGGTGGTCTTCGCCTTCTCGGGTCGCTCGGGCGGCTTCACGCTGGCCAACTTCCGGCTGCTCTTCACCGAGCCGGCCTTCGTCGAGCCTCTCCTCACGACGCTCGCCCTCGCCGTGTCGGCGAGCCTCCTCTGCTGCCTGGTGGCGGCTCCGATGGGTTGGCTCGTGGCTCGCACCGACATGCCGCTGCGGCGGACCGTCCGCTTCCTCGTCATGGCTTCCTTCGTGACCCCGCCCTTTCTGGGCGCGATCGCTTGGGAGCTTCTGGCGGCGCCGAACAGCGGGCTCCTGAACCAGCTCCACCGCGCCTCGACCGGCCGGGATGACTTCCTCTTCGACGTGTACACCTTGAAGGGCCTCATCTTCGTCGTCTCCTGCTACACGTTCCCGTACGTCTTCGTGCTGGTCGCCAATGCGCTCGACCGCATCCCCTCCGACCTGGAAGACGCGTCGGCGATGCTGGGCGGCAGCGCCTGGCGCACGGCGCGGCGGGTGACCATCCCGCTCGCCCTTCCAGCGCTGGCGGCGGGAGCGCTGATCGCTTTCCTGCAGGCGATGACGCTGTTCGGTGCGCCGGGCATCCTGGCGCTGCCGGCGGGCTTCCACACCATGACCACCAAGATCTGGAGCCTCTTCCAGTACCCGCCCAAGCCGGAGCTCGCAGCGGCCGCCTCGCTGCCGCTCCTGGTCGTGACAGTCGTGCTCTTGCGGGCGCAGTCGGCGGTCCTGGGCCGCCGCGGATACGCTGTCGTCGGCGGAAGGGGCGGAGAGCCCCGCACCGTGGGCCTGGGAGCGCTGCGCTGGCCCGCGCTCGCCCTCTGTCTCGCGGTCCTCTCGCTCCCGGTCTTCTTGCCGTACGCCGCGCTGGTGAACGCCGCGTTCTCACGGGTTCCGTCGCAGCTGCTGGCGCCGGGCAAGTTCACGCTCGACCACGTCCGATTCGTCTTCCTCGAGCTGTCCGCCACCCAGCTTGCGCTGAAGAATACCCTCGTGCTGGGACTCCTGGCCGCGACGGTGGGATCGCTGTTGGCATTGGTCATCTCCTACCTGACCGCGCGCGCCGCGATCCGGGGCCACCGCGTGCTGGCCTTCCTCGCCACGGCGCCCATCGCCATCCCCGCCATCGCGCTCGGCGTCGGATTGTTCCTCGCCTATACACGGGGCCCGGTGGTGCTCTACGGAACGCTGTGGATCCTCCTGCTCGCGTACGTGACCATCGAGCTGCCGGCGGCGTACCAGCAGCTCCAGGCCTCCTTCCGGGCGTTGTCGCCGGAGATGGAAGAGGCGAGCCGCATCCTGGGCGCCTCGCGCCTGCGGACGTTGCGCGACGTCACAGCCCCGCTGCTCGGACCGTCGTTGATCGCCACCTGGTGCTTCGTCTTCGTCGCCGTCGTGCGCGAGCTGTCCGCGGCCGCCATCCTCTTCACCTCGGAGACCAAGGTGCTCTCCGTCCTCATCTTCGACCTCAACGAGAGCGGGGACCTCGCCGCCATCGCCGTGCTCGGCTTGACCATGCTGATCCTCACTTCCGCGGTGATCGCCGTCGCGAACCTCGTACCGGGCCTGGGCGGCGGCCTGCGCCTGCGGAACGCATGATGCGGCCGGTCGCAGAAGCTCTCGCCGAGCGCATCGCCTCCCTGGACGCCGCGCGGCTGCCGCCCGAGGTGCGCGAGACCTGCGAGCGGCTGCTGATCGACGTGATCGGCCTCTGCGTGGTGGCGCGCGGGAGCGACTATGTCCGAGCGGCGCTCTCCGCTTGGAGCACGGATCCTGGACGCGCGACGGCCATCGGACACGCCGGGCAGATCGGCGCCGCCGCGGCTGCCTTCGTCAACGGGACCGCGGCGCACGGGGAGGACTTCGACGACACGTTCGAAGGCGGCCCCGTCCACGCGGGGGCTGTCGTCGTTCCCGCGGTCCTGGCGGCGGCGGAGCAGGAGCGGCGGAACGGCGCGTCCGCGCTCCTCGGCATCGCCGCGGGCGTGGAGACGATCTGCCGCTTGAGCCTGGTAGTGCCCAAGGCAGTGCACAAGGCCGGGTTCCACCCAACCGCGGTCTTCGGGGCGGTGGCGGCGGCGGCGGGAGCCGGAGCCACCCTGAGGCTCGAGCCTCGCCAGCTCGTAGATGCGCTCGGAGTCGCCGGCTCGATGGCCAGCGGCATCATCGAGTATCTCGCCGAAGGCACCTGGACGAAGCGCATGCACCCTGGGTGGGCGGCGCAGTCCGGGCTGCGGGCCGCGCTCCTCGGGCGGGCAGGATTCAGCGGACCGCGCACGGTGTTCGAGGGCGTTCACGGGCTCTTCGCCGGCTTCGCGCGAACCAGCGAGGGCAACTACCCCGCGTTGCTCGACGGCTTCGGCCAGCGCTGGCTGATGACCGGTTTGGCCTTCAAGCCCTACCCCTGCGGAACGATGATCCAGCCGTACATCGACTGCGCCCGCCGTCTCGGCAAGCGCGTCGATCCCGGGGACATCGTCGAGCTGGTCGCCGGAGTCGCCGAGGGCACCGTGCACCGGCTCTGGGAGCCGCTCGCTGAGAAGCAGACCCCGCCGAACGGCTACGCCGCGAAGTTCTCCGCACCCTGGTGCATCGCGGCGGGCCTCGTCCGCGGCAACCTCGGGCTGGACGCCTTCGCGGACGAGGCCGTCGCGGACCCGCGGGTGCGCGCGCTGGCGGCGAAGGTCCGCTACGAGGTCGACCCCGCGAACCCCTATCCGTTCGAGTACACCGGCCACCTCCGCCTCCGCGTCAAAGGCGGCGCGGTGCTCGAGGAGCGGCAGCCGCACCTGCGCGGCGGCGCTCGGGAGCCGCTCACTCGCGCCGACCTGGAGGAGAAGCTCCGCGGTAACGCGCGCGCGGGCGGGTGGCCCGACGATCGAGTCGGCGCGGCGCTCGCGCTGGCGCGCACTTTGTGGGACGGTGCCGTCGACCTGACGGTCCTGCGAGGGTAGAGGCTTCCGCGATGAGCAGAGAGCTTGCCGGCCGGGTGGCCATCGTGACGGGCGCGGGGCGCAACATCGGCCGGGCGATCGCGCTCGCGCTGGCAGACGCCGGAGCCGCCGTGGCCGTGAACGGCCGCGCCGACCGGTCCGCCGTGGATGCCGTGGTCGCCGAGATCGAGTCCAAAGGAGGCAAGGC
>Ga0070708_100000140_pt1 | contig 49538 bp, 51 predicted proteins | sample KBSK5503metaG_FD_65469 | JGI IMG/M metagenome (GOLD analysis project Ga0070708, IMG submission 65469) | Corn, switchgrass and miscanthus rhizosphere microbial communities from Kellogg Biological Station, Michigan, USA - KBS K5-50-3 metaG | ecosystem: Host-associated > Plants > Roots >... | reverse complement strand
TTGCTCTTGCCACTTTCGGTGGCGAAGTGGCGCATGAGGTACTCGTAGGCGTCACCCAGCAGGTCGTCGCCCTCGGCGCGGTTGGCGCGGAAGTCGAGACCGTCGAAGATTGCCACGAGCTTTGACAGCCGGTCCTGCATTTCCTTGCCGGCGCCGAGCTTCCCCTCGTCGTTGAAGTCGGCCTGGTCGATGACGCCCTTGAGATCGTTCGCCTCGGCGAGCTTGCCAATGATCTTGTTGATCTTGTCGCCGATCTCCTTGTCGCCGGCGAGGGCCACCATGTCGGCAAAGCCGCCGCCCTTCGGGACTTCGATCAGCGCGCCCGCTTTCCCGGCGTATTTGTCCGAGACGTACTTCATGAACAGCAGCGTCAGGACGTAGTCCTTGTACTGCGACGCGTCCATACCGCCCCGCAGCTCGTCGCATGACTGCCAGAGCGAGGAATAGAGTTGCGACTTCTTCAATGCCATCGTTGGTTATCCCTGATTACTTCACGCGGAAGTGGAGTCATTTCGGATTCTGCGGCCAGAGTCAACTTCGCTCAAGGGACCGCTCCCGACTAGCTGCGCGAATCGCGTACGCCTAGCCCCGGGTTGTGGGGTAGGTGCGGCCGGCGCGACTCGGATCTTGCAGTTGGGCGCGTCGGTGTCGTATCACTTGAGACGCGACAGTGACTCACTGATACCACTCCGGCGGTTTCAACTAGAAGTCTGGTTCCCGATGAGCCAAGCAGACGCGGTTCGTATAGCTGAACGCGCACGCCTTGTCCTGCCGCTGAAGACCGCCCGGCTGGCGGATGTGTATTACTACTCATCTCTCTCGCTATGCGTACTTGACGCTGTATTCTCGATTGGTGTCCGGTACGAGTCGACCGAAGCGGTCGTCAAGAGATACTGTCAATTTTGTAACTTGGCGCGCATTCGGTCTGATCGATCATTGCTGCCGCCAAAGGCTTCGCAAGAACCGGTGTCGACACTCGTCCGGCGCATCGAGCAGAACGGCCCACGGCACTTTGCGACGAACGTCGTTTGCAATAGTCAGCGCACGTCTTCGCGAGGCGGGATTTTGAAGGCAGAGGCCGCGGCCCTGTTCGCTAAGATTCTTGTCGCCCATGGAGTGGAGTACCTCCAAGATCTTCCCCGGTATGAAGAGGGCAGGGGTTTGGAGGCGGCTTTACGAACTGTGCATGGCCAGGGCAGCGGAATTTCAATCGGATATTTTTGGATGCTCGCAGGAACGGACAAACTCGTAAAGCCAGACCGAATGGTTCTAGGTTTTCTCACGGAGACCCTTCAACGAAGAGTCGAAGTCGCGGAGGCGCAACGGCTTCTATCTGCGGCAAACGATATCCTGATTGGAGAATTTCCTCATCTAACTCCCAGACTCCTGGATTACGAGGTGTGGCAGTTTCAGCGAAAAGAGGTCAAACCAAATCGTGACAACGTCCTCACGGACCGTCGAATGCGCAGTGATGACGGGGCCGTTCGCCCAAGCGCACTACGTCTGGAGGGATACCAGAAAGCACATCAACCTTCAATGGTCTCGCCCAGCATCGAGGGGAATTCGAAGCGGGAACAGGCGGTGATCGGAATGACTTCCATCGGACAAGCACTCGAAAGAGCGGGACGAGAACTCCAAGCGCGGCACGGCTCGAATCCCATTCCGACGCGCGAGCTGACTGAACTGGCCGCGAGTTATGCCGGATGCAGTCGCTCTAGCGTTCTTCCGGCGGACTTCGCGTACGATCGTGTTAATCGCGGCGGCGTCTCTCGCGCGTACCCGATGTTCATCGGGGAAGGCCTGGGTTACTGGCGTTTCGTGGGGCTTGGTTACCCGTACACGGGACCGATCTTCTGGAAGCCCGTCGGCGAAGCCGAAAGAGAAGTGGGATTCTCGAGGGAAGGCAGAACGGTCTTCAGCTACGACCCTCGCAAGCCTGACTGAGTGTCACGGGATCCACTGCAGCTCGGGCGATCGCCTTCCTCACCACTGGGCGAACCTGAATCGAGAGCTTAATGCTAGGAATCGCGCCACCAATTTGCTGAAGCCTTCGATTCTCACGAGACCCGGCTGGCGTCTCTAACACTCGCTAGCGAGCCGCCCAATGAAACTGCGCTTTGCCGATTAGGACTGGCATCGCGGCTGTTTGATTCGGTAACAGGACATCGTACGGCCCATAGAGCTTGCCGGCGATAGGATCCGGTACACCCAAGGCGGCGAGAAATATTCTGAAATCGGCCTCATTGCGATGGACATGAAGCGGCTTTGCAGATTCGGTGAGCAGTTCGTGAACGCAGAGAACTGCTAGAGGGCATGACCGTGCCCGCGCCTCGATCGCGGTGCCAACCAGCGCCGTCAGCATCTGATAAGGAAGGCCGCTCCAAGGCATGTCGGTCGCGCGAGCTTCCGGTCCGAACACCGTCGTCAATAGGGCATCAACTCGACGCCACGCATTGGATCGCTCGCTTGCACGTGACTTCGTCCAGTATGCGCCGATTGCGGGACCCATGGTTTCATCAACCTTGCCCTCGACGGTTATCAGCAGTGGCTCACCTCGAAGTTCCGCCATCAGGACCAAGTCGTGGTTGCGGCCTTCTCCACGGAACGGCAACGGGGTCACAAGCTCAGGCCAGCCCGACTGAATCTGAGCACCAGCGGTCATCTCATTGCTGTCTAATAGCTGTCGGATTTCGGGCGGAGTGGCGGGAACCCGCGACGTGAACCACGCTCGAGCGAGTTCCATGGCACTGCGGCCCGCGCGCCATTGCGCGTCCTTTTTGGGCCGAGTCCAACCGCGCCAATCGACAATCGGCTTCCCATCACGATCGTAGACTTCCATCAGCGTGTCTCGCGTCGGTGTTTGTGACTGCTGACAATCACGTTGAGCTGCAAAAGGATTCAAATAAGAGTTTGCCGTCAAGTGCCAACCGAACCGTCCAATGACGATCGGCTTATCCATCGCAAGGATTGTTAGATAGCCACTTGCCGATTTCTCAAGCGTGTTGTCTGGAGCTATCCAGGAAGTGAAGAATGGTGCGCGCGGCGTTTACTGCCAGCATCGCCTCTGATTCGCTCAGCAATTCATTGTTTGGATGGGCGACGCTGGCGCTATTCCGAACCGGGTTTAGAGCGTCGAGGATGGTCGCGACACCCGCCACGATTCTGGAAACATGGTTCGTACGGGCGGTTTCACCGGCGAAGGCTGGGTGCTTCGTTCGCAATTGCTTCCAAATGCCCGTAACCCCCTCGATTCCGGTGAGTTCAATGTTGGATTCGATACAGAGCTGGCGGAGGTATCCATGAAGGGCAGTGTGCACGCGATCGACGGCGCTTACTGCACCGTTTGTCTGAAGAAGTCGTTCTGCGTCGTTCAGAGCTCGAGATACGACGGCCGCCGTAATGGTGAGCTCCGGAGTCGCGACGACGTCAGGCGAGCCGTCAACATCTGGTTCGAAGGCGACAAAACGTACAAAGGTCCCAAGCTCCTCAAATGTCTTCGCTATTGAAGTCGCTGCTTCCCTGGCCGCCTTGTCCTGCTCGAGTTCGGCTGCTTCGACGTATCGTTCAATCGAAAGTCGAGCATACAGGACGGTAAACTCATCCCCGAAAAAGTTCGTCCCATCTCGGAGCTCCCACGGGAACTTCTCAAGTAGAATCGCGCCGGGGCGCTTCCGCGCCTTGAGGAGTCGGCGGACGTTGTCGCGGGCCTTGAGCCATTCCGACTCGGGAAAGTGGTGGCCGAGCAGTTTGATCTCCCAAGAGCCACTGCCCGTGTGCAGGCGAATCATGAGCTAATAGACCGCGACCGCGGCCGCGAACTCAACGGTGTCGCGATCCAGGTAACGGGATCTCGAGGCGCTCATGGGTGCTTCTTTTTCTCCCATGATTCAAGAATGAAGAGGGCAATGGTGTGTGCGGAATGGACCGCAAGTCGAGCATGACGGGGTTCCAACCGATAGGTCCTGCGACTAGGGCCATGCGCAGAACTCGCGTGCGTCCGTAGCGCGCCGATGCCTTGCACGACAGAAATCATTCCGCTCAAGATCGCACGAAGATCTTGATCTTCGGTGCGGCTGGGATCAAAGCCTAAGTCCTTCCGCACGACTCCCCACACCGCCTGCAGGTCCTGTTTCGCAGGCATTTCAAGGCGCTCATCCTCGATGTAGACTTTACAGACCGACTCAAGCACGTTGCTCGCGGCGGAGACTGCGTCTCGCGGATTGAACTCGACACTCTTTAGAGCGCGATCGAATTCCTGATCAATCACGCGCACGTCGAGATCGCGTATGTAGTCATCGAGCGACCGGGAGGGCGATGCGAGCGCGGCAACTACCCGCCCGCTCTTGAAGTACTGCAGCTCCGCACTCGCGAGCGCGACCGACAGTTTCTTACGGTCTTCGAGATACGATGATTCAAACGAATTGTTTGGATCTAGCGGAGCGTCCATATAGTTCTCGATCAGGCGCCCGAGAACCGCTAATGGATCTACCGACTCGTCCTTGTTGCAACGCCGTAGCCAGTCGAGGGTCTTCGCCGGCTTGCTACCGGGCGGTGGGTCGCCAGGCGCTCCCGCGTAGATGAACAGGCTATCGAGCGTTGCGTGCGTTTCCCGACGCGAAACTACGTCAGCACAGACCGCGAGTATTGCGCCGGGAATCACCTTGCGCATTCGAGAAATCTATCTGCCCAACGCCAAGTTCATCCGCGGGCGAGTCAAGAAATACAAGCGAAGCGAGCTCCGAAGAGCCGCTGTCAGCGGCCGCATTCGTTAGATGACGGGCGCGTTAAGCCAGAGCAGCAAGTTCTTGTAGATGTGCGGCTCTCTTAGGTGCTCGGTGATCAAATACATCCTCAGTGGCTGCGGCGAGAACGCCTTCAATCATCGCGGTCTGATTACGAAGCCCGGCTTCTTTAGCGACATCCCAAGCTGCTTCGAGGGCTGGCTCAGGCAACCGGATCTCTAAACGGCCAGTCTTCTTTCCTTTCACAACATCAGAATGCGCAAGTCGAGCAACGCGCTTTGCCAAAGCCTGATTACGCGTTAGCTCAAGGAGGTAGAAGCGAACAAGGAGCGATCTAAAATCACGCTCTCTCGTTCCGTAGTGACTCGAGATCAACCGAACAGCATCTTCGAGTCGCCTGTTGATTCTGGCGACTACTTTGGCCGGTTCTTTCTCCAAAGCCTCCTTAAGAAGCGGAGCAGACTGCGCAGGGATTGCAGCGATCTCTCCGCAATCGTTGCATATCGCGACGAGGACATTCGGCACAACAATGTTGCGTTCAGCGACGGGGACGTCTCGAATCTCGAACGACGTGCTTGCTCGGTGTCTACAAGTCGGGCAAATAGCTTCGGACTTGTCGCCCACATTCCATAACTGCATTACAACCTCACTTCAAAGGGTGGACGCTGATGAACCAGGCCGAGCTGGACAGCAGATAGCATTTCACCATCCAGCGCTTACCCTCCCACTTGGGGCGGAAGTCGTGGACCGTGACGGTTGGGTCATCGAGGTGTGGATAGAAGCTGTACTGGGTCTCCTTGCAGCTCTCGAGCATTTCGACGACTTGCTCGGGCGACACTTCGCCAATCGCAAGCAGATTCTTGGTGGCCATATCGGACCGAAACTCGGCCTGCCAGGAATTCTTGTGACTAAGGAGCCCAGCGAAGACTTTACGCGCGTCCGCTAGGGCCATGAACGAATGTACGACATTTGTCGTACATTGTCAAGAGGGCCTCATCCACCATTGCCCCCCGTCATGGCGGTATGAAGCCATTGCCGAATTCGCGAAGACGTTCAGTGGAACCTAGAAAAAAATGAGTGGGCTGGCCTCCGAGCTTCGCGTGGTTAGCTCGTCGCGCGCGCATGCAAAAATCAGCATTCGCATGGAGCGTCTCGCCGAGGATCAGGGCTTCGACGTCAGTTGTAGGCTAGGGCAAGAACCCGGCACCCGAGAGCATTTTACGAGGCCGCGCCCTATGGTCGACCGGTGGGAGGACCGCCCCGGACCGCGCCCGCCCCGAGGAGGATAATGGCCGCGTCCGTGACCCCTTGTTCGCCCCAATCGACCGACAGCACTGTCGGTCGAGACTCGTCGGGATTCAAGCCCAGGAGCTTATCAGCGAGTTTCTTTATCTCGTACAGCGGAATCACATCGCGCACCAAGACGAGCGCCCACGGATTGTTGAGCACCCATGTGAGCGCGAACAAGTAGTGATCCGCCGCGGCCAAATAGATGTCCTGTTTGATGCCACTTGCAGGATCGCTGTTCCGCAGAACGATCACGTCCTTCAAGGCTTGCTCATAGTTCCGATTCACGACGACTTCGTCAAGAATCGCCCGCACCCGCCGGTCGGCCTCGGGACCGAAACTGGGAATCGGCGGTGGCGTCAGCAACAGCTCCGCAAACGTCGTCGACGTGCAGGAGCGGGCCGCAATCTTCGCATGGAGCGGATACAGCACCCGCGACGTTGTGATCGGAAACGTAATGCTGGTCTGCGATGCCGGGACCGTGACCTGATCAGGAACAGAAACAATGATAGGACTGCGAAGATCAGTCACCGGCCAGACGGTTTCGCCCGTCAATGAGACGGGAATCCCGAACGGGTGGGTGGGTTCTTGCAAGCTGATGGTCCCGACGACCCCCGCCGGGCCAGCGGTGCCTCCCGTGACGTTCGCCGGCTCGACCACAAGGCTTTGCAGATTGCCGCACGCGTGGGGCGTATATGTGAGCCGGACGCCGAGGTCGCCGTTCGGATCAACATTGTCTTTGAACCAATCGTCGTTCACGCCGAGAAGCAGGTACTTAGAGCCGGCTGGTACCTGAACTTGCACGCTTCCGATAGCAAAGTCCGCCGGGATATCCGTCGGCAGGTGCTGGTTCAGAGTTGGACCGGTTGTGAACGACAGGTTGGTCGCGAGAGCATCTGGAACTCGGTTGGGCGTGGTCGGCGACAACACCGTGAAGCTCGAGCTGAAGACACCAAGTAGAACCGTGTAAGTGTCCGCACACGTGTTGCACAGCGCGAATGCTCCTGTTTCTTCCAGTTGAATCATGTCTCCCGGCTGAATCCCGAGTGTCGCGAGGGAAACGGTGAACGGCGGCTGCGAGATATCCTCTGGCTCTGTTCGAAGAAACGTTTGTTGGGCGTTGATCCGGATCAGCTGCGACGTCGTACTGGGGGAAACATCGCGCAGCGATCTCGCATCGGGGCGTCGCGTCGGCCCTACAGCGGTTTCACAAGATGTGAGCACGAGCAAGCCGATCGTTGGGATGGCAGCGCATGCAAAGCGTATCATGGGTGCGTTCTCCCGGAGATTCTGTAGCGCGAGGAGACTCGCGTCATTCTGTCGCGTCTCGGAATGACAGTCAAGACAATGGCGTGACCAAGTTACTCTGGTGTGGAGCTGCGCAGCTCGCGGTATGACGAAAGTCCCTGGAGGCCATGGAATCTAATTTGCCGGGATAAGTGTCGGATTGTCACGAACGTCTCCATCAAAGAGCTCTTACTTCAGTGCGTCCTCGCATGTTTGCATCACCTGCAGCTTGTTCGCTGTTCGCACGCCGCAGTCGATCGCTGAGATTCCGCAGTCGGGGCGTGCCGCAACCTATTGAAGTGCTTCATGATCCCTAAGACGGTCCTTGAACACTGTTTCCCCTTTGACGAACCACGAACCGCCAAACGCCCACAGTGCCAGGCTCTCGAGCCAGAAGACTCGTGAGAACCCGTTTGGAGAAGCCACACTCAGGAATAGTGACTCAGCACCGATCGCCAGGATGCACGTGGCCATCGCCACACCGCACGCTCGATAAATCCGGTTGCGGACGAGCTTCTGCGCCGTCGGCCAACCATCGGACAGCGTGAACAAAAAGAACGAGAAGTACGCCAGCACCAGAAAGAGCGCCGTCGCCGAAACAACATGCACGATGTGCTCACCGCGCGACCCACCATTCGGAAAGAGCGCGACGCCGAGCGCGAACACACACGCCAGATTTCCCGCTGCGTTGTCGCGCCAGTCGTAACCTCGATAAGTAAACAGAAACCACCCGATCGTGAACAACACCCCGACGAAGGCGTCGCGCGTTCTGAGCGAGTAGTAATCGCTAATCGATGCCAGCAACTGCACCTTGCCGAGGAGCGCGAAGCCCCAGAGCGCCAACACGATTGGCAGGCTCACACCGAGTAGCCCGACGACACGCCGGAGCGTTCGATACGAAACGAGCTCGGTTCCAGCCCGCCCGCCGGTGTGTGTCGTCCAACCTTCCGTCAAGTCGGTCTGAGGTTCTCCGAATCGCGACAGAGTCATGGCCGACTCGGCGCGCAGTTGTGCACGCCGATCCCTTGAGCGACATACGACTCATCGCCCTCGACGCTGAGATTGTAGACCATCCCATCGAACGCCCCTTGCTCGATTCCGCGAACGCGACGCCACACATGCGTCCCGTCCATCGCACAGCGCGGGTTGTCGCCGTTCTCGGTGTCGTCACACGGCGATTCGATCTCCACCTCGTACCACGGCGTCTGCCGATTCACTTTCGGCGGACACCAGCGAATGATCGGACGCAGGCCGAGCGCCTGCGCGATGTCGTACATGCCGAACGCCAACACTTTCGAGACGGTACTCCCTACACTGTGAGGTGCTCGGCCGCTCCGACCTGCGGCGCGCCCTTCGCACGCCATCCATCCATCGAGCATCGCGCACAGGAATGCGTCGTCGCCCATCAGCAGCGGGTGCACCATTCGATCGACCGCGCGCGTGCCGCACAGTCGTTGCCACAGCCGAGCCCACTCAGCGACGCACACAAAGACATGCGTCCGACCGCTCGTACTGGAATCGACTTCGGCAGCGGCACCGAGATCGCTCACCAAGTCGAGGCATTCGTCGGTGATGGGACCGCGGTCGTCCGTTGCAAACGTGAAATGCATCGGGTTCGAAGTCGCTATTCCGGCACCGAGGAACAGGCCGACGAGCCGGCCAAAGCGCGGTGTCAGGGAAATGACCTCGGGAATTGCCGCCACGCCGGCTGCGGCATCCGTGGCTTGATCCACACCACCGATGGATCCAACGACGGCACCAGGGGTGCGCTCGCGCGGCGAAATCAACTTGCACACGTTGAGCGCGACTCGCGCTTTCGGCCGATATCGCGTAAGTCCGATCCAATCGTCGAGCCGGAGATCGCCAACGCACACGTATCCCCGCCTCGTCAGCACGGGGTGTTCCGGCGTCACATGGAGCGGTGCGTGGTCCCACACCGTTAACCGTATGATCAACGCAGCTTCGCGGCGCATGAGCAGATGGCTGACCATCCCGGTGCGGCCTTCGGCAGTCACGACGTGTTCGTTGGGGCGCACACGCTCGATCGCGCGCTCGCTGCCATCCGCCATGCGAATGAGGGTCCCCGCCGGAAAGCACGCGACGGGCTCGCCATGAGATTGTCGCGTCATCATCGCGCGTTCCTCTCTTCCTCTCCCGTGCGGTCCGTAGTGCCTTTGACGCGCCCCTTTGCTGCTCGTCGTGGCACGATGTCGCGCTCCAGAAGCCGCTTGCGAAACACGCGCTGGGCGCGGACGATGTTGGCCGACACGGCACTGCGCGTCACGCCCAGCCGCGCCGCGACTTCTTCGTAGGACGCGTTGCCGTCGCGAATCATGAGATACGTTTTCCTACAGACCTCCGGCAAACTCGCCAACGTGCGCGCGAGAAACTCGCTCAGCTCGCGGTCTTGATTCGCGAGGTCGGGCGCCATCCATGCCTGCGTACCTGCGCACACCTCGCGCACGTAGTCTTCCTCCCGCTCCAAACGGTGATAATCGCGCCGTAGGCAATCGAGCATGCGCCGCCGAACCGCGTTTCGCACGTAGGCCGCCAGAGAGCGCGACGGCACGGTCCACTCTCCTGTCCGAATCCTGAGCACGCAATCGAGCACCACATCGTGCGCGATGTCTTCAGCGATGACCTCGTCGTCGTACCCGGCGGCAATCGAGAGAAAAAAGGAAAAGTCGCGCGCAAGTGCTGCGATTTGACTGAGCAACGTGTCGGAGACCGTTGTTCGTGTATCCGGTGACGCAGTTGGCGTTTGCATCTGAAGCTCCAGGACTCCGACGGGAAGCGAGAGAGAAGTGAGTGGCGCAACCAGCGCTGAATCGGCGAACCGCGTGAACGCGGCCCACATAACAAGTCGCAGCGACCCACGAAATGCTCACACGGCAATAAATCACCGTCCGACGCACCAGCGATTAAGCGCTGCTGTGAGCGTTTAATAACAACGCAGCGTCATGCGAACGTCATGAACTGAGAATGTTCACGAAATGATGTGAGCATTTCGGCACTTGCTGCGACTTGTTATGTGGCCGACGCGATTGGGAACATGCGGCGGCACTCACAGTTACGGCGCAGCGCCGAGCTGATCGCGAGGCGTGTGGCAACGACACGGCGCGACGCGGCGACGAGGCAACTGAGTGCAGAGATGAAGCAATTGCAAAATGAGATGATGCGGCCTCGCGACGCGATGAGGCATCGGCGCGACATAGACGAACGGATACGCCAATGAACCGATCGTCCACAACGCTTGACTCGATCAATCGGCTACGAGCAGAGGAGGCAACTCGACCAATGACTGACACGATGGCGAGAATGAACCATTGCATTGTGCAAATGAGGCACCGCATTGCCTGCGCGGACGATCAGTCCAAGCGAAGCGGCGATCGCACCGCCCTTACCGGCGATCGTGCTCGCGGCAGCAGCCGATTGCTCGTGTTGCGAAGAGGATCGCTCCCGCCGGTACGCGCATCGATTCACCCGCACCGCCCATCGCACACGCTGTGCGAGGGCAGTCGTCGCAAGGATCGAGGTGATCGGTCGCCGTGCATAGGAGAGGCGACGGCGCGCTGCAGGCGAACGTGCCGCATCGACGGAGGACGTGAAGCATCGCTGATCGAATGCAAACGGTCGCAACGCGCATCGCGCGCGACGATACGGCGACCCGAATGCTTGGCCGAGACGAAGCGCACAACGACGGACGGAATTCCCACCTGGCCAGTGGGCATTGCCACCCGGCGAGGTGCGAGTGCCACCCAGCGGCTTGCTGGCGTGCGGTTGCTGGAGTGACAGGGCAGGAGAACCACATCGAAGCACGCCGTCTCATTTATCCCAGGAGGATTGATGCAAACAGTGCAGGGAAGTGTGTTGGAGTCGCTGCGAGGCGTGCAGCAGTTTCTGAACGACAATGCCGACAAGCTCGCCGGCGTCGTGAAGACTGGTGCACGGCAGAAGTTGGATGATGCGATCGTCGAGCTCACGGCGCACGCGTTCGACCAACAGGGCAGCAACTTGGCGGCACAAGGCAATACAAAGCAGGGACGGGCGCTGCAGCTCGTCTTACGTCGCGATCACATGGCGCCCATCGCCCGGATCGCGCGCGCGGACTTGCCGCCCACGCCGGCGGTGGAACCGCTGAAGATGCCGAAAGGCAAGCCCACGGTCGAACGTCTCGCCGCACTCGCCGGCGGTATGGCCAGTGCGGCGGCACCATTCGCCGACGTCTTCATCTCGGCGGGACTGCCCACGGATTTCATCGCGCAACTCAACGCCGCGACCGACGCCATGCTCTCGGAAGTGAGCCAGCGCACCCAGAACCGCGGTAAACGGGGCACCGCGACGACGGATCTCAAGCGGAAGCTTGGGCGTGCGCGTCGCATCGTCCATGTGCTCGACGCGTTTATCAAGACCGCGTTGAAAGATGAGCCGGGACTGCTCTCGGGTTGGAACATCGTGAAGCGCGTGCGTCGCACGACGAACCAGCCGGAAACTCCATCGCCCGCAACTCCACCGGCGACTCCACCGGCGCAACCGGCTGCCTCGGCTCCGTCAGCCGCAGGCACACCAGCGGCGTCACCAACGCCGCACGTCGATGCGCCGACCACGTAAAGGTCAACGTAGCCGCGACCGGCTCGGACCGAATGTCTGGGTCGTTCGACACGGCCCTGGCTTCTCGGTCATCGAGGAACGGACCGGCATCTATCTCGTGCCGCCCATTCCTCAACGGCTCGCGGTCACCATCGCGCGACTCATCGCGCGCGCGAACAAGAGTGAGCTGATCGTGCAGGCACACGATGGTCGCATTCGCCTGCGCGACAGCCACGGCGTCGACCCATTCCCACCCCGGGGGTAACCATGCTCACGGCGCGGAACGCGATGCTCTCGGTCGCCATGTGGCTAGGCGTGCTGCAGTCGGTGCTTCCGGTGCACGACACGGCGACGAGCGGAGCCAGTCTCGTCTCGATCGCCCAACTCGTCGGCTTCGCCAGCGTGTTGGGCAGCTTGACGGTCCTGGTCTACCGACTCGGCGTATGGCGACAGGAGATGGAGAATACCAAGCACAACGTCGGCGCCGAAGTCAAAGCACACCGCGACGAGTCCACGGCCAACTTCGATCGTCTGGAGCGCCGGCTCGAGGCGATCGATCACCTGATCACGGCGGCGGCCGAACAACGAGTGCGAGCGACGCGATGGCAATCGCGCACGGAGCGCCGGCTCGCACGACTCGAAGTTGCTACGGACGGTACACAATGAGTGGATCAGTGAACGGCACGACGCCGGCCAAGTCGGTTCGCGCGATCGTGCTCGCGATCCTGACGCCTCTCCTCGAGAAGAACGTCGTCAAGACGTTCGGACTCGACGTGCCGCTCGTGTTCTCGATGAGCCGCGTCATCGTGCTCGCGTTCGCCGCGGCCATGCTACATCAGATCTGGCACTCGGGCATCGCCGGATGGCCCGATGCCACGCTCTCGATGGCGATCGTGCTCGCGTTGCCGTTGCTCGCCGCACTCGAGCGCGTGAAACCAAACGAGGTCGTGACGTTCGCGAAGACACTCGTCAACCGATTCGGCATCGGCGCCGAGCGAACGATCGCGAACATCTATAGTAGTGCTGCTAGTGAACCGTCCAAGTACGACGACCACCGAGCTGACGAATGAGGAACGAATGATCATCGCCGGTTTCGAGGTCGCCGACCGGACACACTCGCGGGTCTTGCAATCACCGCTCGCCGCACCGCGCACGGGGCTCATGCTCCACTATGACGATTCGTCGCGCGACGATTGGGCGGTCGAGTGGTTCCACGATCCACGATGCACGAACGGCTACACCTGGCTGGTGCTCGACGACGGACGCGTCGTCGAGCTAGCCGATCCCGCCATGCGTACGCCGCATGCGGGCCCATGCCGGACTCCGCGGGCGAACTCCGCCTACTATGGCGTCGCCGCGGCGACGAACGGCCTGGTGCCCGCCACCGAACCACAGCTCGTGTCCCTCGCGAGAATCTGCGCCGCCGTGATTCGTCATCACGGCTGGGCCGTCGGCAACGCCCAGGCGCCCACACTTGACCAACGTATCGTCGGGCACGATGCCGAGGCCCTGTGGACATCCGCGTACACGAGCCACCGCGAGCTCTGGGGCACGCTCGGACGAAAGGTCGATCCCACGGGACAACGCCCTGACAAGCGCCCGATCATCGATCTCGTCGAGCTGCGCCACCGCGTCGAGCGCTCGCTGTGAGAACACATCGACGCACCTGAAGCATCTCGATCGATCACATCAGACAACACACATCATAGAACGGAGGACTCGTGTTCACAGCAATCCTGTGGGCCGTTGCGCTGTGCGGCGGCTTCATCGACTGGAACTGACGGTCGCGATCCAAACGCAATCCGACAGTGTGGGATTCGCCATCTCACAGATTTTCAGAACCTTCTCACAACTTTCTCAAGGAGCAGAACATGTGGACACTCACCCTGGCGCTGTCGCTGTGGGCGGGCGCGCTGAGCGGCTTCGTCAGCTGGTAGCGGCGCCATGACGTTCATCATCAAACTTTTCACGAAGCTCGCGGCGACGTTCGCGCTGCGTTGGCTCCCGGTGGTCCGCGCGGCGGTCGCTAATCCGCGCGTGATCATCGTGGCCCTTGCTGGGTCGCTGGCGCTCGCCGTGACCGTCGAACAGGCGCGCATCGCGTCGGTGAGGCGGCACGCACTCGTCGCGGCGCTCGAGGTCTCCAATCTCGCGGCGCAGCGCGACAGCACGCGCAACGCGGCAATCGATAACCAGCGCGTCGCGCGCGTCCTCGGCGATTCGCTTAAGGTAGCCGAGATCCGTGTCGTGCAAGTCACGCAGCATTTGGATGCGTTGGACAAAGCGCTTGGACGAGAACGGGTGGCGCGTTACGTCGACAACATCGCGGTAGATTCGTTGCGGCGTGTCGTGCGCGCCATCAGCACCGGTCCGGAAACGGAGAGGAGCGCCTTCTTCGACATCCGGCAGGAACCCTACACCGTCTCGGCGCAGGTCGATATCCCCGCGCCGCCCGACTCAGCGCGGCTAGAGCTCCACATAGCGATCGATCCCATTCCGATCGAAGCGCGCGTGAGTTGCTCGAGCCCGGACGGGCAGGGAATTAAGACGGCGTCGGTGTCGGCGTCATCGCCCATGTGGGCGACGGTCCGATTCGGTCGAGTCGAACAGTCGCCCGAGGTCTGCGGGTCGGCACTCGAGGCTGGGGTTCAGCCACGACGCGGACTGTTCAGCAGGCGTCTCATGATTGGCGCGGGACGCACGCTCACCACGAACGGTTGGAGGTGGGCGCTGTTCGCCGGCGCCGGGATGAGTCTTGAGTTCTAACCGCGCCGAAGTGAGCTGCCAAAGCAAGTAACAAATGTTGAAGGCGAGTCAGCCCGGGCTGACTCGCCTTCTTCATACGATTTCGAACCGAGAACTCTTTCAATCCATCCAGATGTGGTAGAATCGCGCTCAACGTGTTCCGGCCGGCAATCTCGTTGTGAGGTATTTCGCGCAATTCGCGGCGTTGCGCACCGGAGCGGGCGTTGTCGAGGAGTTCAGGAGCGAGCGAAACGTCTCGCTAATCCGCTCTTTGTAGTCGGGCGCCAGCGGCGCTCCCTTGAATGACCCGTGCGGTGCGGACACCATTTGCGCCGTGCACCCGGCCGCCTGCCAAGTCACCATGTCTCGCGTCACGGTCGTATCAGCCTTCCGAATGAGGCCATCGTACGTCAGCAGGAGGTTGGGCTCCAGCAGCAGCATCAGATGTCGCACCGCAAACACCCGCGCTTGAACCGTCGCCGCGTCGTCAGTCGCCAGCTCGAGCACGGCGCTCAAGACCACCTCATCGCGCCAGTTATCGACTTGCGTCATGTAGTCTTCCAGGGCAACCACATTCGTCTCCGTCCGGTAGAACGCCATTCCGGCTGCGACGGCGCGTGCCCCGGCAGGGCCGCAGGCGGATAACGCGCTGAACGCCCAATCATCAGTTGGTGTCGTGCGCCCCCGAGAAACAATGTTGGCTGCTTTGCCGCAGTCGGCCGGCGCAACCTGCTGTGCTCCGAGTCGCGCGGTGAGCGCGGAAAACAGCACAAGGGTCACGCCAAGGCTACCCAGGGAAATTGTGCGCATGGTCATCGCTTCAGGTTGCAGTGGGGATAGAGGTCTTGGACTTGATGGGTTTGCGTATTTGCTGTAGTGATCGAATCCGCGTAAGCCTGCCGAACTCTCGTCGAGACGTCATCCATGTGGCTAATAGCTTCTCCCGGCAGGACTTTAGCGGAGTCTAACGTCTTCACCAGATCTACACCGGCAATCGTAATGCGTGCCGTGGTCCAATGCCGCTCCTCATGGGCGCGGAGCACGCTTGCGAGCTGCGCCATGTCTGTCTGGGTGCAGTTCGGGGCCGGGCCCTGCTGCTTTTGATAGAATGGGTCCGAGCTATTGACCGACTGCTCGAGGTATATGCCCACTCCAAAGCCACCATACCGCGCGTCGGCCTGCCATGGGACGCTTAGGAAAAACGCAACGCCAGCGTTGGGGCCTGTGGTTGGTTTCCCATATCCAGGTGTAGCTGGATACATGAAGATTGTTTGGCCCAACGCCCCTTCTGGGGCCACGACGCTGTCCAACTTAAAATCGAATCCTGGATACCTGATCGTGAATGGTGGGCTCGTCTTCGTCCATGTTGTGGCCGGAGGAGTCGTGGCGAACCCGCTGTCCGGAAAGTCTTCGTCCATCCACCCTCTTAACTGGCCAATTCGCGTCGTGACAGTGAACGACCCTTTTGCCACAGTGTCCTTGCCCCCCAGGGTCGCTGTTACTTCTACGTTGGTCGAGAAAATCGCTGGTCCGGCCCAAACCAGTTGTGTCGCGGGCGAACTCGTCAGCGCGCTATCCACGACGGTCTTGCCGTCCAAACTGGTCGAGCGAAGGTGCTTGGGGGTGAATGAACTCCCGTCAGCTGTCGTGGCCGTGCACGTCACCGTACGAGTCCGAACCACGCTAGATGGAGAACAGGTGAAAGCTAGGGGAGCAGCGGCACCACGTAGCGTTATGGTGTAGGTCGCGCTCGCGTGGCCGGTTTGATCGAAGACGGGGAACTCAAGTGGGCTCATCGGCGTGATTTCGAATTTCGCTATGATCCCCGTTGAAACCGTCAAAGTCCCCTGCGCGCCGTACGTTACGTCATCTGGATTGTCGGGCGGCGAACAGTCGGCCGGATCGATCAGCGTTAGATCCGCACGCCCTAACTCGACGCCGGACGAATCATAGCCAATGATGGTGCCGTACGTCCCCGTACACTTGATGGCGCCACTGCCGCGTACAAACACCGATTGTACAGGGCCTGAGACGATGCCAACGATCGTCTCCGGCTGATCAAAGCCTTGATAGTTTCCCGGAGTCAGTGACACCAGGGCGACTGTGTTATCGCTTGTCGTGGCTGCGGCGAATCTGCCCGGCTCCTGAGCCATGTCCATTGAAGGCCGTATGATCCCGCGAGCAACGGAATCCGCGTGAGTCAGGCCATGCCGGGCACTGGAGGGGCTTAGCGGAATGTTTGAGTGCCCCGATGAATCGCTACATCCGGACAAGCCTACAGCAGCCAATAGGAATCCGAAGTGCCGTCGGAGCCAGAGTCGTGCGCACATGGCAGTATACGGGAAGACGATGGAATGGCACGTCAGTCCTCTACGACACTGCGGCTTCGCCGCGCGCAGCAACACATAACTATCATACTACTTAGCTATTTTGTCAACGTTTATTATCATCTTCATGTACGTCGCGAAGGCACCAAGTAGCGCCGAGGCATCGGCTTCCACGAAATGCGCGCACTGTAGGAGTTCCGAGTTGCGACGATGCCGTACGGAACCCTCTGACCGCCGTGCTGCCGCACGAACGGCTCGTTGCGTCTCAACGATCCAAGTAGCTCTCCCCCGCCGGCGGCGTCCGTTGTGACTCCCTCGCGGCATCGAAGCCAGACCGAGAATGTTCCTCGATGGGGCTCGCAGCAATCCGGACCTTTCGGGAGTTCGACCCGATCGCTTGCCTTCTTCTTCCGTCATGTGACGTACGTTAGCCATGGTGTCGCTGCATGACGGTCGCATGACGCTCCCGTCCTACACTGCGGGATGACTGAGCTACCGACGCCGTCAAACACGGAAAAGGCAGTGCGGGAACGGCTTGCATACCACGAAGCGGTGGCTGAACGCCTCCGCAACCTGATCAGACTGCTATGGCCGCGGGCCCGAGATGGGGCGGAGCGAACGTGCCGCGAGGACCGTCCGGACGACGAGACGTTACCTCGTCCACCTGATTGACGATGCAGTCTGGCGACGTCATAACATTAGACAATCTTAATCTTCGTCCACTCGCGACCGATCTGGAGGTGGAAGGCATGTTCAAGAGAGTTCTCAGTTGTGTAGCCATCGTAGCTAGCTCGCTACTACTGGGTCCGAACGCTGCGATGGCGCAAAGGGGCGGTTCGCAATGTCTCGGGCCGGACTCTACTTCAGCAGCCGTCGTTGACTTCGTTCGCAAGCTGATAAAAGGAACAAACATTCATATCGACAGCCTCCGCGACAACGTTGGCCTCGCGGGTCTCGATACATCGTTTGTGACCGTAGTTACTAGCTCTAAGACCTGTGCATCAGCGGCAACGGCGATGGATCAGCTCCTCAAAGTGTCACCGAGCGGGTGGCTGCTATACGTCATACAGGCTGGAACAGGCACAAGGACGCGCCTCATCGTCGAGGATCCAAACGACAAGGCGGGCGAGTGGTTGCGGGCGTGGGTATTCGACTCTCACTTCAACTTTCTCAAGGCGATCCTGAAGTAGCAAAGTCGAGCGTTCAAACCGGCGCCGGTTGGTTTCGTAAACTCGGGATCGCGCTTAGCCTCGGACCCAATCGCGCCCCGGGCGGCGCCCGCTCGCACCACGCACCGAGATGGAGCCGTCGCGCTGGGTCACTGTATTGCGCGAGCTGGGCCGAGCCTCAGACGTCATTCCTGCGATCGTCCTTCGACACGAGCTTCTGCCCCATCCTGGCAGTCGCACGGACGTCTGTGAGGCCGGATGATCCGCTGACGGGGTCCACGCGCACCGTTTATTCCAGATGTGGAATGAGCGTGTTAGTTAAAGGTCCCTGCAGAGGCACGAGCGATTTACAAGCGAGTGACACATCACGAACCTATGGCGGCGGCGATGTGTTGTCATCGACGTCGACTGCGCCGCTGCGCGCGAGGCACGGAGACAACCCGGATCCTTGTACGTCTGCCAGATGGTTGCCAACACGTACGTTTTCGGCGGAGACAGCGGCGGGCCGGTCTTTTACCATGTGAATGGTTTCACAATCCTCGAACGACTCGTCTGGTACCACTACGTCGACAGCAGTGGTGACTATATGGCCTTTAGCCCGATCGACGGAATCCATTTTGACTTAGGGTCATTCGTTGCTTACCCGGGCGGCTCTTATTACTAAGGGGCTTTGGCGAACCGCGCCGGACGAAAGTTCGAAGCATGCGTTGATGCAGGAGGCGACGATGCGAAAAAGACTCCCAGATAGCGCAATTCTGCTGTTTGTTGCAATGCTCGGCTGCACGCTCAGCACTGAACGCGCTCAGGGCCCCGTCCCGACACGGGTTACCATCCTTGGGCCAGATCCGCTCATTTTGGATATTTCAGCGCCTTATCGCGTCAGAGCGCACGTGTACGACGCGTCGGGCGTTCTTCTCGATGGCAGAGTGCGGCTCGCGTGGTCGAGCAGCGATACGACGATCGCAGTGATCGACTCGTCGGGAGCGCTGTCCATGCGTCAGCTCGGATCAACCTTTATCCGAGCGTTTGTGGATACGGGGAGCGCCCGCGCCCAAGATTCGGTCGAACTCGACGTGATAAAGGGGGTAGTGGTTCAGAGATCTGGTCCTCGCCCGCACCCATAGCCCCTGTATCGGGCTCGGGGCCGAGTATCGAGGCGACTCGCGATTCTCCGCTCTGGAGAAGGCGGCGCATACGGAAGACGGCGTGCGCCGCACGGCGATGGCACCATGACCTGTTGGCAGGCATTCACATTTCGCCCGCTTATCCCTCATGGACGAGGCCTAACTTCGCTCAGCTGTGCGACCATGCCGCTCACGTCGATGGCAGCGGAGTAACCGGTGCTTATCCGATAGTGACTTGTTCGACGGCCACTCACGACCTCTTCACCAGTCGTGTCGAGAACGATCGTGATGTTGCTCAAACTCATCTTCATGCCAGTCGGAAGCGTTCGGCCTGCGGCACTGTCGAGCAGTTCACGCGGAGAGCGGGAAAAACGCTGAGTTGTTGGGTGCGCGACGATGAAATCGCCAGCGTCGAACAGGACGAAATCACCTTTCTCAAACATCCCGGGTAGCTCGCCGTCGATGATGTCCATCCGGCCGCGGCCGGTGCCGCCGAGACGATCATAGACTTATGCGACCTTCGCACGGCAGCCCGACCCGCGTTATGTCGTGAACGCGCTACGGAGGCAGCAACTCGCTCCAGGTTCCGTTCCGAAAGATTTCGATGCGTGTGACTGGATGCACCTCCCACAGTGTCGCCCGGAAGAAATGTTTGGTGGCACAGTTAGCGGTGCAATGGCCTCTGATGTGATTCGGGTGCACCGGATCGAGCAACAAGAATCCAGTCACGCGAACGCGCGCTGCGCCGGCCTCGTCGCGGCCCGAGCTCGTGGAGTGTCGCACGGCAAGCTCCGACACTGCGCTCGCGATCCACGCCGCGTGGTGCCGCTTCGTGCGCGGCGTCGGCTCGACGACGATGGCCCGCTCCTCGATCTCGCTCGGGTTGGCCACGAGGGCGACGTGCCAGTCCGTGTCGTCCTCGGTCCAACTGTGACAGTTCGGCGCCTCGCCCACTTGCTCGCTTCCGTGAGGCGGACTGTCCTTCTGCGGCTTCACCACCTCGAAGAAGCCCTCGACGGTCACCGGGATACCTTCGTACGGGAGAACCAAGGCCGAGTCGCTGCGAATCCAATGCTGACGGTCCGTGAATCGCCAGAGCGCTGTGTCCGGGAGTGAGCGAATGGCGTCGACCGTCACGAGGTGACTCGAGGTCGGGATGTCCGCGCGGTTCTTGTGGAGGTTCGTTCCGTCATCGTGGACCGCGTCGCCCGTTGCGCCGCACTGCATCGCACCGCCCCGCACGAGAATAGTCGAGCGGTGGATTGCCGGCTTTTGCCAAGTGGAGTCGATCGCGGTGAACGCCGCACCGCCGGCATCGGTGACCACGGCCGTCGCGGATGCCGCCGCCGCGATGTCGAGGCTGCGAAGATGCACGAGGCCGACCCAACCGGCTTTGCCGTCGGTCGTTCGAACCGGCAACCATCCTGGGTGCGCCTGAACGTTGGTCCGCCGCGTGACCGTGTCGCCTTCTTCGAGCTCACGGAGTTTCACCGCCGTCTTCGACGGCGATCCCCGAAGGAACACGGCGCGTGCGGTGATGTAGGTTTGCGCGCGCAGCGTCCCCGCGTGCAGTGCTAGGGCAGCGATAGCGAATAACGCAAAGGAGCGCACGGCCTTCATCGGCGGGGCGGACGGGAGGGTAGGGACGATGGTCAATCGCGGTGCGTTATGACTACGTCTTCGTCCCGCCTTTGTCAATTATGAAGACTCTCTAACAAACTGTGCTCGAGTTGCTCGCTTAGTGGGTAAGCACCATCATAGCGCTGCCACGCGTCCGAGGGCCGTTGTCAATTTCGCGCCGTATGAGCGCTCCTAGCAGGGATGCCCCATCGTGGCAGTCGGACGGACGCCTGTGAGGCTCGACGACCTGTTCGGCGGTTCACACCCAGGCCGAAGTTTAGCCCACAGGCACGTTCGCGACTGTTTTCACTCGTTGTCACGGGAGGTGACAAGCGTATGGGTCGCATATCAGAAGCCCCACTCACTAATCGCTCGAAGCATGCTTCACAGATCGTTCATCACGCGACTGGCGCAGTCGCCATCGCGGACCAGAAGGCTGCGTTCGCGCGCCGCTTTCTCGTTCACGTAGTGTTGATGCTGGCAAGACTTTCCACAAACTCGTTGTCCGCGCGGCTGGCCACGCTCGCCAGCGCGCCGTTCGCGTAGATGTAACGCGCGCTGGTTTCGAGGCCGCGGATCAGCACCTCAAACGCTCGTTCATTCGAGTTGCACGGAAGAACATGTTGGTGGGAATCGAGTTCGGCGGCCATCACGGCATCACCTTCGCACAGTTCTTGGCCGAGCGCGGGTATCACGTTGTTGCGGTACCGGTCCAAGCGACGAGCGGCACTCGAAGCGTCGAAGACAACAGCCCACGCAAGGACGACGACAAAGACGCCGCGCAGATTTGCAACCTGGTTGCCTCGGGAATCTTCGTCCGCGCTCCCATACTGGACGAGTGGACGTCTTCGCTCCGCACCCTCATCACCGAACGGGATCGGCTCACGACGGAGGCGACGCGACTGACGAATCGACTCCGCGGACTGCTGGATCTTGCGTGGCCCGAGTTTCAAACTCAGCTCGGGGACTTCCGATGGAAGACTCCCCGGGCGATCCTCGAAGCCTGGCCGCTGCCCAGCGATCTCGCCGCTACAAACATCAGAACCGTCCGCCGGCTCATTCAAGCATTCTCAATGGGTCACTTCCATCCGGATGAAGTAGACGCGCTTCGGAAATCAGCAAAGGCGACGATCGGTCTAACGACCGCACTCGAAGTGCGGCGCTGCGAGATCCGCCGGCTGCTCGCGCGCTGGGCTCTCGTCCGTGAGCAACAATCGGAGATCGATCGCGCGCTAGAGCGGCTCGTGCGGGATCGTAAGGAGACCGCGGCATTGCTCACCGTTCCGGAGGTAAGCGCGTTGTGCGCGGCGACGATCGTGTCGGAGCTCGGTCCCGCTGACCAGTACGCGTCGCCGAGACAGGTGCTCAAGCTGGCCGGTCTAAACCTTGCCCGGAAGCAAAGCGGTACGAGTGTTCTCGGTCCGGTCCGGATAACCACACGTGGAAGACGTGCGCTGCGTTCGCAGCTGTTCCTGCTCGCGATGCGCTGGTGTTCGAGTCGTGGTCTTTATCGCGAGCAGTATCTCGCCATGCTTGCCCGAAATGGCGGGCTTCGGAAGAAGGCCATGTGTGCGATGTCGCGAAAGCTTGTTCCTCTCATTCTGCATATAGCGAAAACCGGTGAACCGTTCAACGAAGCGACCTGGCTCGCCAAACGAGCACCGCGGCGATCAGCGATGAGTTGAACCGCCGGCGATCGAGCGGTTGTTCTTTTCGGCACTGCGAGTCGCGTCATGAATGAGCGCAACGCCGGGTAGTATTTGAATAGCCGGCGCGTCGTGACGCTCCTTAGCGAACACTCGTCGGTCTGTGGGGAAGGTGATGCTTCGACTTCAGAGGCCTCATCGCTCGGTGGGCCCTCCTCAGTCTTTCACTAGCAGTAGCACTCAGATTTGGCGCCAGCGCCTGGAAACACAACTTACTGGTCCACGCGACGGCCGGAGTCCCAAAGTTTCTTGCGACAATTGCGGCCGGCAGCCCCGCTGCCGCGCGCGCATTCGTTGACGCGCACTCCGGATTGATCGCTCTAGCCCTAATACTCGTTGCCCGACTGATCGCGATATGGCTGATCTGCCGCGCAGCGACCGCCAACACCCGGATTGTCCAGGAAACTGGCTTGGGGATCACGCGGATAAACCGGCGGTCGGAGGAGAGAATGATGAAACTCGCCCGCGGCCATGAGACAAATGCGACGATTAAGGTCGCTCACGGAGCCGACGATTCTTTAAATTTGTCAGTTCCGGATACGAGCCGCGTGTTGGAAGCGGTTGCCCGGTGTGAATTACTGTCCGGAAAGCTGCTCGAAGGTCGTCGCGATTCGTCGGCGCCTTAATCCAGCAAGCGTCGCAGCGTCAGCTTCTTGACGCTGCGACGTTTGCTCGGCGTTTGTTGCCTGGCCCGAATCCAGTTGTCGAGGTAGCGATTGACGTCCGCGTCGAGGTCGAGCTTCCCTTGCTCGACGAACTGCATGATGGCGGTCCACGTGAACAGCTTGCTCGTCGATCCAGCGGTACGCGGTCCATGCGCGAGCCTCGCTGGGGACTGACCTACGCCTTCTCCGGCACCATCACGAGCCGCTCCGGCGACATCCCCTCGGCTTCCGCCTGGAAGTTCAAGACGACGCGATGGCTCAACACCGGCACTGCCATCGCATTAACATCCTCTAAATCCGGCACCGCGCGGCCATCCATCGCCGCCAGCGCCTTCGCTCCGAGAATGAGATACTGCGACGCGCGCGGCCCCGCGCCCCAGCTCACGTACTTCTTCACCAGCGGCGTCGCTTCCTCCGCGCCCGGACGCGTCGACCGCGCGAGACGCACCGCGTAGCTCACCACCGTCGGCGGCGCAGGGAGCCGCCGCACCAGATGCTGGAGCTCGAGCAACTGCTCGGCGCTCAACATCGGCTTGATGTCCACCTCGAGGTCGCCCGTCGTCGCGTTCACGATGCGCTCCTCCTCGGTGCGCGTCGGATAGCCGACCGTGAGCTGCATCATGAACCGGTCGAGCTGCGCTTCGGGCAGCGGATACGTTCCCTCCTGCTCGATCGGGTTCTGCGTTGCCAGCACGAAGAACGGTTCCGGCAAGTGCATCGTCTGACCCGCGGCGGTCACCGCGTGCTCCTGCATCGCTTGCAGCAATGCCGCCTGGGTCTTCGGCGGCGCGCGGTTGATCTCGTCGGCCAGCACGATGTTCGCGAAGATCGGACCTTTCACAAACTTGAAAAAGCGCCGGCCCGTCGCGTGATCCTCTTCCAGGAGCTCGGTGCCCGTGATGTCGCTCGGCATCAGGTCGGGCGTGAACTGCACGCGCGAGAAGCTCAGGTCGAGCGCCTGCGCCACCGTCTGCACGAGCAGCGTCTTCGCCAACCCCGGCACACCGACCAGGAGGACGTGGCCGCCCGCCAGCAGCGCCGCGACGAGATCGTCGACGATCTTGTGCTGCCCCACGATCCGCCGGCCGATCTGCTCGACGAGCGCCGCTCGAGCGCGCGCGAGTTGATCGAGTAGCTCGACGTCGCGGGAATCGTCGACCGTGTGCTGTCGTGTCGCCACTCGCCATCGCTCCAGACTATGAATGTCCGGAACCTAACGCGTGCTCAGGGCAACACGAAATCGACGCGCTCTTCGACCGGATAGTTCGTGCTGTTGAGCGTCGCGATCGCGGTGTAGCGGCCAGCCTTCGCCTTCACCGAGGCGGGCGTCCACTTCTCCGACACGCGCATCGCGTCGTGCACGCCGAGTTGTTGGTTCTGCACGTTCTGCGTGAACATGCGACCCTTCGCCCAGCGCCACACTTCGATTCCCGCCGAGTCGACGACGACGAAGTCGTACGATTGTCCGCTCGGAAAATTCAACTCGGCGTGTTTGTCGCCGACGTTGGTGACGACGAGCGCGAAGCGTACTTCGCGTGGCGCGACGGAGACGTCGAGCTTCGATTTGATTTTGACTTCGGCCTTGGAGACTTGATCGCGGCGGCGAATGTGGATCGCGGGCTTCGTGGGGACGCTTGCCGCTTCATGCATCGGGAGCGCGCTGGCCAGCGCGGCAGTGGCCGGAGCATGCGTACGCGGACCGCAGGCAAAAGCCAGGGCTCCGGCGCACAGCAGCGATATGATCAGACGAGTATTCATTTCCCGGTGGCAGCGGGTCGGGCAGGGCAGGGTTGTGATGGCACTCACAAATCTGCGTATGCGAACTTATTAACCCGGGGACGAGCGGTCAAGCACAGGGTAACAGGCAAAGTATCGGCGCGTCAGTGACTTAAACCACTTGAAAGTTACTTCGGGAGTCGTTCGGTTCGGGTCGGTTGTTTGCTTGCGAAAAATTTCACAAGCCAATAGCTTTTTCTTCAGAATGACCGAGCAATCACCCGAGAAGCTGGCTGGGATGGGCGTGCGGTTCGTCGTCGCCATCCTCCTGTGCCTCTTCGTCGGGAAGTGGCTCGACGCCCGGCTTGGGACCGCGCCGTGGCTGCTCATCCTGGGGGTGTTCGTCGGCGCGGCGGCTTCGACGATCGCGATGTACCGGAAGGCCTTCCCGCCGGAGGGTCCGAAGCCGCCAGCCTCACCGAAATCCCCTCGGCCATGAAGGCGATGCTCTGGTTCGGCGGCTCCGTTGTCCTGATCGTGGTGGTGTGCGGCGCGCTGCTCGCGATTCCGTTCTCAGCCCCGCAAGACCGGCGGGCGATCGCGACGAGCGCCGTCATCGCGCTGGTGGTTCAATTGTTCGCCTTCGCCATCGCGCGCCTGGTGTCGGCGTCGAACTTTCTGGCCGGCTGGATCACGGGGGTCGCGCTGCGGTTCGTGGTGCTGATCGCGTACGCGTTCGTTGGGGTCAAGGTGTTCGGGATGCCGGCGGCGGCGGCGCTCATCAGTCTGGTGACATTTCTCTTTATATCCACGTTGGTTGAACCCAAGTTGCTGACAAAATGAACGTGTCACGGAACACCGGCTCACTGTTGTTCGTGTCGATGTTGCTCGCGATGCCGCTCGTTACGCACGGCGCGTTGGCCCAGCAGCGGCCGGTCGAACGCCCCGCCGCCGCCGCCGACTCGATGCGTCCGGTCGGCGACCACGCCATGAGCGAAGAGGCCAAGAAGGTCGACATCATCCTGCCGCACATCAGCGATGGCGACGAGATCGACGTGCCCTGGTTCAACAGCACCGGATTTCGCGTGGTGCACCTGCCGCATTGGACGCCGGTGATGATCGGCGGATACGCGCTCGATCTGTCGCCGACCAAGCACGTGGTGATGATGATCATCGCGGCGCTGATCGCTTGCGTCGTGCTCATTGGGGCCGCGCGCGCGCAGCATCGCCGGACGAGCGAGGGCAAGGCGCCCAAGAGGCTCGCCAACAGCATCGAGGCGACGGTGCTCTATCTTCGGAACGAAGTCATCTTGCCGAACGTCGGACCGCACGGCGAGCGGTTCGTGCCGTACCTCCTCTCGGTGTTCTTCTTCATCCTGTTCGCCAACCTGCTGGGGCTCGTGCCCTACGGGTCGACGGCGACCGGAAACATCTCGGTGACGGCGACGCTGGCGATCATCGCGTTCCTGGTGATCGAGGTCGCGGGGATGCGCGCGCTGGGCAAGAACTACATCAACACCGTGTTCTACTGGCCGCACGAGATGCCGGTGTGGGGCCGTCTGCTCATGACCACCATCATGACGCCGGTCGAGATCCTCGGAAAGTTTACCAAGCCATTTGCGCTCGCCATCCGTCTCTTCGCCAACATGACGGCGGGGCACGTGATGGTCCTGGCGCTCATCTCGATCGTGTTCACGTTCGGCTCCGTTCTGATCGGCATCGCGCCGGTGGCGATGGCGGTCGGCATCATGCTGCTCGAGCTCTTCGTGGCGCTGTTGCAGGCGTATGTCTTCACGCTGCTGGTGTCGTCGTTTATCGGGCAGATTCGGACGGTGGAGGGACACTAGTTCGTGGCTGATCCAGGGGACCGACAACCAATCGGTGCGCCAGCAAGCCCTGTTGGAACAAGAGGAAAAGGATGAGACGGGATGAGACAGGATGAAATCGGGGTCCGGAGGTTCGACGCGAGAAACTGCTTCACGCTCAGAACAGGATCTTCTTCGTTTGAACAACAGCTTTTCATTTTGTTCGCGGTTTGATCCCGTCTCATCCTGGCTCATCCCGTCTCATCCCGTCTCATCCTGTTCCCTCTTGTTCCATCTATGCCTGGCGGGACGGTTGTGGCTGATCTGTTGCGAGATTTTCTGTTGAGGCACGTCGAAACACGTTGAAGCGCGACGGGTCGCTCCTCCGTCGCGTGAGTACCGTACCCGGTCGAGCGACCGGGGATGCTCGTTGAGGCCCGGGCCTCGTTGACGAGCGGCGCCACAAGCAGGTGCGGTCGGCGCGGGGGCGGTGGCAATGACGATTTTACGCTCGGAGTTCGAAATGCACTCCATTCTTCCTTTGTTGCAGGCCGCGGCCGGCTACACGCGCGACTACACTGGCGCGTGGGCGTTGCTCGGTGCCGGCGTCGGCGCGGGGCTGGCCTCGATCGGTGCCGGCATCGGCATCGGCCGTATCGGTGGTCAGGCGTCTGAGGCGATCGCGCGTCAGCCCGAAGCGGGCGGACAGATCCGCGGTCAGGCCATTGTCTTAGCGGCGCTGATCGAAGGCGTCGCGCTGTTCGCCGTCGTCGTGGCGATGCTCATTCTCTTCAAGTTCTAAGCACTGTCCGGCGGCGGCCCCGGGGCCGCCGCCGAACACGCACCCATTCAGAGATACTCATGCGATCCTTTGGTCTTCGCTCGCTCGCCCTTCTCGCGCTCTCTCCCGCGGCGTTGCTCGCTCAGGAGTCATCCGGCACACGGACGTTTATGAAGCCCGACACGGGCCTCATGGTGTGGACGCTCATCATTTTCGTCATCCTGATGTTCGTGCTGTCGCGCTACGCCTTTGGACCGATCACGGCCGCTGTCGAGGCGCGCGAGAAGGCGCTCGAGGAAGCGATCGAGGGCGCCAAGCGCGACCGTGACGCCGCGGCCAAGTTGCTGCAAGAACATCAAGCGGCGATCGACGCCGCCCGCGGCGAAGCGCAAAAGATCATCGCCGATGGCCGCACCGTCGGCGAGAAGATGCGCACCGACATGATCGAAGGCACGCGCAAGGAGCAGCAGGACATGCTCGAGCGCGCGCGTCGCGACATCGAGAACGAAAAGGACAAAGCGATCATGCAACTTCGCCGCGAGGCGGTGGACCTGGCCCTCGCCGGCGCGAGCAAGGTGATCGAGCAGAACCTCGAGTCGCAGAAGAACCGCCAGCTCGTCGAGAGCTACCTGGCGAGCATCGGCACACTCAAGGTCTCTCAATAATGAGAGAGCCAACGATCGCTCGGAACTACGCCGAGACGTTGCTCGAGCTGGCGCAGCGGGCGGGCGACCTGCGCGGTTGGGGCGAGATGATCGACAGCGTCGGCAACGCGATGGACACCGACCGTCGGTTGCGCATGTTCCTCGAGTCGCCGCGACTGAGCGCCGGCCAGAAGAACGACATCATTCAGCGGGCCTATGGCGCGACGCTGCCCCGGAATTTCGTGCGCTTCCTACAGGCGCTCGTCAGCCATCGCCGTCAGATGCTGATCCCGATCATCGCCCACGCGTATCACGATCTCGTCGACGAGGTCGAAGGGCGTGTGCACGCGTCGGTGACGGTGGCACGCGAGCCCGACGACAGCGACCGCGACGTCGTGACGACGCAGCTCAAACGCGCACTCGGCAAGGACGTCGTGCCGCATTTCCACGTCAACGCGTCGATCCTGGGCGGAGTGGTGGTTCGTGTTGGCGATACGGTGCTCGATGGCTCCGTGCGCCGGCGATTGGCAACGCTCAAGGCGAGGATGCTGGGGGCGCGGTAGCCTTTTTGAGCGCTAAGGTACGGCTGGGATCTCGACCTGGTGTTGGGATCGCGACGTCGACAGCGAGTCCAGCATCGAGGGTGCGAGCATCGAGTTGTGAGACGTGAGCCTGCCAACACCTCTTCGCCTTGAACGACGTCGCGGTTGGAGTTGGCTTTCTCCAGTCTGGCATCTCGATGCTGCCCTCTCGATGCTGGTCTCGGGTTCGACGTCGCGATACTAGCCTCGCCCGCTTAGCCCTCGAAGACGTCCGACCTAGCACACGATACGCGGCGCAGCCGTGAGTCCGCGGTTCTCGAAGCCCGCTCGAAGCCGCGGCGCGAGCGTGACCGAAATGAAGTAGAACGATTCGCTGTTGTCGCGAGCGTGTGAGTCGGCCGCCGGCGCTCGCTCCCCCGCGAGCGCCCGCACTTGGCGTATATCGCTGATCAGGAGCGACTCCCACACCACGGTCTGACCGCGCGAGTCTCGCAGCTCGACTTCACCCACGTGCCTGGCCGCCTCGATCACCGCCCGGCCTTCTACCGTTTCAGAAAATGCGTCGAGCGCCAGGCGCCCAGCAGCCGGCGAAGTGTCCTCGACGTTCAATCCCCTGCGGCGGCACATGTCGCCGAAGGCCATGAGGGCCGGGAGCATGGCCGTGATGCCGGGGAGGACGGTGAGGCCGTATTCGTTTGGGACAAAGGTCCCGGCTCGCCTTCGAACGCTCGGTCTCAACTCGAGGTCGGTTTGGCCGATGCGTTTGCCGTCCTTCCACACGGTGTAGGCCACGGTCATGCTCCGGCGCGAATGGACAAGTTGATGATCGCGCACCAGCATAGGTTTGGTCGCCGGACGACGCGTCATCAAACCATTGCGGCCAACATCTTCGCGTTGCGCCTCGTATACCTTGGTTAGAGACAAACCCACCCCAGCAGCCCTCAAGTGGAGTCAGAAATGATCCGCCTCTCCCCGTTCCCACCACGGCGCGCCGCGGCGCGCCTCCTGATCGGCTTGGCCGGTCTTGCTGTCATCAGCCTGCCGCTTTCAGCGCAGAACGTGGTGCAGCAGGGGTGGAATCCCAAAGAAGTCCTGGCGAAAGAGACGTACGTCAAACCGCCGGAGATCGTCGAGCGACTCGTGACGGCGCCGCGAAACAACGTCGCGTTCACGAATCCGAGTCCCGATCGCCGCTACTTTCTCAAAACCGAGAGCGAGGGGCTGCCGTCGATCGAGGCGTTCGGGAAATTTCATTACCGGCTTGGCGGACTCGAGGTCGATCCCAAGGCCAACCGGGCGCGCGCGCTGACGACGCGGGGCAGCGTCGGTCTCACACTCCTCGATCCGAACACTGGTGCGATGCGGACGATCGAGACGCCAAAGGGCGCGATCGTGAACGGCGCGACGTGGTCGCCCGACGGAAAGCAAATCGGCTATATCGCGAGCTTTGATGCCGCGACACACATCTACGTGGCCGACGTCGCCTCAGGGAAATCGGTGCAGATCACCAAGACGCCGCTGCTTGCGGTGCGTGTGACGAGCTTCGACTGGACGACCGACGGCACGCACATCGTGACGGTCATTCTCCCGGACAATCGCCCCGCCGAGCCCAAGGCGCCGGAGATCGAGACCGGACCACTTGTACGCACGAGCGATGGGCGTGTGCTCAAGAACGTGAACTACGCGAGCCTCCTGCGTGATCCGCACGAGAGGGATCTGCTCGACTATTACACGATCGGACAGTTGGCCTTGATCGATGTGAAGACGAAAGCGGTGAAGAAAATCGGGCAGCCGGCGCTCATCACGGCCGTCGATGCGTCGCCCGACGCAAAGTATTTCCGCGTCGCGTTGCAGACCAAGCCGTACTCGTACGTCGTGCCGGTGTCGAACTTCGGCACGGTCGAGCAAGTGTGGGATGCCGACGGAAAAGTGCTGGCGGAAATCGCCAAGCGTCCGCTGAACGAAGGACGGGCATCCCTGACTGATTCGACAGGACAGGGTGGTGGCCGCGGTGGTGCGCAGTCCGATACGGGCAAGCGGAACATCCAATGGAATCCGGCGGGTCCGGGTTTGGTGTATCTCCTTGCCGAAGCGGCGCCGGCCGGATCGGCCGGAACTGGCGGGGCGGGGAACGCGAACGCGCAGCGTGGTGGTCGCGGCGCTCGCGGTGGTGCCGGCGGCGCGCCGCGCAAGGACCAGCTCTTCCAATGGCTGCCGCCGTTCGGCGCGAGCGATGCAAAGCCGATCTTCGAGGCGCCCAGCCGCATTACGTCGGCCGAGTTCAGCGCCGACGGGAAGACGTTGTTCGTCGACGAAGGCAATGATCTGTACGCGGTGCGTCTCGCGGATCCGACCAAGCACCTCGAGATCGCGAAAGGCGGAACGATCGCCAGCGGCCGTGGTGGACGCGGCGGCGCGGGTGGTGCCGGCGGTGGTCGCGGTGGCACCGCGAGCGATTCAGCGTTCTTTAACAACCCCGGCGCGCTGCGCACGAACCGCGGACCGAACGGGCTTCCGGTCGTGACGGTCGCGTCGGACGGCAAGAGCGTCTTTCTCGAGGGAACGAAGTACGCGCCCGAGTGGACGACCAACGCGCCGCGCAACTTCGTCGACAAAGTCGATATCGAGACGGGACAGAAGACGCGACTGTTCGAGGGGAACGGGCAAGTGGCCGAGACGGTCGTCGCGCCGCTCGATGAGGATTTCAGCAAGGTGATCATCGCCCGCGAATCGCCGTCGATGGTCCCCGATTCGTATCTGCGCGATCTCAAGACGGGGAAAGAGACCAAGCTGACGAAGAACTCCGACTTCGCTCCCGAGGTAACGCAAGCAATTCGGAAGCGGATTCTCGTCTCGCGTCCCGGCGACGATTTCAAGTTCTGGCTGAACGTGACGCTGCCGCGCGACTGGAGGCCTGGTCAGAAGTTGCCCGGCATCATCTGGTTCTATCCGCGCGAGTTCTCGACGCAGCAGGAGTATGATCGGACCAAGCGCACGGAGAACGTGAACTCGTTCCCGAACGTCGCGGCGCGGTCGCCGGAGATCTGGGTCACGCAAGGCTACGCGGTGCTGCAGCCCGACAACCCGATCGTCGGACCGCCGGGCCACATGAACGATCACTACGTCGACGAGCTACACCGCAACCTCGACGCCACGATCGAAGCCGCCGACTCGGCGGGCTTTCTCGACCGGCATCGTTTGGGGATCGGTGGTCACAGCTACGGCGCGTTTAGCACGATGAACGCGATGACGCACACGCCGTACTTCAAGGCGGGGATCGCGGGCGATGGCATGTACAATCGGACGCTGACGCCGTACGGCTTCCAGAGCGAGCGTCGCGAGTTCTGGGAAGACGAAGGGATGTACACGGAGATGTCGCCGTTCTTCTATGCTGACCGACTGAGCGGCGCGATCCTGATGTACCACTCGCTCGAGGACCAGAACGTCGGCACGGATCCGATCAGCTCGATCCGCATGATGCAAGCGCTACGCGGCCAGGGAAAAATCGCGGCGTTGTTCATGTATCCGTACGAGGATCACGGCCCGGCAACGCGCGAGTCGGATCTGGATCAGTGGGCGCGCTGGATCGCGTGGTTCGACATCTACGTGAAGAACCCGCAGAAGGACGTGAAGCCGGCGGTCATACCATAAGGTTGCTGGTTGCTGGTGGCTGGTTGCTGGCAACGACAAACAGCGGAATTGGGGTCAGACTCCATTTTTAATTGGAGTCTGACCCCAATTCGTTCACCAGCCACCAGCCCTCGCGTCCGTGAGCGGCCTAAACCCGCCCTGGACTCGACCGATCCTTACAATGGCGTAATTCTCAAGTTTGCGGCGGTGGCAGCCGATACTCGTGAGGTCGGGATTAGACCCTCGCGTACCCCCACCCCAGCCCCGCAACCCATGAGAATCGCACTCGGACTCGGCATTGTCTGCTCGCTCGGAGGCGTCGGCGTAACGAGCGCTGCCGCGCAGACGGCAACACAAATCGTCACCTTCGAGGTCGACGCGATCAATCAGATCGCGGTCGCGGGCTCGCCGAGCCTCGTCATCAGCTCCGCCACGGCGGGAAGCGCACCAACCTCCGCGACCTCGAGCGGTAGCACGTGGGATATTACCACGAACCAGTCCGGAGCTAAGGTCACGGCAAGCATCGGCTCCGCGATGCCCACCGGTCTGACCCTGAATGTGAGCCTCGTGGCGCCAAGCGGCGCCACCAGCGCGGGTTACAAGGCGCTGGGCACGACGGACACGGATGTCGTCACCGGCATCACCAAGGTGAATGCGAGTGGACTGAGCCTCGTGTACCGCCTCGATGCCACGACGGCCGCGGGCGTTGTGTCTTCTGGCACACGCACGGTCACGTACACCGTCACCGGTGGAACCTGACCGCACAGGTACCATGGGTACAACGCGGGTCCTGCTAGTCGCCCTACTTGGGTTGGCCTCGCGCCCTGTCCCGGCGCAAGGCCAGTTGCTGGTGTCCGGATCGCCGCCGCCACTGGTCGTCAGCGCCGCGACCGCGGGCTCGGCGCCGGTCTCGGTCACGAATAGCTCGACCACGTACACCCTCGCGCTCACGCTCGGCACTCACAAGCTGACTGGTCAGATCAACGCCGGAATGCCAACCGGCACGACGCTCTCGGTTACGCTGGCGGCTCCGCCAGGCGCGACGAGCCAGGGGGCCGTTGCCTTGAGCACGACACCGCGCGACCTGGTGACCAACATCAACCTCACCGTCGCGTCGACGCGCTCAATCACGTATCAGCTCAGCGCCACCTCCGCCGCCGGCGTCGTTCCCGCGCAAACGCGAACTGTCACACTCACTCTGACGAGCGCCCCATGATTCGCCGAACCCGTAGTCTCCACGTTCTAATCGTCGCCTTGGTCCTCGCCTCGCCCGTGCGCGCGCAGATCATTCTTCGGAGCAACATCGTCGAGGAGCAGGTGACGTCAGCGGGCGACAGCTACACCGGCGCCATCGTTCTGAGCAACTCGTCGGGTCGTCCGCACACCGCGATCTTGTACCAAACCGACTACTCATTTTCCGCCGACGGCTTCTCGCATTTCGATCGACCCGGCGGCCTTCCGCGCTCCAACGCGGATTGGGTCGTGCTGCAAGAGCGGCGCGTGGTCGTTCCGGCTCGTGGAAGCTCGATGGTGCCGTACACGGTTGTCGTTCCGCGCACCACGACGCTCCGAGGAACCTACTGGAGCACGATCATGGTGGAGGGCGCTGCCGACGGGGTGGAGCAGGGCGCGGCGACGAATTCGGGGATCAGCAGCGTTCTCCGCTACGCCGTGCAGATTGCGACGCACGTTGGCGCGGAAGGGTCCCGCGATGTTGCGTTCTCGAACGTCAGCGCGACAGAGACGGATTCCTCCGCGGCGCTCGACTTGGACGTGAGCGATTCGGGCGAGCGGGCCTACCGACCGACGCTGTCCGTCGAGGTGTACGACGAGATGGGCGCGCTGCGCGCCAAAGCGAAGCAGAACCGCGGTCTGCTCTATCCTGGAACTTCGCTCCGTCAGCGTTTCACGTTGCCACGTCTTCCCAAGGGAACCTACCACGCGGTGGTGTTTGCTGACACCGGCGCCGAGTCGATTTTCGCGCGCCAGTTCACATTCACGTTCTGATATGTATGGTGCCGCGGTTGTGGACACGCCTGCGCCTTCTCGCGCCGATTGCCTGCGGTGTTCCGCTCGCGTGCGCGTTCGGGCAGGACGTCCGGCCCACGACGGGTCGAGTGACCCTTCGCGCCGTGACGCGCGAGCCGCTGCGCGCGGATCCTGCTGACGGGATCGCGCTGAGCTTCACAATCGAGAATCCTGGACGCGACAGCGCGCACGTGCTGCCGCGCGTTCACGTGCCCGGCGGCTGGACGATGCCGCTTGGTGTCCCGCCGGTCGACGTTGCGCCGGGGGCGCGCGCAACATGGCTCGTGGCGATCGGCGTTCCGGCCTCGGCGCTCGCCGGTCGCTTCATCGTTCGCGTTGCAATGGCAGGCGACGCAGCCGACGCCGTCGATTCCGTTGTCGTCGACGTGTCCAAGCATCTCGCGCTCGAGATCTTTGTCGACGACTCTCCGCGGTGGACCACCCGTGGGCAGTCATACGACGTTCGCGCGATCGTGAAGAACGTTGGCAACGCCCCGCTGGTGGCGGCGGTGTCAACGGCGTCGTCGGCCGGCGGAAGGGCCAGCGTGGATCATCCCCGGCTGCCCCTCAATCCCGGCACCTCAGCGCGAATCGCGATTCACGTGAGCCCTGGCCGCCGGTCCGATCTGCCCGACGAAGAGTTGCTTTCACTCGTCGCGACCGATTCGGTCGCGACGGTTTCCGCCGCGACCGCGGCGCGATTCCCAATCGTTCCGGCGTCTGCGGAGGAGTCGCGCTCGTTCAGCACCATGCCGTCTATCGTCGTGGTGAGACAGGGAGCGGCGTCCAGCGGCGTCTCTCCGTTCGCAATGGAAGGCGCCGGCCGGCTGCCGTTCGCGAACGCGACGGCCGACTTCTCGATACGAACGCGCGCGTCCGGATTGACCCCCTTTACCGAACGCGACGAATACCGCGCATCGTTCCGATCGCCTCACCTGAGCGGACGGTTCGGCGATCAGCCCTTTGAGCTGACTCCGCTCACGAGCAGTGGGATGTCCGGCTTCGGCGCCGAGCTCGAGGCGTCGACGGTAATGGGCAACGTTACGACGTACGCCCAGACCACGCGCGCGACGTGGCCGATGATGCGCGAGGTCGGCGCAAGGGTGGCGACTTCCGACGACCGATCGCTTAGCGGATCGCTCGGTGGCGTTATCCGAGCGACGGCGGGCGACGGTGTGGCGCATCTTGGTAGCGCCAGCGCCAACGGGTCTCTTGGACTCGGTAGAGTATCGGCCGAAGCTGCGGTCGGCGACGCTGGCCATGCCCTCGGCTCGGCGGGCCGACTCGACATCGCAGGCGACAACATCGGAGGACCGCGCCAAGTCGCGTATCAACTCGAATACAGCCGCGGGTCGACCCATTACCCAGGTCCGCTTCGCGGGAGCGAGCACGCGGGAGCGCAGATCGGTCTTTACGTGGCCGATGGCCTGTTGGTCTCGGCAAACCTCAATGAGCGCGTGTGGGCTCCGCCTCCGTTGCTTCAATCCGCGGTGACGCGCGAACGGTGGACGACCGGGGGAATCGGCGCCACGTTCGCGAATCGCACGACGATCGAGTACGACGTCGCCCAGCGAGATCTCGCCGCGCCACTATCCGCTGCCGACGGTAGCCAGGCCACGCTTCGGGCCACGACGGGCCTCACCTTCAGACACGCGAGCCTGACCGGAAACGTCGCGCGAATGGCGACTGGTTGGAATCACACAGGCACTGACGATATCGCTTACTCGTATGGAACCGCCTTGAGCGCGCGATTCACGCGGGTTGGTTCGACATCCTTGTTCGTGCAGCGCGTCGACGGGTGTTCGCTGCTCGGCGGCTGTGGAATGACGTCGGGCGGTGCCGCCGCACAACTGTTCCTTCCAGCGTCTCTCGACTTCGAGGGCAACGTCTCGATGACCCAGCTACAGCGCAGTGCGGAATCCTCGTCCGTCATGCAGCGAGCGCGCTGGTTTGCGCAGGGTCAAGCGTCCGTTGGGCGCACGATGTCACGCGGCGGGCGTCTGGCCGTGGTGTATCGGTCGTGGCACAATGTCTTCGCCACCGCCGACCGCCGACCGTCTGTCTATGTCGAGCTCCGGCAGCCGTTCGGACTTCCCACCGGAGTGTTGAAGCGCGCCGGTACCGCCGAAGGCCGAATCGTCGATGCAACGACTGGCGACGGAGTTGCCGGCGCCTTGGTGCGTGTGGGAGATCGCGCGGCGATCAGCGATCGAGATGGCCGCGTCGCCTTTTCCAATCTGTCGGTTGGGACGCACCACATTTCGGTGCGTCCGCCCGGACCGGCCGCATCGTCCGTCATCGTTGGTCGACCGATTCTCGACATCTCTGCGCACAGCGATTCGCCGGCGCGGTTCTCGCTCGGCGTCGCGCCCCCGGCCTATGTGCGCGTTGTCGTCCGGCTCGCGTCGGACCGCGACGCGCCCCGCGGCCAAGAGGATTCTTTAATCGACAGCGGCGCCGCCGCCGCGGTCCGCGTCGCGCTCGTTGGCGGCCGTGACACGGTCGTGCGGACGACTGACGAACGAGGCAGCATCGACTTCGGAGGCATTGCACCTGGGCGGTGGACGCTCGTGGGCCGCGCCGCCGATCTCCCCGACCAGCGCGCGTTCGAAGTCGAGGCGTTCGATTTCGTCGTGACTCCTAGCGAGCGTCGCACGATTGAGCTGCGAGTCGTTACGAAGCGGAAAGCGGTGATGTTCATGGGACCGGAGGTGATCATCGGCAAGCCAACCGCACCTTGGCCGCCCTGAGTCAATCGCTGAGCCGGCCGGATCCCGCCGCAATCTGCGGAATTGGGGTCAGACTCCAATTTTAATTGGAGTCTGACCCCAATTCGTTCCCCAATTCGTTCCCCAATTCGCTACTGGCAACCAGCAGCTACTCGTACAGCTTCGGCGGCGTCAGGTCGTCGTCGCAGATTTGGGCGATCGCTTCGGCATCGCGCCACGCGGCTTGAAGAACGGCGAGCTCGCCCTCCATCGCGCGACGCTCGCTCTCTTCATGTACGGCCATCTCGAGCGCGAGCCGTTCGGTGGCTGAGAGGCGCATGGCGCCCAAGCCGCGATAGTCGTTGAGCAACGACAGGATGCGTCCGCCGCGCCACGTGTTGCGTGTGGACGCCTCGGCAAGGAAGCCGTTGGCGTCGCCCGAGTCCTCGATCTGCTGAACCGCGTCCTGGACGTGCGCATTGCTGGCGCCGTAGCGATTCGCGCCTGAGATCAAGACGCCGGTCGCGTGAATTGCCTGCGTACCGCTGAACTCGGTCCAGCCCGTGTCGTGTGGGACGGCGAGCGAGACCGCCGTCCCATCGCGCGGCGCTTTGAGCTCAACCGCGTCGAGGTGTTTGGCGCGGACCGTCACGACGCGCCGGCCTTGCGCCAGTCGAGCCACGACGCGGTCGTGCGTGATGTAGTCCCGCGCGGCGAGCACGCCGATCATGGGGATGACGCCCATGATCGTGGTGAGACCGGGGATGGCGACGATCGAGATCGCGCCGAGCGTGAGTGCTGGCGCGAGGGCTGGTCCGACGACGATTCCGGCGACAGCGGCCGCGGCGATACCAGCGCCGGCGACGACGTGCGTGCGACGACGGCGAGTGCTGAAGTGGCGGCCGTACCGCCACGCGGCGAACTCCGGCCGGAGCGGCGAGCCGATTCGAATCAACTCGAGCCCGTCAGCGAGTCGCGCCAGGCCGATGTTGCCGGTCGAGACTCGGACGAAGGTCGCGCGAAACGCGCGCTCGCACTCCTCGATCGCTTCCCACCGTTCCTCGAGCGGCGACAGGTTCCAGCGCGCGCAGTGCTGGCAGACAACCCAAAGCCTTCCCTTGGCGGCGTCGAAGGCTAGACGTCGCCCGATCGGGAACGGCGCGATGATCTCATTGGCGCCGAGGCTGTTGGTGCAGAACAGACACGTCGAGTACACGTCTCTAACCTTGCCGTCTCGTCCCTCGGTGGCCAGTGGTGGCTGATTACGATTCGATTATGACGGCGGTCACGCCGTTGCGCCAGCAGTAGTCGCGTTTGTCGCTGCCCGACTACAATTCACGCATGATTTTCCTACTTGGCGCGATCGGCTTACTGCAGGCGGCGACCTACCAAGGTGCGACCAGCCCAGCGTCCGGCGACACCGTCGGCTATTGGCAGCAGAACGTTCACTACCAGATCGTCGCGACGCTCGACGAAGCCCAAACGAAATTGCGCGCCGATGGCGTGTTGACGTACACCAACAACTCGCCCGACACGCTGCGCGAGATGTACGTCCATCAATATCTGAACGCGTTCCGGCCCGGATCGAAATGGAGCGACGTGGACGAACACGAGAACCGCGTTCGGTTTCAGAACTTGGCCGACCCGAACTACGGCTACGAACGATTGACGCAGCCACCGGTCGTCAACGGCGTGCCGGTGATCGTCGATTATCCCGGTTCGCCGGATAGCACCGTGCTCCATTTCCGGTTGCCGACGCCGCTGGCGCCGCACGATTCGACTCGGATTCGCTTCGTGTGGGACGCGCGGCCGTCGACGGTGACGCGGCGACAGGGGCGCCGCGGCCGCACATGGGATTTCGCGCAGTGGTATCCGAAGGTGGCGGTCTACGATCGCGGCGGGTGGGAGCCGAACGCGCTGATTCCGGCGGGAGAACTGTACGGCGAGTACGGGACCTACGACGTCACGATGATCGTGCGCGACGATCAGATCATCGCGTCGACCGGAGTCCCCGTGAGCGGCGACCCGGGATGGTCGCGTGTGTCCCGCACCGGTGCGCCTCGCCTCGCGCAGAACGCGTATGGCGATCTGCCGCCGATTGAGACCACGGTTCCAGCCGGATATCGGAGCGTGCGATTCGTCGCGAACAACGTGCATCACTTCGCATGGAGTGCGTCGCCGGACTATCGGTATGAGGGTGGCGTCTACGTTCGGCAGGTCGCACGCACGCATTTCCCGACGTGGGACACGGTGTCGGTGAACGTCCTCTACAAGCCGGGCGACGATTCGACGTGGGGCGCTGGCCGCGCAGTTGAGCGCACGCTGTTCGCACTCAAGTGGCTCGAGTCGATCTGGGGTCCGTACGCGTACCCGCAGGTGACGAACGTCCACCGGCTCGATCCCGGTGGTACCGAGTTCCCGATGATGATCATGGACGGCTCGGCATCGCAGGGACTGATCCTGCACGAGCTCGGACACATCTTCACCTACGGCATTCTCGGGAACAACGAGTGGCGCTCAGGCTGGATGGACGAGGGTCTCACCGACTATCAGACGGATTGGGCGGAGAAGCTGACGCCGCAGGAGCGCATCGGCGTGGTGCCCGAGCCGCCGCGTCTCCCGGAGGGCTACCGGGTCAACGCGGTCGCGATTCCGAGGTCGGAAAGCACGCAGTTACCCGACTGGCGACTTGAAATCCTCGAGCGCGCACAGCCGATCGGAACGACCGCGGCGGACTTCTCCGAGTTCGGAATCTACAATGAGATGATTTATAGCCGCGCGAAGCTGATGTACGGCCAGCTTCGCGACGTGATGGGCGACAGCGTCTTTCTACAATTCTTCCACGACTACTACGACCGCTGGGCGCTCAAGCACGTCGACGAGCGAGCGATGCGCGCCGCGGCGGCTCGGGCGTACGGTCGCGATCTGGGCTGGTTCTTCGACCAGTGGGTGCACGGGACTGGTTTGATGGACTACGCGCTGCACACCTACAGCGTGTCGAATGACGGATCGACGTGGCGGACGACGGCGCACGTCGTTCGTCTCGGAGCGTTGCGCCATCCGATTCCGGTCGGCGTCCGGACCAAGTCCGGTTGGACATTCGCTCGCGCCGAGGCGCTGGCCGATGATCAGAATGTGACGATCTCGACCAACGAGGCGCCGCTCGAGGTCGAGCTCGATCCGTACCATCTCACGTGGGATTGGGATTGGCGCAACAATCATCTCAGCACTTTTCTGATCACGGTGCGAGAGCCGCGTGCCACGTACAACTGGCCGTATCTGGATCAGACGGATCGCTCGCACACCATCGTCGCGCTCGCGCCGGCCGGGTGGTACACGGAGCCGCAGGGCGTCGTGCTCGGCGTGCGCGCCAAGACGAATTACCTCTCGATGGTCGACGTGCATGATGGTGGAATCGCCATCGCGACCAAGGCGCCGCACGGGCCGGGCGGCCATCAGCCGAGCGTGCTGACGCGGGCGCAAATCTGGGCGCGCTTCGAGAATCTGTACATTCCGGGAATCGATCGGCCGTTGATGGGCTACGGCGGCGCGTTCAACTACCTGGATGGTCTGCTGAAAGTCGATGCATTCAAGAACTGGGATTTGAGTCCGTTCATCTTCGCACCTGGGCCGACGATCCACGCCAAGCTGTACGCGACGGTGCAAGCCGTGTCGGACTCGATCCTACTGCCCGAGCAGTGGTCGAACTCGAGCTTGGTCGAGGTGGGCGGCTCGGGGTCGTACAAGTCGACCGTGACGTCGGATAGCGAGTACGCCGCGTTCCGCGGTTCATTTGGCGCCGGCGTCGCGACACGGAGCAACGTGACGCGAACGACGGAGAGCGTCGACCACGGCGGCGGGTACGTGCGCGCCGAGGCGTCGGTCGGCGTGGTTCGCTCGCTGGTTGGGAGCGCGTCGCAGCTTCACGTGCGGGTGTACGGCGGGGCGGCACAGAACGCCCCGAGCCAGCGCGCCGTGTACGCGTCGACGCAGGATCCGTTCGAGACATTCACGAACGATCTCTTTCGTCCGCGCGAGGCGCTGTTCAAGCAGCGCGGCATCAACTATCTGCCGCTCGGCGGGGCTGGGTTGCGCGGCTATCGAATCGACACGCCGCTCGACGGCGTGGGTGCGGTGAACGGTGAGTTCGTGCAGCGACTCGCGTCGACGCGGGGGAGATGGGGTCGCGCCACCTTCTCGTTCAGTATTTTTGGTGATGCGGGCGTGGCGTCGTCGAAGAGCCTCGGGTTGTCAGGGACGACGCTCGCAGATGCAGGTGCCGGGCTCATTGCGCGCGGCAGGCTATACGATCGCGACGTGAATGTGAGGCTCGATGCGCCGGTGCTGGTGAACTACACGCGTCTGGCTGGAGGCAAGGGGCTTGGCGGCAGTGGCTCGCTGGCGCGTCGGTGGGTGATCACCGTCGGAGAGTGGTGGTGAGACTCGAATTCGAGTAAGCCGATCGCAGCTCGGCGCACTCGCTGAGCACCGCGATGCCGACGATGAGCTCCAGCGGTAAGCCGTGAGCCGGTAGCGACGAGCCCTGAGCTTGCGCCGAGAGGAGCTCCCAGCTCTTTGCTTCAGGCTCATGGCTTAGAGCTGGGGCTCGCTGTGATCCTCGCGATGCCTGCAACGACCACGACATAGTCGGCCACCTACTTGCGATCTTTCCCCCGATCCGACCACAGAATCGCCAACACCATCCACACGCCGAGCACCCCGGCGAACACGAACCCCGCCGTCCCAAGCACTCTGCGGTACGCCATCAGCATCGCACTCGCCACGAGCAATCCCGCGATCACGAGCCCCGAGAACACGCGGTTCGCGACCTTCTGCAACGCTTCCATCATCAGCGTGAGCTGTGGCACTTCGACCTTCGTCTCAAACTCGTTGCTCGCCATGCGGGCCGTGATCAGATCGAGCCGATGTGGTAGCGCCACCAGGAGATCGTTGCCCTCGGTCGCCAGTTGATACAGTCGCCGCGGATTGAGATCACGTTTCGCCCGATCGGCGATGATCTTGTTGCCGAACTCTCGAATCGTTGGAATCGGGCTGAACGTCGGGTCGATCCATCGAGTCACGTTGTCGAGGTTGAACAACGCCTTGGCGAGCAGCGTGAGCTCGGCCGGCAATCGCAGGCCGCGCTGATACGATGTATTGATCAACTCATAGAGGACTCTGCCGGTATCGAGCTCCGCGAGCGTGAGACTGTAGTTGCGCGCCATGAGCGACGCGATCTCGCGCACGTAGGCCTCGCGGTCGAAGCTCGGCAACTCGGTTCCGACCTCGATCATCATCTCGGCGGCGTGCTCGCCGCGGTTGTCGGCGAGGTCGAGCAGCAGTCGGACGATATGCTCACGGAAACTGTCCGACAGTCGCGCCGTCATGCCGAAGTCGATCAACGCCAGCTTGACGTCGACGTCGGCCGGCTGGGGTGCAGCTTGGCGCTGCGCCTCGTTCTCGATGCGTGAGAGTGGCGTCACCGCCGTTCGCTGAATCGTGCGGCGATCGTTTGCGACGACCTCCGACGGCGTCGGCGGGTTCGTGCTTTCGGGGAAGACGACGAACATGTTCCCCGGATGCGGATCGGCGTGAAAGTGTCCGTCGATCGTGATCTGCTTGAGGTAGGCGCGCGTGAGTTCCTCGGCGACGGGATGGAAGTCGTGCTCGAGGCGTGTGAGCGGTGAGATCGAGTCGATCTTCGAACCGCGAACGCGTTCCGTTGTCAGCACACGTTCAGTGGTGTACGCCTCGATGACACGTGGAACCAGGATGCGCGGAAACTCGGCGAGTGTGCGACGAAAGGTCGCCGCACTGCGAGCCTCGATGCGATAATCCAACTCGTCGCGCAGCGCGCGCTCGAGCTGTTGTACGATGCCGACGAGATCGACGCGCGCGCCAGCCGGCGTGTGCTCGGCAAGGAACGTGGCGAGCTCGCGGAAATAGGCGACGTCGTCGGCGAGCGCGTTTCGAATATTCGGTCGCTGGACTTTGACGACGACGGGCCGACCGTCGCGCAGCTCGGCCGCGTGCGCCTGGCCGAGACTCGCGGTGCCAAGCGGTTCCGCGTCGAAGGAGGCGAACAGCTTGCTCAGTCGTCCGCCCAGCTCCTCCTGAATGATTCCCTCAACCTGATCGACGGGGATTTGCTCGACGTCGTCCTGAAGCCGTTCGAGTTCACTGATGTAGGACTCCGGAATGAGATCCGGTCGCGTCGACAGAACCTGTCCGAGCTTGATATACGCCGGTCCGAGCTCGACGAGTCGTTTGCGAAACGCCTCAGCCCGATGCGGAGAGCCGCTGTGATCCTCGCCCGGCTCGGGCTCGTGGCCAAGGCCGTCGAGTCCCTGTTGCTTCGCGAAGTCGGCCAGGCCGTATCGCGTGAACAGCCCGATGGTTGCCGCGAGGCGTGGCAGATAGCGGGGCGCCAGAATCATTTGGCTTCGGAGATGAGCAGGGAGCATGCCGGGCAGGGCCGGGACCGCTTTCGCCCCCCATGCCGCTCGCTGATATTACCGCATGCTGAAACGACACGAATGAGCGGACGCGCAACGATCAAACGCGTGCCCAAGCCCTGGGGCCACGAGACCATTTGGGCACACACCGAGAGCTACGTTGGAAAGATTCTGCACATCACGGCGGGCGAATCGCTCTCGGTGCAGTACCACAACGTCAAGGACGAGACCGTCTATCTCTTGTCGGGTGAGCTGATCTATCGCATCTGGGAGAACGATCAGCCGCTCGACGTCCAGCTCAAGATCGGCGAAGCGTTCCGCATCACGCCGGGCACTATCCACCAAATGGAAGCCGTGACCGACTGCGACATTCTCGAGGTGTCGACCCCGCACCTGGACGATGTCGTGCGCATCAAGGATCGATACGGCCGCGAGGGGACGAGCACGCCATGAAAGTCATCATCCCACTCGCCGGGAAGGGCACGCGCCTTCGGCCGCACACGCACATCACGCCCAAGCCGATGCTCAAGATCGCCGGAAAGCCGGTAATCGACTATGTGATGGAAGACCTCGAACGGCTCGGCAACGTCGAGCAAGTCGTCTACATCACCGGGCATCTCAAGGACAAGGTCGAAGAATACGCGCGACGGCAGTTTCCGTTCGACGCCGTGTTCATCGAGCAGAAGATCCAAGACGGAACGGCGGGCGCCGTGGCGCTGGCGCGTGAGTACATCGATCAACCGGTCTTCATCATCTTCGTCGACACGATCTTCGACGCGGATTTGTCGGCGGTGAAGCGCACCGACGCCGACGGGATCATTTGGGTCAAGACGGTGGAGGACTATCAGCGGTTCGGCGTGGTCGTGTCGGACAACGACGGCAACATGACCAAGATCGTCGAGAAGCCGACGACGCCGGTGTCCAAACGCGCGAACATTGGACTCTACTATATCAAGAACTGGAAGCTGCTGTTCGAGGGCATCGACTGGACGCTCACGCAGCCGAAGAACAAGGGTGAGTATTATCTCACCGACGCATTCCAGTACATGATCGACCACGGCGCCAAGATCAAAGTGATCGACGTCGAGGGCTGGTACGACGCGGGCGAGACTGGCACGTTGCTCGAGACGAATCGCACGATGCTCGAGAAGGGTCGCGCGCGGAAACCGGCGTCGGTGCCGGCCGGCGTCCGAATCGTCGATCCGGTGTACATCGAGGATGGCGTCACGCTCTCGGCGTCAACTGTCGGGCCGAACGTTTCCATCAGCGCCGGCAGTCGAGTCGAGCATTCGGAGCTCAAGAACACGATCGTCGGCGCAGATGCGAAGGTCACCAACTCGACGCTCGACGGTTCGTTGATCGGCGACGCGGCGGTCGTCGACGGCGTGCGCGGACACATCAACATCGGCGACCACTCGACCGTCAAGCACGGCGGATGATCTCCGTCCGTGGACTGACGAAACTTTACGGCGACTTTCCCGCCGTCCGCTCGATCTCGTTCGACGTCGGCGCGGGCGAGATCCTCGGACTGGTCGGCCCGAACGGCGCCGGCAAGACGACGACGCTCCGCTGCCTTGGCGGTATCATCTTGCCGTCGGCCGGAACGATCGCGATCGCCGGCCACGACATGCGCAACGATGCGATCGCGGCCAAGCGCGCGCTGGCGTTCATTCCCGACGAGCCGCATCTGTTCGACTACTTGTCGGTCGAGGAGCATCTGCGATTCATCGCGCGGCTCTACGGCGTGGCCGACGTCGAGACCCGATTGCCGAAGCTGCTCGATGAGCTGGAGCTGACCGAGAAGAAGCGCGCGCTGCCAGGCGAACTCTCGCGCGGAATGCGACAGAAGCTCGCGATCGCCTGCGGATTGCTGCATGATCCGTCGGTGCTCATTCTCGACGAGCCGCTCACGGGTCTCGATCCGGCCGGCATCAGACGCATGCGCCAAACGATCGCGGCGCGCGCGGCGCATGGCGCAGCGGTGATCCTCAGCTCACATCTGCTCAATTTGGTCGAAGAGCTCTGCACGAAGCTGCTCATCGTGCGTCGCGGTGAATACGTCGCGTACGGAACGATCGACGAGATCATCGAAGCGCACCCGCAATTGGCCGGCCAGTCGCTCGAGGACGTCTTCATCGCGCTCACCAGCGACACGCAGTGGGGGGGAGCGGCGTGAGCGCGTTTGCCTATCTGATTTGGACGAGCGGGCGCAACCGCTTCGTGACGGCGCTCCGACGCGTTCGGAGCCCGCGCTATGCGGCGGCGCTGCTCGTCGGCGGGTTGTACATCTGGTCCTTTCTGCTCCGACCGAACAGCGAAGCGGCCGGCATCGCGTCGCTGCTCGGCCAACCGACCGAAGTGATCATCACCGTGTTGCTCGTGGTGACACTCATGGGATCCTGGGTCTTCGGGTCGGACACGACCGCGCTCGCGTTCACGCAGGCCGAGCTGTCGTTGTTGTTTCCTGCGCCGTTATCGCGCCGGGCGCTGATCGGTTACAAGCTCACGCGCGCGCAGATCGCCGTCATCATCAACGTGTTGATCTGGGTGTTCATCTTGCGACGCGGCGGAACCGTCCTGCCGGCGGCGATGCGCGCGATCGCGATCTGGGTGCTTTTCTCGACGCTCAATCTGCACCGGCTCGGCGCGGCACTCGTGCGCTCAGCCTGGCGCGAGCACGGGGCCGCCGGATCGCGAAGAAATCGGTGGTCGATCGTCGTATTCGCCGCGATCGGCATTTCACTATTCGCCGGACTTTTCGCCGGCCGGACGGAGCTCGGTGCCGTGCACAGCACCGGCGCGTTCTTCACGGTGTTGGGCCGGGTGCTGTCGATGCCCCCCGCATCGATCGGGCTGTATCCGTTTCATTTGATCGTCGCGCCTGCCTTTGCGCAATCGGTGGCGGAGTGGGATCGCGAGATCATTCCCGCGGTGACCATGGTCGTGGTCCACGCGTGGTGGGTCTTTCGCACCGACGTCGCGTTCGAGGACGCGGCGATCGAAGCGTCGGCCGAACGCGCGCGCCGGCTCGATGCGCTCCGTGCGCGTCGAACGGTCGGTGTAGTCGCACCGCCCAAGGCACCCGCGTCGACATTGCGCTTGGCGTCGGTGGGTCATCCGGCGTTAGCGATCTTCTGGAAAAACATGCTCTGCCTTCGGCGAACGGCGCAGCTGCGCGTGTTCATTGGCCCGTTGACGATGGCGATCGCGATCGCCGCGGCTACGTCGGGCGCCGGTGCCGACCTGCCTGCCGTGTTCGCGGTCGGTGCGATGGTGCTCACGGCGATGTTGCTGTTGTTCGGGGGGCGGTTGATTCGAAACGATCTCCGTCACGACATGCAGCACTTGCCACTCATCAAGTCGCTCCCGATCCCGCCGGGAGAAATCGTGCTTGCCGAGGTGGCGTCGTCGGCGCTTCCCATGGCGGCCGTGCAGCTTGGTCTTCTCGCGTTCGCGTATGTTTGCTTGCTCGCGTCACGCGTGAATCCACTCGGCGGAGATTTGCGGCTGGCGCTTCTGATCGCCGCGCCATTCGCCATCGTCGCCGTCAACGGGGCGATCCTGACGATTCAGAACGCGACGGCCGTTCTCTTTCCGGCGTGGGTGCGGCTCGGTCCCGTTGTGAGCGTTGGGGTCGAGGCGCTTGGCCAGAACCTGCTCGCGACGGTCGCGACGATATTCTCGCTGGCGATTGGTCTCATCCTGCCGCTGCTGGCGGCGTGGCTGACCGTCACGGTCGTCGCGCAGTCGCGCGCGATCGATCTCACGATTCTCGTCATCACGGCCGCCGTTGTCCTTGCCATCGAAACGTATCTGGCGATGCGGCTGCTGGGCCGTGCGTTGTCGCGCGCGGAGCCGATGCAAACGGAATAGCTACAGGGTGGAGGGTGGAGGGTGGAGGGAAGGAATTGGGGTCAGACTCCATTTCCTTCGAGAAATGGAGTCTGACCCCAATTCTCCATTTCTCGCGCCGGAAGGGAATCAGCTTGCGAGGCGCGCTGTCGTTATGACAATCGTCAACGCGCGGGCGACGCCGAGGGTTCCGTGCAGGTTGTCGAACCATTCGGCGCGCGTGTGGGCGTCGCCGCCGCGACCGCCGGCGCCGATAGCGATCGCCGGGATACCGTGACTGATCGCGACGTTCGCGTCGGTCGATGCGAGGGCGAGATCGGGCTGGCGTCCGACGAGACGCGTGGCCTCGAGCGCCGCCTGGACGAGCGAGTGGTCGGCAGGCGTCTCTCCGCACGGACGAGCGCCGATCGGTTCGACCTCGACGCGGAGCACGCGCGTACCGACGGCGCGTCTGTTGTTCTCATCGTCGGCGGCGCTCTGCGCGAGGGCGCGAATCGCGCGCTCGATGTCGTCGAGCGCGGCGGCCGACGTCGAGCGTGAATCGATCTCGAGCCACGCGCGGTCGGGGATCGAGTTGACGGACAATCCGCCACCGATTCGACCGACCGACAGCGTCGTGCGCGGCGATGAGGGCAGCGGCAGCGACGCCAGTCGGGCGGCGGCACTGGCGGCCGCGTGCACCGCATTCGGCACTCCGAATGCGGCCCACGAGTGTCCGCCCGGTCCGGCGTAGGAAACGCGGAAGCGTCGCGACCCGAGCGCGCGATGGATGATCCGCTCGTCGCCGGCACCGTCGAGCGCGACCATGGCGTGCGCGCCGCGCCCGCGTCCGGCGAAATAATGTTTGGCACCCCGGAGATCGCCCAGTCCCTCTTCCCCCGTGGTGGCAACGAACTCGATTGGGTGTTGCGTACGCAGTCGCACGCCATCGATCTCGGCGGCGAGGGCGAGCATCACGGCGAGACCACGGCCGTTGTCATTGATCCCGGGTCCGACCAGCCGTTCGCCGTCGCGCCGAATCGACAGATCGGTGCCGCGGGGAAAGACCGTGTCGAGGTGCGCGCAGATGGCGACGGGCGGTAGGTCGGCGTTGCCGTCTCGCCGGCCGATCACGTTCCCCGCGTCGTCGGTGTGAATCTCGGACAAACCGCAGTCGCGAAATCGCCGCGCGATCCACCCGCCGCGTTCCTGCTCTTCGCCGGTCGGAGCGGCGATCTGCGCGACGGCGATCTGCGCGCGGACGATCGCGTCGTCGCGCGCGGCGAGACGCGCATGCGCCGGCGTGAGCGATCGATGCGTCGAAACCGTGTCGGCGAGCGCCGGCGCGCGGAGCGTCATGCCTATGAATTGCTATACGTCGAGCGCCGGCCGCAAGTGGTAGATTCGACGATCATGCCCGAGCAATCCGCCGACACCGACCGCGACAGTTCGTCGCGAACGCTGGGGCGCAACGTCTACGCGCTCGCCGCCGTCAGTTTCTTCACCGACGTGTCGAGCGAGATGATCTACCCGTTGCTGCCCGTTTTTCTGACCACGGTGCTCGGCGCGAGCGCCGGTTTCATTGGCGCGATCGAAGGTGCGGCGGAATCGACGGCCGCATTGCTCAAGCTGTTGAGCGGATGGTGGTCGGACCGAGTGCGTCGGAGAAAGCCACTGGTGGTAGCAGGCTACGCGCTCGCGTCGGCGGTGCGGCCGCTCGTCGCGATTGCGCAATCGGCGACGCAGGTGCTCGTCATTCGCGTGACCGATCGCGTGGGCAAAGGAATCCGCAACGCGCCGCGCGACGCGCTCATCGCGGACTCGATTCATGCGAGTGTTCGCGGCCGCGCGTTCGGACTCCGGAGTGCCGCGGACAACGCGGGCGCCCTCCTCGGTCCGTTGATGGCGTTTGCCATCCTCACCGTGTGGCACGTCTCGCTGCGAAGTGTTTTCTGGCTCGCGGCGATTCCCGGCGTGATCGCTGTCATCGTCGCGATCGTCGGAGTGCGCGAGGTGCGCCAGCGTGAGCGGAGTCAAGCCAAGCAGCCCGAGCTCCGCGCGGGCATGGGCGCCCGATTCTGGTCGTTCCTCGTCGTCATCTTCGTCTTCACGCTCGGCAATTCGACCGACGCGTTC
>Ga0070708_100000139_pt1 | contig 49545 bp, 44 predicted proteins | sample KBSK5503metaG_FD_65469 | JGI IMG/M metagenome (GOLD analysis project Ga0070708, IMG submission 65469) | Corn, switchgrass and miscanthus rhizosphere microbial communities from Kellogg Biological Station, Michigan, USA - KBS K5-50-3 metaG | ecosystem: Host-associated > Plants > Roots >... | reverse complement strand
CGAGTATGTGCGCGTGGCGCTGGGCGGCGCTCGTGACGAAGCAGACATTCGTGGCCACCGTCGCACCTATGTCGGCGCGCTGCCGGGCAGAATCGTTCAGGGTCTCAAGCAGGCTGGAACAAAGAACCCGGTATTCCTGCTCGACGAGGTCGACAAGCTCGGAACGTCGTTCCAGGGCGATCCGGCGAGTGCGTTGTTGGAAGTGCTTGACCCTGCACAGAACGACACATTCACCGATCACTACCTCGGCATTCCGTTCGATTTGAGCGAAGTGCTGTTCATCGCCACTGGCAACTTCGTTCAGAACATCCCCAGTCCCCTGCTCGACCGCATGGAGGTCGTCGACTTCGCCGGCTATACGGAGAAGGAGAAAGCCGAGATCGCGAAGAAGTATCTGTTGCCGCGCCAGCTCGAGGAATCGGGCTTGAACGACAAGGACATCACGTTCACGGATGACGCGATCATGTCGGTGGTGTCGAACTACACTCGCGAGAGTGGAGTGAGACAGCTCGAGCGGCAGATCGGTGCGGTGGCCCGGAAGCTGGCGCGTAAGATTGCCACGAGCGAAGAGGTCCAGCACACAGTCGATGCCGAAACCGTTCGAGAGCTGCTGGGACGGCCGCGCGTTCACCCCGAGCATGCGCTCGATGAGAGCGAAGTCGGAATCGCGACCGGCATGTATTACACGCCGATGGGCGGCGACATCATGTTCGTCGAGGCGTCGATCCGGCGGTACTATGGTAATCGCGAAGGCGATGCCGCGAATCAGGTTGGCCCGGGCGGAGCCGTCTCGCTGATTTTAACCGGTCAGCTCGGCGACGTGATGAAGGAGTCAGCTCGCGCTGCATTCACGTACGCGACGAACAACGCCGCGAGTCTCGGCATTCCGCGTGACAGGCTGGGCGCCATCGAAGCCCACATCCACGTGCCGGCAGGAGCAATTCCAAAGGACGGACCGTCGGCTGGAATTGCGATCGCGACAGCGCTGGTCTCGGAGATGGCTGATCGTCCGGTGAAGCGCGACGTTGCGATGACCGGAGAGATCACGCTGCGCGGACGCGTTTTACCGATCGGAGGATTGAAGGAGAAGGTGCTCGGCGCTCATCGCGCGGGGATCAAGACCATCATCATTCCGAAGGACAACGAGCCCGACATCGAGGACGTTCCGGAGGAAGTAAGGAACGTGCTGGAGTTCCATCCGGTGGAAACGCTGAACGAAGTGCTGAAGATCGCACTCGTCCCGGCGGAGCCCGGCGAGCAGGCACGGCCGCTGGAGATTAAGGGAGCAGCTTAAGAAACTGCCACTTACGACTACCGGCTGGGAGCTGTCGGCGGAGCGGCTAGTGGTCGCGAGCAAGTGCAAGAAAGGGGAGCCACAATTTGGCCCCCCTTTTTTTCTCCCTCTTCCCTCTTGCCGCTTCCCGCTAAAAAATGATCGGACCCCAGCCGAATACTTTCCATGGGTCCGCTCTGAGCGGCGCCGGCTCAGTTCCTTCTACGAAATATTCGGTGTAACGACGCTCTGGGGGCGTTTGATCAGTCGCCAGCTCGCCCGTCGCGCGGTCGACGTCGCCGGAGATCACGCCAGTCGGGGGCGCCCACGGGTCCGGGGAGCGGGAGGTGAGAATCTCCGGCCGCGACGCATAGTACCGCGCGACCATCTTGCCCCAGACCGGAGCAGCGAGCGATCCGCCCGCCGCACCGGGAGCAATCGGCGTCGGCTTGTCGAAGCCGAGCCAGACGCCGGCCACGAGATCGGGCGTGAGACCGACGAACCAGACATCGGAATTGTCGTTGGTCGTTCCCGTTTTTCCCGCGACTGGAATCGACGCCGGCAGGTAGCGGCGAATGCTCGAAGCAGTGCCGCGCTCGACGACTTCGCGCATCATGTCGCGCACGACGTAGGTAACCCGCGGATCCAGCGCCGGCGCGAGCGCCATCACCTCGCGGGTAAGCACCACTTTCCGGTTCCTGTCTTCTATGCGGTATATGAAGCGCGGCTCGACCGGCGTTCCGAGGTTCGCAAACGTGGTGTAGGTCGCAACGAGATCGAGGGGTTGAACGACGGACGCGCCGATCGCGCTCGAAGGGACCAAGGCGATCTTCGAGCTGAGACCCATGCGATGCGCCAGGTTCGAGATGGAATCCATCCCCAGCTTCTCGCCGAGCTGAACGGCGACGACGTTGCGCGACTTGGCCAGCGCTTCACGCAAGGTGAGGCGGCCGAGGTACTGGCCGTCTGAATTCTCCGGACTGTAGACGGTTCCGTTGGGGAGATCGATGGTCAACGCGGTGTCGACGAAGATCGTGTTTGGCGTAATGCTGTCGGAGATCGCCAACGCATAGACGATCGGCTTGAACGACGATCCCGGTTGCCGCATTCCGTCGACGGCACGATCGAATTGGGAGTCGCTGTAGTCCCGGCCCCCGACCAACGCTTTCACATCGCCCGAGGTTGGATCCATCGCCACCACCATTCCCTGCAGATAGTCCGTCGTGCGCGTGGACTTTGCACCGGGTTTGGGCGGGGTGAATTTCGGGTGCGCATAGTCGGGTTGTGATTCGAGCGCAGCAGTTTCCTCCGCCAACGCGGTCGTAGCCGCATTTTGCAGCACCGGATCGAGGCTCGTGTAGATGCGGTAGCCACCCTGCGTCACCGGGATGCCCGCGCGCGTGGCCTGCACGCGAACGACATCAACGAACCACGGCGAGTACGCGGAATAACCGCCGTTTGGAGATGTGGTGAGGCGAGACGCCTGCGCGTTGCTCGCCTGCCCCTCAGTGATGAATCCCTGATCGGCCATCAGCGCCAGAACGACGTTGCGGCGCTGGCGAACGCGATCAGGATATTTGAGCGGATCGTAGAGCGCAGGTCCTTTCGGCATCGCTGCCAGCGCCGCTGCCTCAGCGAGCGTGAGCCGTGATGCACTCTTCCCGAAGTAGTGACGTGCAGCGCTTTCAACTCCGTACCAGCCGTGTCCAAAGGAGATCTGGTTCAGATACGCTTCGAGGATCTGCTCCTTGCTGTAGTGCCTCTCCATCTCACGCGCCGCCGCCTGCTCACTGAGCTTTCGACCCAGGCTCATGTCGGTGCGGTCGATGAGCGTCGGATGCATGTTGCCGACGAGCTGCTGGGTGATGGTGCTCGCCCCGCGGCGCTCGCCGAAAATGTTGTCCTTGAGGGCGCCGGCGATGCCGACGACATCGACACCATCGTGTTGATAGAAGCGGTGGTCTTCGACGGCGACGAACGCCTGTGGCAGGTACTTCGGCAATGACTTGATCGAGACGCTGGTACGGATTTCCTTGCCGATCTCACCGATGAGCGAGCCGTCGCGCGCGAGAACGAGCGAGGCTTGCGGCATCGGCACGATCGTCCAGGGTACGCTATCCGCGTTGGCAGGCTGCTGCGCGCCCCCCAGAACGGGCGTAAACACAAGCGCAGCAACAACTAGTGCGCGCAACGGTTGATTGTACCTCTGCGCTATGGCAACTTCAGATGGATGGATCGTTCTATTCATCTCGCTGTCGTTCAGTTCAAGCCGCGAAAGGGCGACTACGCTGCCAACCTCGCTCGTCTGGCCGGGATTTTTTCGCAGATTGACTCCCTCGACCCTCGGCCCGATGTCGCTGTCTTTGCCGAGACGGCGCTCAGCGGATATTTCGTCGAAGGAGGAGTCCGCGATGTTGCGCTGACCGCCGGCGCCTTCGCGCGCGACCTGCAGGCGCAATACACCTCCCCAGTTAGTACCCCGCGGAAGCTGGATGTATGCATCGGGTTCTACGAGATGTGGAACAACGCCTTCTATAATAGTGCGCTCTATGTGACGCTGGGAGGCGAAGAACCCGTCATCCGGCACGTCCACCGCAAACTCTTCCTCCCGACTTACGGATTATTCGACGAGGAACGCTTCGTCGATCGCGGATTCGAGGTGCGTGCTTTCGATACCGAGTGGGGACGCGCGGCGATGCTGATCTGTGAAGACGCCTGGCACAGCCTCACCGGCACCGTCGCGGCGCTCGACGGTGCGACGATAGTCTTCATCGTCTCCGCTTCGCCAGCGCGCGGAGTCTGGCCACGCGAAGACGAAGGCCCGGTGCCCGCAAATCTCAAGCGATGGGAGCGCCTGGCACGGGACATCGCGGAGGAGCACGGCGTTTTCGTGGCATTGGTGAATCTGGTCGGCACCGAAGGAGGCAAGACTTTTTCCGGCGGATCGATCATCTGCGGTCCGCATGGAGAAGTGCGCGCTCAGGCTCCGTTGTGGGACGAGACGATCATGTCGATCTCGTTAGATCCGCTCGATCTGACGCGGGCGCGTTCCGACACTCCGTTGCTCACCGATCTGCAGACGATGATGCCACACCTGATGCGAAACGTCGATCGGATCCAGGCTGGGGAGCGACTGATCCTGAGCTACGACGATGCGCCGACGGAGGGCGGACCGCTCACTCCGGCTGGCCATCACGGTGATGGCGAGCGCGCCGATGCACCATCGAGCGAGGAAACTGCGAGGCGTCCAAGCGAGGAAGCGAAGCCAAGAAAATCAGGCCGGGCGAAGAAAAACTTGCGCGCCGCACCGGTACGGGCCGGCAAAAGTGCCAAAGCGGGATCTGGCGTCGATACTAGTCGCAACGGCAGTGAGCCTCTCCCGGTGATGCGTGCTCAAGCCACGCCGGCCGGACCGCCGCCCCTCGAAATCGATGCCGAGCTCACCGCTGGCTGGCTCGTTTCATTTCTGCGAGAGGAGTTCGAGAGGCGCACATTCCATAAAGCAGTCCTCGGCCTCTCCGGCGGAGTCGATTCCGCGGTTACAGCGTTCCTTTCGGCGCGGGCACTCGGCCACCAGAACGTGGTCGCCATACGCATGCCGTACCGCACGTCGAACCCTGACTCGCTCGCGCACGCACAGCTGGTCATTGACCAACTTGGGATCCAATCGAGGACGATCGACATCTCGCCCGCGGTCGACGGCTACCTCGGCAACGAAAAAGACGCCGACCCCGCACGCCGGGGAAATGTGATGGCGCGCGAACGAATGATCGTGCTCTTCGATCAATCAGCGAAGTATCACGCGCTTCCCGTCGGTACGGGAAACAAGACCGAACGCCTGCTGGGGTATTTCACCTGGCACGCCGACGATTCACCACCGATCAATCCTCTCGGCGATCTCTTCAAGACCCAGGTCTGGCAGCTCGCGGAATTCCTCGGTGTGCCCGATGTGATCGTGCAGAAGCCGGCCTCCGCCGACTTGATCGAGGGACAGACCGACGAGGGAGATTTCGGGATCAGCTACGCCGAGGCGGACAAGATTCTGAACTGGCTGATCAGCGGATACAGTCCGGCGGCGCTGGTTTCCCGCGGGTTCGATCCAAATAAAGTCGAGTTGGTTCGGAAACGACTGGCCGGCACTCACTGGAAGAGAAAGCTTCCCACCGTTGCATTGGTCAGCCCGACGGGAATAGGTGAATCCTATCTTCGACCGGTCGACTACTAGTCGCGGGCCGACACAGACCGATTAGGGAGAGTTACTGCGCCCGACAGGATGCTCCGACGAGAGCAACCTTGGGAGGCATCCGGAATTCGCACGTCGAGACAATCTGGTATCTCTTGTTGAATTCACCCTCCGCATCCGCGACCGCCTTGAGCTTGGTAAATAGCGCGGCCGAATCGGTAGTGCGCGAGCAGTACACCAAATAGTAGCGCGGCCCGCCGCACGCCCTGTTTCCAACAGGCGCGGTGCGACACTGATCGGCCGACGTGCAGCCGGCAGTTTTGACGAGAGCTTTCGCCTGATCCTCGAGGGCGACGATCTGAGCCCAATCCTTGTCGCGATCGCCCGTGAAAACCACCTTCCCACTCCCACCCGGAGTCTCGGGAGCGCCTGCTGTTCCCCCCGCACAGCCAGACAGCACGAATGCAACCGCCAGACACCTAACGACTTTGGCCACCATTATTTCCCCCTTTCGCTGAGCGTTCGAGGACGCGGCATGAAGCTGGCCAGTCTGCTATTTTTGAACTGCAGCTAGAGCCACCCACCGGAGATTATGGCCACCAGAACCCTTCCCGATCGGAAATCGTCCGCTGGCGCTCCCAGCGCCCGACTTACTACTGAGCAGCTTGTGGGAGCGTACCGTACCATGCTGCTCTCCCGACGGTTGGACGACAAGGAAGTCCAGTTAAAGGGTCAGAATAAGATTTTCTTTCAGATTTCAGGAGCCGGGCACGAGGCCGTTCTGACCGCGGCAGGAATGATCTTCAAGCCCGCCTACGATTGGTTCTATACCTACTACCGCGATCGGGCGCTCTGCCTTTCACTCGGCGTCACGCCAGCCGAAATGCTTTACGAAGCCGTCGGCGCGGCGATCGACCCCGCGTCTGGCGGCCGCCAGATGCCCAGCCACTGGGGGCACAAAGCTTATAACATCGTTTCGGCTTCCTCTCCGACGGGCACGCAATTCCTGCACGGTGTCGGATCCGCTGAAGCCGTCCTCCGAGCGAAGCTCCTCAACATCACCGAGGGTTTTCAAAAAGACGAGGTCGTCTTCATCTCGACCGGCGAAGGACAAACCAGTGAGGGTGAATTCTGGGAGTCCCTCAATACGGCGACGAACCTGAAGCTGCCCGCCGTCTATATCGTCGAAGACAACGGCTATGCCATCTCGGTTCCAGTGGAAGTCAACACCGCGGGTGGCAACATCTCCAAGCTCGTTCGCTCGTTCCCGAATCTCTTCGTCGAGGAAGTCGACGGCTGCGACCTGCTTGCCAGCTACGATACGCTGCAGCGCGCTGTCGACTACGCGAGACAGAGAAAGGGACCGGCACTGGTGCATGCACACGTGATCCGCCCCTATTCGCACTCACTCTCCGATGACGAGAAGCTTTACCGGCCGCCCGCCGAGCGGGAGGCGGATGCAGCGCGCGATCCCGTCACGCAATTCCCGAAATGGCTGGTGAGTGAAGGCCACGCCACGGAGGACGAGATCAAGCAGATCCAGAAGGAAGTCGACTCGGTCGTGCTGGCAGCGACCGACGACGCGCTCTCGCAACCGCAGCCGGGTCCGGAGACAGTCTATTTCGGAGTCTATTCACCCGACGTCGATCCAACGAGCGAGCAGTTCGACACTGAAGACGATCCGCAGTTCTCCGGCGACCCGACGACGATGGTCGATCTGCTCAATGCCTGCATGAAGGACGAGATGCGCCGCGATCCGAAGATTCTCGTCTTCGGCCAGGACGTCGCCGACGTCTCACGCGAGGAATATCTCGGGAAAGTCAAAGGCAAAGGCGGTGTGTTCAAAGTCACGTGGGGGCTGCAGAAGGAATTCGGCGGCGCGCGCGTCTATAACTCACCGCTGGCAGAAGCGAACATCGTCGGACGTGCGATCGGGCTGGCGGTGCGCGGATTCAAGCCAGTCGTCGAAGTCCAGTTCTTCGACTATATCTGGCCCGCCTACATGCAGCTGCGTGACGAGCTCGCCACGATGCGCTGGCGCTCCAACAACAACTTCTCAGTGGCAGTCGTGGTAAGGACGACGTACGGCGGATATATCCGCGGCGCGATCTATCACTCGCAGACGGGTGCGACGCTATTCACACATTGTCCGGGACTGCGCGTGGTATGTCCGTCGACCGCGCTCGATGCGAACGGCTTGCTCCGCACCGCCATTCGCTGCGACGACCCGGTAATTTTTCTCGAGCATAAGCACCTCTATCGTCAGATCTACAACAAGTCGGCGTACCCGGGACCGAACTTCATGATTCCGTTCGGCAAGGCGAAGATCGTGCGCGAAGGCACGGATGTGACGCTCGTCACGTATGGTGCGACTGTGCAGCGCGCTCTCACGGCAGCGAACGCAGCCGCCGAAAATGGAATCTCGGTTGAAGTGATCGACCTGCGCACATTGAGCCCGTGGGACCGCGAGACGGTGTTCGAGTCGGTGAGGAAGAACTCCCGCGTGATCGTAGCGTACGAAGATGCTCTGTCCTGGGGATTCGGCGCCGAGATCTCGGCGGCAATCGCCGACGAATGCTTTGCGTGGCTCGACGCGCCGGTCAAGCGCATTGCGTCGACTGATACGTTCGTTGGTTACGCGCCGCGGCTCGAGGATGCAATACTTCCGCAGGTGGAAGATTTCAGGAAAGCCTACGAAGAGATTATGAAGTTCTGACTGTGTGAAAGAAAAAAGGCGGCTCGAGCGAGCCGCCTTTTTCATGTTGAGCGTTTGTCGTGAGCGTCCGGTTATTTTGGCGGCACTGCGCCTGTTCCAGCGCCGGCCAGACCGGGGAGCTGCGCCTGGGTGTAGTTCGAGGGAATCTCGAACACTTTTGGATCGGTCGTTACCCAGTTGAGGGCCGTCACTTCCGCTGAGCTCGTCGTCACCCGTGTCAGACCCTGAGTGACGATCGTCGCCGAGCTCGAAGCGCGCAATTGTGTTCCTTTCGGAAGTTTTGCCTGGACCGCTTTGAGCTTCTGAGCGAATTCAGCGTTGGCGCTGCCGAACATGTTCGCGACATCGGTGCCACTCAGGCTGGAGAACGGGTTGAGGGTTCCGGTGAGATCGGTTGCGAAATAGCCGTCAGTGGTGCTGGCAAATTTCACGACCTGCTGCTGACCCATCGCGTTCACCGTCATCGTCATGCCGGTTGCCACACGATAGTGCGTCGTCGGATGCCCAAGAATCGTTGGACCCGCTCCCAGGCTATCGACCTTGGCGTTGGTACCCGAGAACTCCATCTTTACGCCGCCCATCTGCTGTGCCTGCGCCACCATCTCGGCGGGGCGCACCCGCAGGTACTGGCTTCGCTTGTTATCGATGAAGGTGATGGTCTTGCCGCTATCGGTCACGATCATCGTAATGACGCTGTCTCCGCCCAACGGACTTACCTGAGACGCCGAACCTCTGATGTCGAGTCGCATCTTCCCAGCCGTACCCACCGCGTGTCCCAACATCACGGCGCTGTCCGGCGTTCCTTGCACCAACACAGTCGTGCGAAAATCCATCGCCAGCGTTTTACCGGCAGTCTGAGCATTGCCGTATGAAAGCGGCGCGAGCGCGAAAAAGGCGCCAGTCACGAGGCGCGAAGTGAAACTCATGCTGAAATCCCGATTGTTTATATGTGAAACGGAGAGGCTACGGCCAAAGACGTTCCTGTTGGTCTAACCGTAACCCACCGGGCCCATTTAGTGCCCTTCACCCGGCCATTTGACAGAGGCGAAGATCGAAGTACCGAGTACCGCTCCCACCACTCCAAGCGATGCAACGATCGGAATGTGGACGAAGGCCTCGAGCAGCATCTTGAGCCCGATGAAGATCAGAACGATGGAAAGGCCGAGCTTGAGATAGACGAACTTGTCCACGACGCCGGCGAGCAGAAAATACAGTGCACGGAGTCCGAGCACCGCGCAGATGTTCGAAGTGTAGACAATGAACGGATCGCGGGTGACGGCGAAGATCGCCGGAATCGAATCGGTGGCGAAGATGATGTCGGTCGTATTCACGATCACCATCACGATGAAGAGCGGAGTCGCCGCCAGGTAGCTCTTTCCATCCTTGTCCCGAGTGCGCACGAAGAATTTGTCGCCGTGGTATTCACTCGTTACCGGAAGCAATTTGCGCGACAGACGCAGGACGGGGTCGTGCTCGGGGTTATATGCGGCGTCGTCCTTCTGCAGGGCCATCCTCAAGCCGGTAAAGACGAGGAATGCGCCGAAGATGTACAACGTCCACGAGAAACGGGTCACCAGCGCTGAACCGGCGACGATCATCACTCCGCGCAACACCAGCGCCCCGATGATTCCCCAGAACAACACGCGATGCTGGTACTTCTCCGGCACGTTGAAGTACGTGAAGATCAGCACGAAGACAAAGATGTTGTCGACGGAAAGGGCGTACTCGATCAAATAGCCGGTCAGAAATTCGAGACCGGACTCCCTGCCCATCGTCCGGTAGACGGCGAAGGCGAAGCAGAGCGACAGGCCAACCCACACTCCGCTCCACGTCGCTGCCTCTCTAACCGATACCTTTGCTTCGCGGCGGTGAAGGACGCCGAGGTCGAGCGCGAGAATCGCCAGAACGACGACGTTGAATCCAATCCAGCCCCAGAGCGAGTTCACCGAGACTTCCGGGCTGGACCTGCGCGCAGGCTAGCGACGCTCAAGCGCGTCGCGAACGTCGAGAAGAATCTCGAAGTAGAGCTGTTCTCTTCTGTAGGCGAAATCGAGAGTCGCCATCTGGGTCTGGTCGCCCGCTGCCTTCGCCCGCTCGAATGCTTCGCGGTACATCTCATCGAGGTTGTCCAGAATCGTGCTGCGCGAACGTGACATTGACTTGCTCTCCGGGCTGGAAAGGCCGCGATTGTCGATCGAGGTGAGGCTGGCGATGCGCTCGAGCGCGGTCTCCGTGTCCTCATTCTCGAAGATCAGTTTTTTCGCAGCCCCAAGCGCGAGTCTGCGTGGATTGAAGGGGTTGGGCGGGTTCACTGCGACGGTCCGTGTAGCTAGAAAGTTAAAGCAATCAACCGAGTGTGCGCTAATACAGGTGTTTCGGCAGAGTCGAACAGAAAAAACCCCTAGAGTTTGTGAAAAACTGCTTCGTGGACCGGCGTTCCATTTTTCAGGTGTTCGGTCACGATTCGCTCCAGCAGGGCTGGAGTGACCCGACAATACCAGATCCCTTCCGGGTAGACCACGACGATCGGTCCTTCGGCGCACACGCCCAGACACGGCGTCTCGCCACGCTTCACCCGACGCGGACCGAAGAGGAGATCCTCGCGTTGCAGTAGCTCCGCGAGCAGCGAGTAAATCTGTCGACCGCGACGGTCCGGTGAGCAGAAATCGCCGGTGCAGACGAGCACGTGGCGAGAGTACGACTCCATCGGCGGCTGAATCTTCTCAGTCATCAAGCAAAGATACACATGCTTACGACTCGTCTACTTGCACCTCCGCGTATTCAGCCTGATTATGCAGGAGCTCTCTCTTTCAGGAGCGGACCATGGGGGCGACAATCACTACCAACGTTACGGCCGTCGATCCGACCATCGCCGGCAAGGGTTACGTGCACCCTGAACTTCTTGTGAGCACGGAATGGCTCGCCGAACATCTCGACGATCCGGGAATCAGAATCATCGAGAGCGACGAGGACGTCCTCTTGTACGACACCGGGCACATTCCCGGCGCACAGAAGGTGGACTGGCATCTCGACCTGAATGACCCGGTGCTGCGCGACTACGTGTCGTCAGAGCAATTCGAGAAACTTTTGCGGGAAAAGGGAATCGACGAGAATACCACCGTTGTGTTCTACGGCGACAAGAACAACTGGTGGGCCGCGTACGCGTTCTGGGTGTTCCAGCTATTCGGATTCACCAACGCCAAGCTGCTTGACGGCGGCCGCATCAAGTGGGAGCAAGAGGGCCGCCCATTCAAGACGGAAGTCCCACAGTTTCCGGCGACCAACTACAAAGCCCCCAAGCGGTCCGACGAAAAAATCCGGGCGTTCTTCAAGCAGGTCCTCGACCACTCGGCGGCTGACAAGCCGTTGATCGATGTGCGCTCACCGGAGGAGTACACGGGTCAGCGCACGCACATGCCGGACTATCCACAAGAGGGTACGCTGCGCGGAGGGCACATCAAAGGCGCGCGTAGCGTACCGTGGGCGAGAGCCGCGAATTCGGATGGAAGCTTCAAGGATGCGGATTCACTGCGCGCGATTTACGAAGGTGAGAAGGGTCTGAAGAAGAGCGACGACATCGTCGCCTACTGCCGCATTGGCGAGCGGTCGTCGCACACCTGGTTCGTTCTTACTTATCTGCTTGGGTATGACCGAGTAAGGAATTACGACGGCAGCTGGACAGAGTGGGGCAACGCCGTGCGCGCGCCGATCGAGAAGGGTCCGGAGAAGTGACAGCTCCCGCCGCGACGAAAACCGCGACCAAACCGTCGCGGATCCACGTCGAGTGGGTTGGTGGGCACCGCTTCGATGCGGGCCGTCCCAATGGACCGACGGCCCGCATCGATGGCGAGGGTGAAACAGGGCAGAGTCCACCCGAGACGCTGCTCACCGCATTGGCGACGTGCGTGTCCTACGACGTGATCGACATCCTCGCCAAGCAGCGAACGCCACTCGAGTCGCTGGAGATCGACGTGGTTGGAGAGCGCGTCGATACGATCCCGCGGCGTTATAAGCACGTCACGCTCAACTTTCGTATCAGCGGGAAGGGCATCAAAAAAGAAAATGCGCTGAAGGCGATCGAGCTGTCGGCCAACAGGTACTGTTCGGTCAGAGAGTCGCTGCGGCCGGATCTTCAGGTCGATTGGACAGTAGAGATCGTTTAGAGCCTATGCCAGATCGTCTCGCGGCTATCCATAACGCGTTGCGTGTTGCGGGTAGCACGGTCGCCTGTTCCCGGTGACTACCGCAAGACCGTCCTACTGGCGTGTTGGCAAAAGCAAATGCAGTTGGTCTTCCATAGACGGCGGGCAGAAAGGTTCGCACCGCAGTTTACCGGCAACAGGGAACGGTGCTACCCGCAACCCGCAACGCGTTATGGCAGAATGCCAGTAGAAACAGTTCAGTTATCGTATCAGAATCAGCTTCTCCGCTTCAACTGTGGCGACCACTTAAGCTCGGACTGCTCCATCTCCTCCCTCAACCTCAAGTAACTGTCGTACCGCTCCGCGCTGATCGCGCCCTGCTCGACGGCGGTACGTACCGCGCAGCCCGGCTCGACGCGGTGCGTGCAGTTGCCGAAGCGGCATGAAGATATGAAGGCGCGAAACTCTCTGAAGCATTCGTCGAGATGCTCGGAAGCGAGTCCCCACATCCCGACCTCGCGCAGACCAGGCGAATCCACGACGTATCCTGCGTCGGGCAGCGGGTGCAACAGCGCTCCGACGGTGATGTGGCGTCCCTTTTTCACCGACTCACTTATCTCGCCGACACGCAAATCGAGTCCCAGATACATCGCGTTCATCAGCGAGGACTTTCCCACCCCCGACGGTCCGGTCAGAACCGACGTCCTGCCCGCCAGCTCATCGTGCAATTGCTCCAGCCCAATGCGCTGCTTGACGCTGGTGAAATGAACCGGATAGCCCGCCGCGGAATAGTCGGCGAACGCGCGTTCGGTCTCTTCACGATTAACGAGCTCGATTTTGTTGATGACGATGCGCGACTCAAGCGAGTTCGCTTCGGCGATCACCAGAAATCGATCGAGCATCCTCCGGTGTGGCTCAGGCTTGGCCGCGGCGAATACGATGACGACCTGATCGACGTTAGCGGCGACGATTCTCTCGCCCTGCCCTTCTCCAGGAGCGCGCCGAGCGAGCTGTGAGTGACGCGGCAGGATATCGGCGATCGCCCAGTGGGTGCCCCGCTCGTCGATCTCCAGAACTACTCGATCACCTACCGCCAGCTTCCTCGACTCTTCGCGCTCCTGCTTGAGCCTTCCACGGAGCGAAGCTTCGTGGGTCTCCCCCGACTCGGCGCGAACATGCCACACTCCGCCGGTCCCTTTCAGCACGACGCCTTCCTTGCGCGTCAATTACCCTCGCTGCCCATTGCGTCCCACCACGGACGCTCCTCGGCACGTTTTGCTTTGATAAGGGCATCGAGCTTCGCTTTCACTTCATTGAGACGCAGTGCGCCCACGATTGCGCGCGCCTCGGATTCGCTCGGCGCGTACGACAGAAACTCGGTCTCCAGGTGCCCGCTGGCGACCGGATCGCCATGGCCCCAGCGAACAAATAACAGATAGGCAGCGAAAGGCCGCTCCTTTTCACCACTGTCGTCGGTAACGATCTCGACGCTGTAAGACGCGCCATCACTCCCTTCGAATGCGGCGGGCCGATCGTGCACGGCCATGTATCCGCCGATGGTGTTCGGATCACCCTTCGAATGGTCGGGGGGAATGAATCTGCCCATGCTCAGGGACGGCGTCTGCCGACCATCTCCTTGACGATGTTGCCGGTGAGAAATGCCACGTTGGCCGGTCGTTCGGCGAGACGGCGCATCAAGTAAGGGTACCACTGCGTTCCGAACGGCACATACACCCGCATACGATAACCTTCGCGCACCAAGCGATCCTGCAGATCGCGTCGCACACCGTAAAGCATCTGGAACTCGAACCGGTCACGGGCGATTTCGTTCACTTTGGCAAATCGTTTCGCCTCCTTGATGATAGCCTCGTCGTGGGTGGCGATGCCGGGATAGTTACCCTTCAGCATCAGCTCCTGCGTGCACTTCACGTAGTTCGAGTCGACATCCTTCTTCTCGGGATAGGCCACCGTTTCCGGCTCCTTGTACGCCCCCTTGCAGATGCGAACGCGGGCCTTGAGCAGATCAGCGTGCTGGACATCCGCAAACGTGCGGTACAGATAGCTCTGGAGCACGATGCCGACGTTCTCGCGGTACGCCGGATAGAGTCGCTGCTCGAACAGATCGAGGGTGCGCTGCGTGTACTCGCTCGACTCCATGTCAATGCGGACGAAGCTTTCGTAGTCCCGTGCGCGCTGGAGAATCTTGTGCATGATCGCTACACACAGGTCCTCCGAGATGTCGAGACCCATTGCGGTCAGCTTGACCGAGACGTTGGCGTTTGCTTTTCGCTCGTGGATGCGATCGAGCATCGTCTCGTATTCCTGACCAGCTGCCCGCGCCTCGGCTTCGTTGTGTACGCTCTCGCCGAGCAGATCGAGCGAGGCGGTGATGCCGCGCGCGTTCAGTCTGGCGACGGCGGCAAGCGCGGTGTCGAGCGTCTCACCAGCGACGAAGCGATTGGCAAAACTTTTCGCGACACGATTGTGGCGCACGAACTTGAATATCTGCGGTTGACTCGAGAGGAAGAGCAGAGCGCTACGAAGCATCAGTACTGTGGTTGCCGTGAGGCCGACGCTGACGAGCGCCGGGCTGCGGCGCGACCGCGTCGCGAGAGGTCGAAGATTCTGGTTACCGGATACCTGCCGCCTTTTTTCAACTCGGCGTCGAAGAAGTTCCAGGTCGTGAGACCATCCTCGCTCTCGGGCTCGAGCAGATACACAATCAGAGCTCCGCGCGGCTGCGCAGTGGAGACGATGAAGGACTTCGGCGGCAGCGCCTGCAAGCCCCGCTGCCACGTTCCCTTCAGACGCACTTCGTGATGGCCCTGGAACAGGCGGGGCGAGGAAATGATGGAGTCAATCGTGAAGGTCTCGCCGCCAGCCGTCCACGCCGAGTCTGAGCGCTCGACCCGAATCCCATGCAATCGCAGCAGGGTCACCACGGCAGTATCGTGTGGCGCTATTACATACGCCGCGGGCGGCAATCGATCGAGCGTCGAGGTGAAACGATCGTAGATGGGCATGTGAACAGTTTTGAAAATGCCCGAGCGTCGCTCACCTTTTGGGACTCCAGGCTGTGACAGGGCCGAGTCGCCCGTCTTGATCAGATCTTCCTTGATGACATCGAGGCTCGGCGGAGTCGCGATCAACTCGGAACGAACGGTGACCAGCTGCAACGAATCGGGAGAGCGACCCCACGCGAGGGGCTGGCTGTCGGCGCGCGCACTCAGCGATCGGATCGACTGCCCCTTTTCGGCGACCAGGGACAGGATCTCGTTGACGAAGGCGTAGGTAGTGGCAATGCGCCGAGCTAGTGAGTCGTGCGAGTAGGCTTCGCTGAGAATTCCGATGCGGCCGCGAATACCGTAGTAGTTGGTGCCAAAGCGCGGACGCGAATCGTAAGTCGCCCAGCCCTCGCGCACGCTCGTATCCCCGACGAGTCCGGGCTGATCCGACACGAAGTTGCCGTAGTCAAAGATCTCGAAGCCGTCGCGAGTCCGCATCCGCTGGCGGAGAATCGGAAGTAGTGAGTCGCGCGCGTAAACTCCACCGAACGCCGCGGCTGGACTCAGCGACGGAGAATACGTCAGTGCATAGCCATGGAAGCTTCCGTCGGTGGTGTGCAGATCGACGAAGACGTCCGGATCCCAGGTGTTGAACATTGTCAGCGAAGCGCGCGTCTCGGGCGCTTCGGCTTTCACGTAATCGCGATTGAGATCGAGATTCTGGGCGTTGGCACGTACACCGACCAGCTCAGGCCCATTTTGCTCGGTGCGGTTGATCGACTGGGGAGCGAAGCGCTCGTTGCCGTCGGCGTTGTAGATCGGCACCGCGATAAGGACGATCGAATCCAGAGCGTCGGCCCGGGGCGAAAATGCAAGGTCGCGGAGCAGCGCCAACAGCGCGTCTTTGCCCTCGACTTCGCCCGCGTGGATGTTGCCCTGGACGTAAACGATGGGGCGACGGAGACTCCTGGCGGCGACTGGCGTCGACACGACTGGCCGCGACGCGATGACGTAAGGAATGTCGCGGCCTTCGCTCGTCTTCCCGATCGAGCCGAACGCGAGCGGCGCATGCAAGGCGCGGAGGGAGTCGAGGAATTTCCGCACATCGGCGTAGTGTGATGTCTCCTGATACCGGGTCAGCTCGGGTCGCGTGCGAGGATAGTCAGCCGGAGTGATTGCGCGGGGCACGGGATGCGCGCACGCTGCTCCTATGATTACCGCTGTCGCTAATAAAGACGAACGCACTACGGTGGGTACTCCTGTCTTCACGAGCGCTCGTCTGGATAGAAGACTTGCCTGCGACGGCCCATCTCGAGCAAGAGCTCGGCGGGCTCGAATCGGCCGGGGAAGCGCGCGTTCAGATCCTCGAGTCGCTGCACAACTATTTGAATGCCGAGTGAATCCATGTAGCGGAAAGGGCCGCCGCGGAACGGCGGGAAGCCGATGCCGAAGACTGCGCCAACGTCTCCATCACGCGCCGACTTGATGATGCCATCGCTCAGGCAACGTGCTGCTTCGTTGAGCATCGTCAGCACCGTGCGCTGCTGCACCTGTATCGCCGGCATTTCCGGAATTACCGGCGTCTCGGGAGCCGTCACCGGAGCGATCGTCTTGACGACGGGGATACTGCCCGGCGCGAGGAAGAGAGAGTACACCGACGGATCCACTTCGCCTTTTTTCCCTTCCTTGTCGTAGGTGTAGAACCCTTTCTGCGATTTTCTGCCGTAACGCCCGGCGGCGACTACTGCCTGCATCGATTTGGCTGGTTGCATCCGATCTGGGAAAGCATCGGCCATGATTTTTCCCGCTTTGGCGGCGACATCGAGTCCGACTTCGTCGATGAGGGTGATCGGCCCGACCGGGAATCCAAAGTCGACGAGTGCACGATCGATGATGTCGACTGCAACACCCTGGTCGAGTAAAATTCCCGCCTCGTTGATATAGGGCGAGAGAATCCGGTTGACGTAGAAACCCGGTCCATCGTTTACGACGATCACCGTCTTGCCAAGCTTTTTCGCGTACGCAACCGCCGTCGCGGTCACCTGCGGATGCGTCTCGGCGGTCGTGATCACCTCCACCAGCGGCATCTTGTGCACCGGTGAGAAGAAGTGCATCCCGAGCACGCGTTCCGGACGGCTGGAGGCCTGGGCGATCAAGTTGATCGGAATGGTAGATGTATTGGTGGCGAAGATTGCACTCGGGTTGATCGCCGCTTCGGTTTCGCGCAACACCTGGTGCTTGACCGCCAGATCCTCGAACACCGCTTCGATCACCAGATCGACGTTGCCGAAGCCGGAATAATCGACGGTGCCTCCGAGCAGCGCCATGTAGTCGCTGTACTGGATCCTGGTGATCTGCTTTTTGGTGAGACGCTCCTTCAAAACATCGCGAACCGCGGCGTATCCCTTGGCCACTCGAGCGTGGTCCGCATCCTTGAGCCGTACCAAGCTGCCGTGCTGCACCGCAATCGAAGCGATTCCGGCTCCCATGAATCCGGCGCCGATGATGGCGATTTTTTCCACCGGCAGTGGCTCAAAGGACGAAACAGGAAGTTCGGGATACTGCGATGGGTCGACGCCCGGATCCTTCTTGAGCTCGTTGGTGGCGAAGAAGAGAAAGATCAATTGGCGGGAGACGTCGGTCATCGCCATCTCGCCGAACCGGCGGGATTCCTCGCGATAGCCGTGCGCGATGCCTCTCTCGTAGCCGGCGCGAACCACATCGATGGCGGCGATGAGCGCCGGATAGTGCCCCCGCGATTTCGCCATCGTCTGCTCGCGCGCCTTGCGCAACACGAGTGCGCGGCCAGCAGGATTGCCGTCGAGAATTATCCCCTTCACGCCGCCACGGTGCGGATCACTCTTTCTTCTTCCTTCCGCCACTTCACGCGCGCGCTGAATCGCTATCGAGCGAAGGATCGACGGATGCACCAGCTCGTCGATCAGGCCGAGCTGCAACGCTTTCTTGGCGCGTACGTGCTTTCCGGTGAGAATCAGATCGAGCGCGTCGGTCAGACCAATTCTGCGCGGCAGGCGCTGCGTGCCACCGGCACCAGGAATCAATCCAAGCTGAACTTCGGGAAGTCCGAGAATGGTTTTCGGATGGTCCGTCCCTATGCGATAGCGACATGCCAGCGCGGTCTCGAGTCCGCCGCCGAGACACGCGCCATGGATGGCCGCAACAATCGGAACTCGCAGCCTCTCCAGCGAATCGAGAAGCATCTGGCCGTCGCGGCTAAGCCGCTCGGCGTCCGCCGCGGTCTTCAGCTGGAGAAATTCTTCGATGTCAGCGCCGGCGATCCAGACATCCGGCTTGCCGCTTATCAACACGGCTCCATGAACCGTCGGGTCGCGCTCGAGCCGTGTGACGAGCGCGACGAATTCATCTTTCACCGCGCGACTCAGCTTGTTGACCGACTCGTTTGGGAGATCGAAGGTGATGACGGCGACGCCATCGGTCACATCGACCGAGAGCGCGGGCTTCCAGCGCGTTCCGACAAGTCCGCCGATGGTCACTTCCGATGTCGAGCTCATCGCGTTCTCTCCACCACCATCGCGAAGCCCATTCCTCCCGCGGTGCACACAGTCATCAGACCGAATTGACCGCCGCGCCGACGCAGCTCGTGCAGCAGCGTCGTCGTGATGCGCGCTCCGGTCGCACCGAAAGGATGCCCGATGGCGATCGAGCCGCCCATGACGTTCAGCTTCGCACGGTCAACCTCGCCGACAGGTTCCGTAAACCCTGCGCGCTCTGCCCAATACTTGGACTCAAAGCCCTTGAGATTCGACAGCACCTGAGCGGCAAACGCTTCGTGCATCTCGACCAGATCGATATCCTGCAAGATGAGTCCGGCGCGCTTCAGTGCAACAGGTGCGGCGAGCACCGGCGCCTGCAGCAGTTGTTCTCCCGGGTCGAGCGCAGCGTAGGCGTAGGACCTGATTATTCCGAGTGGCGTGTAGCCGAGCGCTCTTGCCTTTTCCTCACCCATGAGAAGAACGCACGCGCCGCCGTCGGTGAGAGGAGAGGAGTTACCAGCCGTCACGCTGCCGTACTTTTTGTCGAACACCGGTTTGAGCGCGGCGAGCTGCTCGTAACTCGTGTCCTCGCGGATGCCGTTGTCCGATGTCAGCACGCTGTCGAATTTCGGCGGTACATACACCGGCATGATCTCGGCGGTGAGCCGGCCATCGGCCGTGCCTGCAGCAGCGAGCCGATGTGATCGCAGTGCGAAGTGATCCTGCTCTTCGCGCGAGATCGAGTTGAGCTTCGCCATCTTCTCCGCCGACTGACCCATCGTCTCGCCGGTAGTCGGCTCGGCGATCGCCGGAGTAATCGGAATGAAATCCTTCGGCCGCAGCCGCGCGAAAGCCTTGAGCCGCGCCGGCAGAGTCTTGGCTTTCGACGCCGCGACCAACGTTTCAGCCATTCCTCGCGAGTGAAGAATGGGAATGTTCGACAGAGACTCAGAGCCGCCGGCGATCGCGACTTCGAGATTGCCGAGCGCGATCTGGTCGGCGGCATCAGTGATCGCCTGATTTGCCGACGCGCAGGCTCTGCTGACGGTATAGGCCTGGACTCCCTTCGGAAGCTGCGGCATCAGCGAAACTTCACGCGCGATGTTCGGCTCAACGACCGAAGGAATCACCGTGCCGAAGACCAGCGCCTGAACCTCTTTGCCGTCGAGGTTCGTCCGTTGCAGCAGCTCCGCGACACACAGTTTGCCGAGCTCAATCGCGGAGATGGACTTGAAAGCGGTCCCGGCTTTTGCAAACGGCGTTCGCACGCCGGCGACTATCGCGACGCGGCGCCCGTTCCCAAACGTTGCCATGCAGGGAACTTAGACGGGCGCCGTTTATCTATCTAGGACGTGCTTTCTCCTCTGGTGGCACGCTCTTTCGCGAGCAGCTTGCGCTTTCGCTCGACTCCCCATCGATATCCGCCGAGCGATCCACTCAGCCTGACGACGCGATGGCAGGGAATGACGACGGCGACGCGATTGTTCGCGATCGCATTCGCTACCGCGCGTACTGAGCGAGGAGATCCAATCGCGTTGGCAATGTCGCTGTAGGATCGAGTTTCGCCGAACGGAATCTTCTGCAGCTCGTGCCAGACCTTCCACTGGAACGCGGAGGCCTGCACATCGATGGGAATATCAGTACGCGATCCGGTGCCTTCGACCGTAGCGACTACGGCTTCGACCCAGTTCCGCAGTGCGCTCCATGGCTCGGTCAGGCGCTTCCGCGACGCGGCAGGGTATTCGCGCTCCAACGCCGCCTCGAGTACCTCGGCGTTGTCGCCCAGAGTGACGGCGCACACTCCGCGGTTCGTCGCTCCGACGAGGAGTGAGCCGAGTGACGTCTTCGCGATGACGTAGTCGATGTGCACCCCCGATCCACCGCTCTTGTACGCAGCGGGTGTCATCCCCAGCCGCGTCGGCGCGTCTTCGTAGACCCGGCTGCTGGAACCGTAGCCAGCACCGAATGACGCGCGACTCACCGTCTCCCCGCGTTTCAGCTCGTCCTTTAGTCTCTCGCTCTTGCGCGCGCGAATGTACTGCGCCGGCGTCAACCCGACCGTCTCTTTGAACTTCCGCTGCAAATGGTATGGGCTCATTCCGGACTGCTCACCCAGCCGCTCGAGGGTGATGCGCTCGTCGCTCAGGTCGCTGATTTGCCGATCTATGTAGCTGCGCGCGGCCTGAACTGCGGAATGGGGCGCTTTCGCGCGATTGGGACGACAGCGCTGGCAGGCGCGGAATCCGGCGCGCTCCGCCGCTTCGATGGAGGAGAAGAACGCGACGTTATCGCGCTTGGGTTTCCGTGACGGGCAGGATGGACGGCAATAGATGCCAGTCGTCGTGACACCGTAGAAGAAGCGCTCATCGGCGGACGCATCCCTCTGCAGCACGGATTCCCACGCAATTGCTTCATTCATGGGAATATCCTCCACCCGATGTCGCGACTTCGTTGAAGCCTTCATTCTCGCTTGCTCCGTCGATACCAAAATCATAACAGCCTGCATCGGCATCCAGCATCTGGATGTAGTCCGCTCCTCTCTTCGCCGAAAGCTGACGGAGATCCGGCTCGAAGATCAGGACGATCTTGTCTCCCACTGGAACCAGTCGATAAGACTGCATTTAACTCTCCTGAAACGGTCTGATTTTTCGATCGTGCCGAATGATGCGGAGCCACGCGAAGGCACGATATCCGAATCTTGCGGTCAAATTCCTTATACTTCGGCTGGCTCGGACCACCTTCGACGGCGAGTGGGATGCCCGGAAATCAGGCAGAGAAATTCGATGTACTCGTGATCGGGGGTGGCATCACCGGATGCGGCGTGGCACGCGATGCGGCGATGCGCGGACTCAAGGTCGCCCTGATCGAGCGCGACGACTTCGCCAGCGGGACATCGGGCCGTTCGTCACGACTGGTTCATGGAGGCATCCGCTACCTGGAGCACGGACAGTTGCATCTGGTGCGTGAGTCGATCCGCGAGCGCGAGACTCTGCTGCGAATCGCACCTCATCTCGTCAAGCCACTTGCGTTCACGTGGCCGATTTATCGAGGCGCACGTGTCGGCAAGCTGAAGCTCACCGCGGCACTATTCCTGTATCAGCTGATGGCGCTGGGCAAGTCGCGCCGGCACCTCTCCCTCAACGAGAAGGAAACGCTCGAACGCGAGCCATCGCTCTCCAGCGTTGGATTGACGGGTGGTGCCGTGTACTACGATGCCTGCACTGATGATGCACGCCTGACGATTGCCAATGCGATTGCGGCGGATCAGAGCGGCGCGTTCGTCGCGAGTCACACCAAAGTGACCGGGATCGTACGCCAGAATGGTAAGGCGGTCGGAGCTACCGTCGCGTCACAACATTCGGCCGAGAGGCGGGAGATTAGAGCGCGCGTCTTGGTGAACGCTACCGGCGTCTGGCAGAATGAGATCTCGGGCGATCGCGTGCGGCGCCATCGAGGCAGCAAGGGAGTCCACATCGGAGTCCCGAGAGAGCGCGTCGGCAACCGCGAAGCCATCACCATCATTTCTGCCGTCGACGGACGTGTAATGTTCTGCCTGCCCGCCGGTCCGCAGACGATCATTGGCACCACCGACAGCTGGACCGATGAATCTCCCGAGAACGTACACGCTTCCGCCAGCGACATTGACTACCTGCTTCGTTCAGCAAACGCGTATTTCCCGCGAGCGCGCCTGACCTTCGACGATGTCGTCAGCGCCTGGGCCGGAATCAGACCGTTGGTGGACGGGCAATCGAAGAATCCGACCGTTGTCTCCCGAGAGCACAGCATCGTCGTCGATTCTTCAGGAATAATCCACGTCACTGGCGGCAAGCTCACTACGTACCGGTCGATGGCTGCAGAAATCGTCGATCGCGTACAGCAGGTGCTCGGTGTGAAAGTGCGACCGGCGCGGACGGATTCCGTCGAGCTGCCAGGCGCGGACCGCGCCGCTCAGATCGAGCAACTTCAGCAAGATGATCCGCACCTCGCAGAACGGCTCGTCGGAGAGCTGCCATATACCGGCGCCCACCTCGTCTACGGAGTGACGCGAGAGAAGGCACAAAAACTCAGCGACCTGCTCATCAGACGCACGCATCTGGCGTTCGAGACGCGCGACCACGGGAAAAGCGTTGCCGCCCGCGCCGCCGACATCGTCGCGCCCGTGTTGCGTTGGGATGAGCAAACGAAAAGCGCCCGCATCCGTGAATTCGAGCAGGACGTCGGGCGCATGTTCGCGATCAGCCCTTAGGCGCGGCTGGATTCCAACCTACGAGCTAAATGATCGGGACCCGATCAATACTGGTGCAGTCCGTTCGTGGAGTGCGCGAGACGGAGAAACTCGTCGCGCGTTTTCGGATCCTCGCGGAAAGCTCCCCGCAAAGCAGACGTAATCGTCTTGGAGTTCTGCTTCTCAACCCCGCGCATCATCATGCAGAGGTGATACGCCTCGATCACCACTCCCACACCGCTCGGATGCAGAACTCGGCACAATCCCTCGGCAATCTGCTCGGTCAGCCTCTCCTGCACCTGCAGCCGCCGAGCATAGACATCCACAATGCGGGGAATCTTTGACAAGCCGACGATCTTGCCATTCGGGATGTACGCCACATGTGCTTTCCCGAAGAACGGCAGCATGTGATGCTCGCACAAAGAGTAGAGCTCGATGTTGCGCACCATGATCATGTTGTCGTGTTCTTCCTTGAAGACGCCCTTGCCGACCACTTCCTCGGCTGAAGTGTTGTAACCCTGCGTCAGGAATCTGAGCGCTTTCGCGACGCGCGCCGGAGTCCTGTCCAGACCTTCACGCCGCGGATCTTCGCCGAGTAGCTCCAGCTGGCGCCGAACCAGCTCTTCGAATTCAGGCGACTCGCTGGCCTCGTCGACCTCATCCAACGGGTCGACCTTGAACAATCCTATTGCCATGCAGTTAAGCCTCTTGTGCTTCGATTGTGACTAATGGTGGTGGCTTGAGCAGTAACTCCGTCTCCAGCTCCACCTCGGCCTGGAGACTGCGACGATCGCGGTTGATCGTCGCCACCGCGCGACGCTTCCCGTTGACCATGTAGGAGACCGCGCAGTCCATCTTGCCGACGTCGCCATCGATTTTCGTCGCGTCCCACTTCTCGACGTGGCCGGTGTAGTGGATCGACAGCTTGTCGTAGTGCGCGCTCCAAAAAAACGGGATGTCGTCGAAGCGGTCGCGCTGACCGAGCATGTTGCGGGCGACGACCTGGCCCTGCCGTTCCGCCACCACCCAGTGCTCGATGCGCAAGCGGACATCCGAATAAGCGTCGGGCCAGCGCGCGACATCGCCGGCAGCGAACACCCCGCTGACGCTGGTTTCAAGGAACTCGTTGACCGCGAGCCCATTGTCCAATTTCAGCCCGGCGGCTTTGGCCAGCGCCAGATTGGGTTTCACACCGATCCCGGCGACGACGATCTCGGTGTCGAGCCGCGATCCATCGTCGAGAACGACTCCCTTTTCTTCAACGGTCTTGACGGTGCGACCGAGATAGAATGTGACTCCCTGCTCCTCGTGAACCCTTTTCACCAGGCCGCCGAGGTCAGCACCGAGGTGGCGCTCGAGGGGAAGGCTTTCCGGAGCAACAACGCTGACTTTCAGTCCACGTGTTACGAGTGAGGCAGCGACCTCGAGTCCGATGAAGCTGGCGCCGATCACGACGGCGTTCCTGGCGTTGCCAATCTTCTCGATGATTGCCCGACAATCGCGGAGACTGCGGAGATAGAGAATGCGATCGCCGCCCGGTACGTCGAGCCGAATAGGCGCCGCGCCGGTCGCGATCAGCAGGCAACCATAGTCACGTGTCGAGCCGTCGCTGAGGTGCACCGTCTTCGCTTTGAGGTCGAGTTTGGTGGCTTCGACACCTAATACGAGCTCGATTCTCTGGGTGTCGTAAAACTCTTTGGGATGCAGCGGCAGCCATTCCTCGGGTGCGTTGCCGGCAAGGTAGTCCTTGGAGAGGTTGGGCCTGTCGTACGGCGCGTCGGGGTCCGGATCTATTACGGTTATTGGGCCGCGGTACGCCTCCCGGCGCAACATCTCCGCGCACGCATTTCCAGCTGCGCCGGCGCCAATGATCACCACGGATTTCGGTCCGCTAACCGGAATCTCTTCAAATAGGACGTGATCCGGCGCACGCGACCCCCGATTACGATGTCCCTCGCCTCTCAACTGCCCCGGATCGCGCTTGCGTGTGACGCGCACGATGTTGTTTTCGACGGCCACGTCGTATGACGGCAGATCGTTCAGCGCCGGTGCGCACGACGCAGCACCGTTGTGCAGCTCGAAGCAGGCGTGATGCCAAGGGCAGCGGAGAGTTTCGCTGACGAGAACGCCCTGATCGAGCGGAGCTCCGTAGTGAGTGCACTTGCCGCCCACGGCGAACCAGTTCGGCTCGACGTGGGCGAGCAGAACCGGCTCTCCGAAGGCATGACCGCCGATGAGTTGACCAGGTCCAACGCTGCTGATCTTGATTCCCTTGCTGAGATCGGGGCCGGTCAATTCGTCGGAGTGTTCGCTCATTTCAGATGATCAAGCAGATTCTGCGCGCGATCGCGGTGGGCAACGAACGCAGGCGCAACTTTCGTGACAAGGTCCTTCAGCTGCGCATTCTGGATCGCCGGCAGAAGAGTCTTCGTTATCGCGTCGATGAGGGCGTTGTGATAATCGATCTCGTGCTGCAGAAAGGCGCGGTCGAAATCCCTGCCCTTGAGCGCCCGCAGCTTACTCATCGCCTCCACGTGCGCTTTGGCGAGCGCGAAATCAGTCGGCGGTGTCGGGGTCACCTTAAGTGACGCAGCCAGATCTCGCCCTTGCTGGCGAACGGCCCCGTGGTCGCGCACGAGCATTTCCCCAAATTCATGTACGGCCTTCGAGCGGGCTCTGGTTTCCGCCAGCGCGGCTGTCTGCATATCATAAGTGTTGGCGGCATCGAAAATGGCGACGATCGTCGGATCGTCCAGCTTCGGACTGCCGGGCTGGGCCAGGGCTGCTCTGCCCTGGAAGGTGAGTGTAGCGAGCAGCGCGAACGAGCCGCAACGGGCGATACAACGGGCAGGCACAAGCATGCGTCTCTCCAAAGGGTTAATAGGTTGAGCTACGCAGTGAGGTTAGAGGGCGAGAAGGGATTAGTCAAGGTTTGCTTTGACTTATTAGGTGGAAGACCTTAAACTTCGGGCCAATGACAGATTTCAGTCCTCGAGCCGAGAAAGATCAGATCAAGGGAACGCGCGGACGGATCCTGGCGCTTCTCAGGGAAGGCGTGTGGACGGTCGACGATCTCGCCGATCGGCTCGGGCTGACCGACAACGCCGTTCGATTCCACCTCGACGCCCTCGAGCGTGCAGGCACGGTACGGAAGGAAGGTCTTCGCCGCGGCAGAGGCGTTGGTCAGCCCGCCGTCTTGTATAGCCTCAGTCCTGCGGGGGAAGAGGAATTCTCCCTCGCTTACGCGCCGGTGCTGATAGCATTTCTCAAGGAGCTTCGCGAGCGAATGACATCTGCGCAGCTCGTGGCATTCCTGAAACGCGTTGGAAAGCGGCTGGCACCGGAGGGCGCCCCTCCTTCCGCCTCATTATCGGCACGGGTCAACAACGCGTCGAATGTGCTCAATGAGCTGGGCGGGCTAACGACCGTAGAGAAACGCGGGACGAGCTACCAGATTGTGGGACGCGCGTGTCCGTTGTCGAGCGCAGTGGAGGCAGATCATTGTGTCTGCGCTGCCGTCACATCGCTGGTGGCCGAAGTGGTCGGCGCCAATGTGACGGAGCGGTGCGATCGTTCGGGACGTCCAAAGTGCTGCTTTGAAATCTCCTCAGACCACCGCGCCCGAACGACCGCTCACGGGTAACAGTCGGCGATTACTGTACCGTGATAGTCCCCATCATCACTGTTGGGTGCTGTGTACAGTGATAGTTGAAAGTTCCTGCGGCGTTGAACGTCTTCGAGAAGGTCCCATGGTCCTGCGTCGGCGACGACGAGCTTCCATCATCGAACGTGACGCTGTGCGAGGTACAGGTCTGTCCGGTGTACACATCACCGGTGCACGAATTCCACGACCATTGGACAGTGCTTCCAATAGCGACCGTTTTGGTCGCAGGGCTGAAGAAGTTATTGCTCACCGAAATACCGCCGGCCGGTGGCGGTGTGTTGCCGGAAGGTGGCGGCGTCGAGGGACCCGAACTGTAACCGCCTCCGCAGGCAACAAGTGATGCAACCGCGAGTCCGACAAAAAAAGCCTTCATTAGTAACTGCCTCCCGGGCACATCGTATAAGGAGACGCTACCCAAGCGGTCGTGGAGCTACAAGGTTTCTGACGCCGCAGCACGGTGGACGACCGCTATTGGGCGGCGAGCGGCCGCCAGCTGTCGTCGAGATGACTTTACGCTGCGTCGTGTATAGTCTTGAGCTCGACAATCTTGAGTCGGCGCGTCATCGCCGGAAGCTTGAGCACCACTGACTCACCAACGCTTCGGCCCACCAGTGTTTTTCCAATCGGCGACGACATGCTGACGTGCCCTTCCTCGAATTCGACGGAATCCCCGAACACGAGGCTGTAGCTCTCGCGCTCGCCGGTTTTCTCGTCCTGCACCACGACCTGTGAGCCGAGCCCGACTTTGTCCGCCGGAATCTGGGAGAGGTCGATCTGCGACAGCTTGCTGAGCCGCTGGCGCAACTGACCGAGACGCGCCTGCACGAATTGCTGGCGCTCCAGCGCGGCCTTATACTCGCTGTTCTCGCGCAAATCGCCCAGCTCAACGGCTTTGCGAATCTCCTGCGGAAGAGTCACGTGCAGCTCGTGCTGCAGCCGCTCCGCCTCTTCTCCGAGTTTCTTCTTTAGTTGATCGATCACGATCGGCCCTTCTCCCAGGTCCTTAGCTCTACCCAAAAACGAGCGCCCGACCGCGATGAAAAGGTCGGGCGCCGACTGTCTCAAGGTAGGGATTTCTGTGGGGAGGTCAAGACGGCCCGCCTTGACGTCCGATTACCGATGCTGCGGCAACTTGGAATCCGTGTGATCGATCTCCGCCGGCTGAGCCGTCGACTTCTCGTATTCCTCCCGCAGCCGCGACATCATCGCCTCGCGCCTGTCGAACAGCCGCTTCAGCGGCCGCGGCTCGTGCCGGGCGAAGGCATAGGACGTAAGCAGCGGCAGCGCCACCGTCGAATCGAGATAGCAAACCACAGCGTCGGGCAACCGGTCTGGATCGATCTTGCCCCAGCTGACAGCTTCGGCCGGCGTCGCTCCCGACAGCCCTCCAGTGTCGGGGCGCGCATCGGTGATCTGCAGGAAATAGTCGTGGCCCTTCTCGTCGATGCCGAGCACCTCCTGGATCTGGGGCTCGGTCTGCAACATGAAATTCTTCGGGCTGCCTCCGCCCAGGATCATCACGCCGCTTCTGCCCCCACCGTGCTTGGCATCGAGTACGATCGACGCTGTTTCGTTCACGTCCTGGTTCGGATCCAGCACCAGCTTGTTACCGTCGAGCGCGAGCGCGGCGATGTTCATCCCGATCGAGCTGTCGCCCGGTGACGACGTATAGATCGGAACGCCGCACGAATACGCCGCGGAAAGCAGCGATTTCTGTCCGATGCCAACCGCCTTCTCGCGCTCGCGCACGTATTTGCCGGCGAGATTGTGAAATTCCGCGCTCGACATCGACCTCTGGAATTCCTTCCCGCTGATGATCTTCCGGAAAAACGCATCGGTCGACAGCAGCACGTCGTAGTCGAAGAAGATGTCGTAGATGCGCACGACCCCCTCTTCCCGCAGGACGACATCCGATTCCTGGGCGTTGCCACGGTGCATTGTCAGTCCGAGGCCGAAATGGGTGTCGTGATAGAGGTTGGCGCCAGTGGAGATGATCCAATCGACGAATCCACCCTCGATCAGGGGAATCAAGGCCGACATTCCAAGTCCCGCCGGTGTCAGCGCGCCGGTGATCGACAATCCGACGGTGACGTTGGGCTCCAGCATCTTCTCGGTGAATAGCTGGCACGCCTCGCGCAGACGCGCAGCGTTGTAGGCGAGGTACGTTCCTTCGATCAGCTCGGCGACCGATTCCTTGCCGTTGATGCGGCGCGGGTCAATGCGCTGGCCTTTGAGAAAGCGGCTCGCCTCGTGCGCCGTGTGCTGGACTCCCCGCTTTTCGCGCTCCTCGGCGGCGAGCTTCTGTTGCGCTTTTGGCCCGGCAGCCGATGCCTTGCCATGACGCGACGACTTGAAGCCGCCGCGTTCTCTGCCGCCACCCGCGCCGTTGTTCCTATTTCGTTTGGCCATCGCCCTTGTGAGATCTTCCTTCTGTTTCCTCGTACTGATCGCCGGCCGTTTTTCCGAGCGAGTTGTAGGCACTGATGATGGCCTGTGCAGCCTCCGACGGGTTGTCCGTCACCAGCATCAAATCGAGATCGCCATCAGAGATTTTTCCTTCACTTAGAACGCGCGCCTGCAACCAGCGCAGCAGGCCTGCCCAGTAGTAGCGACCGAAAAGAATGACGGGAAACTTGTAGATCTTTCCCGTCTGAATGAGTGTCAGCGCCTCGAACAGCTCGTCGAGCGTTCCGAATCCGCCGGGGAAGATAACGAATGCGACCGAGTACTTGATGAACATCGTCTTGCGGACGAAGAAGTACCGGAAGTCGATCAGCGTATCGACATACGGATTCGCGCCCTGCTCGAACGGCAGCTCGATGTTGCAGCCAATCGATCGACCGCCGCCGAGACGCGCGCCCTTGTTTCCTGCTTCCATGATGCCTGGCCCGGCGCCGGTGATGATCGCGAATCCTGCTTCCGCCAGCAGCCTCGCTGTTTCGACGGCCAGATCGTACGTCGGGTCGTCGGGTCCGATCCTGGCCGAGCCGAAAATGGTGACGGCTTTGTCGACGGACGCCAGAGTGTCGAAGCCCTCGATGAACTCGCCCATGATGCGCATCACGCGCCATGGATCAGTCCGCGTGAAATCGGTGCGCGGCCCCGGTTGCTGAAGGAGCTTTTCGTCCTCGGTGACCGGTACGGGTCGGATAGAATCGTCGATGACAACGGTGCCGCCCGATCGTCTCCCCGCCACTCCCTGCGAGGGCGGCGTACGCCCTGCTTTGAGATGGCCTTCTTCCGTGCGCTGTTTAAGCCCCTCGAGAGCTTTTTGCTCGGCGGACGCCATCACCTCGGGGTTGAGCTTCTTTCCGCCGGCGGTGCGCGCACGCGTTGATCTAGCGCGACCTCTTCCCTGCGCCGAGCTCGTCGCTCGCTCGTCGGGCTTTTCCGCGTCAGCTTTATCTTTGTTGTTCTTCATCGTTCGCCGCTGTCGCGGGCTTGGCCGCTCTCTTCATCGGGAAAACTAAAGTTGCGTGCGTCTGCACAAAGCCCGCCAGGTGATGGTGCGCAGGTTGTAATGATCATAGCAGATGGGGTGCGGCCGGATGTACTCACTCGCTCCATCGATAGCGGACGGTTGCCTGCCCTCGCAGCACTGTGCGCCGAAGGCAGCTTGTCGACCGTTACATCGGCGTTTCCTTCGGTGACCGGACCGGCGTACGCCCCGTTTCTGATGGGAAGATATCCCGGCAGCGTCGGGCTCCCCGGACTACGCTGGTACGACCGATCGCGTCGGATCGCGCGACTCTCCGGACACTCGAGGAGCTACGTCGGCGCTGAAATGCGTTTCGTCGATCGCGACATCGATCCCGCTTCGCCGACGATCTTCGAGCTCGCGAAGCCAAGCTTCGGCGCCCTGAGCGTGATTGCGCGAGGGCTACGGCGGCGAAATCGCATCGGTCAAAATCCGGCCTTCGTCGCGCGCGCGGCCGCCACGCACTTTCGCGGCAACGTGCGCGGCTGGCTTGCCATCGACCGTCGCGTTGGCGAAGAAGCAGCGTACCGGTTGCGCACCAGACGCAATCGATACGCGTTCATCGCCCTCACCGGCATCGACAAGACATCGCACGCACAAGGTCAGGATGCGCCAATCGTGGACGATGCGCTGAAAATCGTGGATGACACCGTCGCGCAGATTCGCCTCGACGCCGAGCGCGACGGGAGATGGAGAAAGATGCACATCTGGGTGGGGAGCGATCACGGTCATTCACCGGTGCTCGAGCACGAAGATCTCGTCGCACTGCTCACCGACTGGGGATACACCACTCTGGCGCACCCATGGGCGTTCAAGACGTCAGCTGACATCGCAGTGATGGTCAGCGGAAATGCCATGACGCATCTCTACGTCGAGCTGGAGCGGAAGACGCGACCCTTCTGGCCTGCACTGAGTGACATATGGAGCGAGCTGACGCAGAAACTTCTGGCGCGCCAATCGGTCGACCTGATGATTCTCCCGACAGGTCCATCATCGTGTGAGATCCACGCTGCGCGGCGCGGATCGGCAACACTGACTTGGAAGGAATGGCAGTACTGCTACGTTCCAACCAGTGGCGATCCGCTTGGCATCGGCGAGCTGAAATCGCTCGATGACGCAGAGGCGTACGATGCAACCCTTGCCAGTGATTATCCCGATGCCATGGTCCAGATCGCGCACCTGGTCGGGTCGCCGCGCAGCGGCGACATCATTCTCTCGGCAGCAAGAGACTGGGATTATCGGGCGCGATACGAGCCAATTCCGCACGTCTCATCGCACGGCGCGCTGCACCGCGAGCACATGCTGGTGCCGTTGCTGCTGAATCGCGTCCCGCCGCGGACTCCACGACGCACCGTCGATGTGATGCCGAGCGCGTTGACTGCGCTCGGCATCGCGGCTCCGAAGACTCTGGAGGGAGTTTCCTTTTTCTAGCCGACGCTACTGAACTGTGAGCGTGCCGTCCATTCCGGGATGGATGGTGCACTTGAACCCGAAAGTGCCGGCGGTATTGAAGCGGCGAGTATGACTCCCGGTAGAGAACTGGTCGATGTTGCCCGTGCCATCTCCTGCTTGCGCCGCGTTCCGGCCGGTGGCGTCGTCCCAGGTGACGTTGTGGAATGTTGCGGCATCGTTACGCCAGGTGACGGTGGTGCCTACGGGAACCGTCAGCGTGGCTGGCGAGAAGGTATTCGAGATCGTCATGCAGAACGTGTAGGCCGGGCAATTACCGCCTCCCCCGCCGCCACCGCCTCCACCTCCTCCGCCACCACCCGTACCCGTCGCATCGCCGCCGCCGCCGCAGGAAAGTGCGGTGAGTCCAATCACGAGGACAGCAATCAAACCAGATATTTTTCTCATCCTCCCTCCTCGTCCAGCGAAATGCAGGTTCGGAGCCGGCGGTCGTTCAAGAGCCCTGGACCGCGCGGCCCTCAAATAAGCGGCCGGGATACGGCGAGCGCAAAGCTAGGCCCTGTAACAGTATAAGTCCGCGGCGCGATAAGCAGGCAAATCGAGGTGAAACGTAGGTTGTGCTCACTCCTTAATAGCGCACGTGTAAAGGCGCCAATCGGACTCGGGCGCAGCCACCGCCGCGATGTAATTGGGGCGTGGCGCAAACAGCTTGTGCGTCAGCCTTGTATCCGATGGATCCGTGCCGGCTCCATCCCACACACCCTTCCCCTCTGCCTTCAGACGCGCTTCGCGCACTACCCACGATCTGAGGAATGCTGAGTTTCTCTCATCGGGCGGAGCCTCGGCCAGTGACCGAAGCTCCTCCTCGGACATGAAGCGCTGTGCGACGTCGAGTAGTCGTCTCACCGGCCGCTCGTTTTCGACATCCACTCCCACCGGCCGATCCGGCGTGAATGCGAAGAGGCCGAGATCGGCGGAGTGTGAGATGTTGAAGTGAATGCCGTCGTGGTCGATGAGCACCGGCTTGCCGGAACGTCCATAACTGAATTGCAGTTTTTCGGCGGCAGTGCCGGTAAACCCTGCCAACAGAGTGCGCAGAATTCCGCGCGCGACGACGAATCGGCGGGCGGCGACAGGACTGAGAGACGCGGCGCGATTCTTTTCATCCGGCGGGAGCACGCGCGCCAGCGTGTCGTAGCGCGAATCGTTTACGTCGAGCGACGCCACCCAGACCTGGACTTCTTCCGTCATCAGCTCAAGCGAGGTCAATGATCTCTATCTCCGCTTTCCCATCCTCGATCACCATACGCGCGACACTGGGGAACACGTTGAACCGCTTTGGCCCAGCCGCGCCGGGGTTCACGAAGAGCTGGTCACCAAGCGTGGTCACCAGCGGCTTGTGCGTGTGGCCGTAGACGACAACATCGGCGTCGTAGCGTTGCGCCAGCTTGACCGGAGTCGGACTTCCGACTTCATGTCCGTGACTGACGTGAATCCGCGCTCCGCCGATTTCTAGATCGATCTGATCAGCGAGCGCTGGATCGCCAGGCGGGTCGGTGTTGCCGAACACAGCCTTCACCGGCGCAATCAAGCGCAGCTCGCCGAGGATCTGAGGTCCCCCCACATCACCCGCGTGAAGTATCAGCTCGACCCCCTTCAACGCTTCGTGCACGCCGGGCCGAATTAGCCCGTGTGTGTCGGCGATTAGCCCAACCACGTGCACGCCGGAGTTTGGCATAACCCCTTCTATATATTAGGGGTGACATGCCGTGGCTACGACTTGGGCTCCGTTTAGCGCTGCGGGCGGTACGACGCCCGCGACTTGCACTCGATCTGATGCGAATTACCTGGCGTTTCAGATCGCATTCCTGGTACCGACAGTTTCCATTCCTGCCATTGCCTGATCCGACGTATCTGCGGTGGCGCATGTACACCGCTTATGGTGACTACAACGCCGTGCCTTCGGTCACCGACGTCGAGCGTTACGCGCGCTGGGCTGGCGCCAGTTCGAACAGAAACGAATGAGTACCGCTGTCGCCGAGTCGACGAGCATCGAGAATTTGATCAAGGCGCAGGCTTATGGCCTCGGCTTCGATCTTGTCGGCATCACTGTGCTCGGTCCGATGCAGACCGCACCTGAATTCGAGGCTTGGGTCGTGCGAGGCTACGCCGGTGACATGGATTATCTGCCACGCTGGGCGGAGAAACGTCGCGATTCGAGATTGCCGTTCCCGGGCGCCAGTCACGCCATCGTTGTCGGAATGAATTATGGCGGGCGCGAGCCGTCAGGACCGATCGCTCGCTACGCGCGCGGCGATGATTATCACGACGTGATGACGGCGCGCTTGAACGCTCTGCACTGGTGGCTCGAAGCAGAAGTCGGACGGTCGATCAGCGGCAAGCCGTACGTCGATACCGGACCGATTCTCGAGCGGGAGCTGGCGCGCCGCGCCGGACTCGGCTGGTTCGGCAAGAACACCAACCTGATAAGCCCGCGCATTGGATCATTCTTCTTCATCGGCGCTCTGCTTGTGGATCTCGAGCTCGACGTCGACGCGCCTTTCGAGAGCGACCGCTGCGGAACCTGCACACGGTGTCTCGATGCGTGTCCCACCGGTGCCTTCGTCGAGCCGCGCGTGCTCGACGCGACGCGTTGTATCTCCTACCTCACCATTGAAAACAAAGGCGCCATACCCGCGGAGCTGCGGACGAATCTCGGGGAGCTGACCTACGGCTGTGACGTCTGCCAGGAGGTTTGTCCCTGGAACATCAGCTTTTCGCGCGAGCTGAGCGAGGAAGCATTCAGCGCGCGCGGGATGTTCGCTGGTCGCAACGCACGCGAGATATCACTGGACGTGCTGAAAATGGACGACGAAACCTACAGCACAAGCTTCAGTGGCTCACCGATGAAGCGCGCCAAACGCCGTGGCCTGTCGCGAAACGCGGCCGTCGTTCTCGGCAACGTTGGGAACGAGACGGATGCGGCTGCGCTCGAAGCGAGCCGAGCACACGCAGACCCACTGATCCGCGAGCACATCGACTGGGCGCTTGAGAAAATTTCGTCGAGAAACGCGCCATCGGCGCAGTAGCTGACGCGCGGATTACAGTTTCTTCGCGTGCTTGCAACTAATCGCCCGCGGAATACGTTCAATCCATCAAGTCCATGAACAGATTGCTCAGACAAATCGTGGTGTGCGGCCTCTCGTGCATCACGGCAAGAGCCGCATCCGCTCAGGAAGGCCCGCACTACACCGCGGCCGATGTGCGTTTCATGCAGGGGATGATCGGCCACCACGCGCAAGCGCTGGTCATGTCAGCGCTCATTCCCGAGCGCACGACTCGCGCCGATATTCGCGCCCTCGGGCAGCGAATCGAGGTCTCGCAAAAGGACGAGATCAAGATGATGCAGCAGTGGCTGCGCGACCGTCGGCAGTCCGTCCCCAACCCGGAAGCGCAGCACAAGCATCAGATGATGAACATGCCTGGAATGGCAACATCCGACACCCTGATGCCCGGCATGCTTACCGCCGACCAATTGGCCGAGCTGGCGAAGGCGCGTGGCCCCGAGTTCGACAAGCTTTTTCTGAAGGACATGATTCAGCACCACGAGGGCGCCCTTTCGATGGTCGCAACCCTCCTCGGCACCACGGGCTCGGGCCAGGAGCCTGAGGTTTTCCGCTTCGCGGCGGAGGTCGACACCGATCAGCGCGCTGAGATCGCGCGCATGAGCGCTTTGCTGGATCGACTGGCGAACACCAGCAGCCCGCCACAGCCCTGAAACATCCTCTGTCGCACCACACACTCCACACTCAGTGAGAACATGATGAAATCGAGATTGATGCTTCACCGCTCCACCCCGAGGAGAGTCACTTGGCGACTGAGCTATTCAATGTTGGTGGCGGTGTCGGCGCTGCTGACGAGAACCGCGCGCGCTCAGGGCGACAGTGCGATAACAAGCAATGATCCGCGTATTGGATTGCACGCCGGGTTGGAAAACGCCGGCGAGGCCGCTCGGAATCTCGTGCTGATTGGTCACGTCGACCGACCGCAGAACTTTGGCAATCCCCAGAATCCGGCTGACTTCGGGTTTCTGAACGCCGACCTCGCGTTCATGGGCAACTACGTGTACCAGGGCGGATTCAACGGCTTCCAGATCTGGGACGTCTCCAATCCGAGTACCCCCAAGCTCCGTACGTCCATGGTTTGTCCGGGTGGTCAGGGCGATTTGTCGGTCTACAAGAACTTGATGTTCATGTCGGTCGAAGAGACGCGAGCTCGACTGGATTGCGGCGCGCAGGGAGTAAGCGACACAGTGAGCGCGGAGAGATTCCGCGGCATTCGCATCTTCGACATGACCGATGTCGATCACCCAAAACAAGTCGCGGATGTTCAGACCTGCCGCGGCTCGCACACCCATACGCTGGTAACCGATCCGAACGATCCGGCGAACGTGTACATCTACGTCTCCGGCACCGGTCCGGTCCGCTCGGGTTCCGAGCTGGCCGGTTGTGCGCGTGGCGCGTCGCTGTCCGATACAACCACGTCGCTGTTCCGCGTCGACATCATCAAAGTCCCAGTGGCAGCGCCACAAAACGCGAAAATCGTCAACTCCCCTCGGATCTTCGCTGATTCGGCCGGTGCGATCGCCGGTCTTTGGAAGGGCGGTCCACACGGCCCCGGAACGCAGAACACCGCGCAGACGAACATGTGCCACGACATCACCGTTTACACGGCGATGGGACTCGCTGCTGGTGCGTGCTCTGGAAACGGCATCCTGCTCGACATCAGGGACCCGGCGAACCCGAAGAGAATTGCCGCCGTCATCGATCCGAATTTCGCGTACTGGCATTCCGCGACGTTCAACAACGAAGGCACCAAAGTTCTCTTCACCGACGAGTGGGGCGGCGGCATGGCGCCGCGCTGCCGCGCGACGGACAAGATGACCTGGGGCGCTGACGCGATCTTCTACCGCGCGGGGAACAACCTCAATCTGGCTGGCTACTACAAGCTTCCCGTTGCGCAGACGGAGCAGGAGAATTGCGTCGCGCACAACGGTTCGCTGATTCCCGTTCCCGGTCGCGACATCATGGCGCAGGCGTGGTACCAGGGCGGTGTCTCGGTATTCGACTTCACGGATCCCAGGCATCCGAAGGAAATCGCATTCTTCGATCGCGGGCCGATGGATTCGACGAAGCTGATGCTGGGCGGTGATTGGGCGGCGTACTGGTACAACGGCCACCTCTACGCGTCCGAGATCGATCGCGGGCTCGACGTGCTCGATCTCAAGCCCAGCGATCAGCTCTCACAGAACGAGATCGATGCCGCCAAGCTGATTCACTTCGACGTCTTCAATCCCCAGAATCAGCCGAAGCTGGTGTGGCCCGCGAGCTTCGCCGTCGCTCGCGCGTATCTCGACCAACTCGTGAGAGGCAACGGCATCTCCAGCGCACGCTCCACGGCGATCGCGCGTGACCTCAATCGAGCGGAAAAGTTGAAGGGCACCAGTCAGCGAGCTGCATTGAACCAGCTCGCCGCCCGGCTCGATCAGGATTCACGCAAGGCTGCAGATCCGTCACGAGTGGAAGCGCTAGCCGCGAGTGTACGAGATCTGGCAAAGCGGTGATGCGGTAAGCGGCAAGCGGGGAGCGGATAACGCGTAGCTGGAAGCGGGCACGGGTACGGAAAACGGGTAGCGCGCTGTCAGCGAAAGCAATCCGCTTCCCGTTGCCCGTGCCCGTACCCGCTTTCCGTTTCCCGCTCCCCGCTTCCCGCTTCCCGCTTCCTGCTACTCCACCTGCCTGACATCCGGCACGAGGTCGCGAACGGCATCCCGCAGGTAGCTGGCGGCGTCGTTCTGGCGTGACGGGTCCCACTCTTCGGCGAGCTCGGCCAGGTGCTCCCGGCGAGCTGAGACGAGCCGTTCGAGAACCTGACATCCGGAAGGCGTCAGCTCGGAGTAAGTCCACGTTTCACCGCGGGGGACAGTCAACAGACCGCGCCGACGCAGCTCCTCGAGCGCTGCTTGCGCTCTCTCGGAGGGAATCCCGTGTTCCCGCGCCAACTCGAACGGCGGGACACCGGGGTTTCGCTCCACCCGCACCAGCAGCCACGCCGCAAGTGGAGTCAGCGTTTCACCGGCTCGACTGACTATGCGCTCGATATGTGCGCGCTGAACATCGCGGTCCGCGAGCGACGCCAGTGCGGCGTACAGGTGGGCGGCGACTGCGTCCTCATCGAGCGGTCGCGCAAACGCTTCTCCCGCCTCGTTGCCGGTATCGCGCGCCGCGGCGGCAACGGTGGCGCGCAGCGGGCGCTCCGGCATCAGCCAGGTCAGAACGAACCCGACTGCGCAGACAATGCTGGCGAACAGGAACATCGTGCCGAGCGCGGACGTAAAGGCCTGCGCATAAAGCGCGCGTGTCTCGGGCGGAAGTTTGAGCAGCGCCTCAACATTCAAGCCGACGGCACCCTGTGCCGTCTCAGCCGCGGGAAGCAGACGCGCGAGGTTTGCACTCAGCCGCGCCGCGAAGATGGTTCCCAGGATCGCGGTTCCCAGTGAGCCGCCAATCAATCGGAAAAGGGTTGCACCGGAGGTCGCGACGCCGAGATCGGCGTAGTCGACATCATTTTGCACGGCGATCACCAGCACCTGCATCACCATGCCGAGCCCTACACCGAGGACAAGCATCAGCAGTGAAGCCGTCGCCTGACTGCTCTGAGGAGTGAGTCGCGACAGCAGGAGCAGGCCGACCGTCATCGTCGCCGTACCGAGTACCGGGAAGATCTTGTAACGACCAGTGCGACTAATCAGTTGCCCGGACCCGATCGACGTAACGAGCATCCCACCCATCATCGGAATCATTTCCAGTCCCGAGCCCGTGGGACTGACGCCTTTCACGACTTGCAGGAAGAGCGGGAAATAGGTCACCGAGCCGAACAGAGCGAATCCTACTATCAGACCTACCGCAGACGTGATGACGAATGTCTGCTGGCGGAACAGGTGCAGCGGAAGAACGGGCTCGGCAATTTTGCCCTCGACGAATACGAACAATCCAAGCGATACGATTGATGTCGCGATCAAGCCGAGCATGAGCGCCGACGACCACGGATATGCCGTACCGCCGAGGTCGGAGACCAGCGTGATGCTGCTCAATATCACTGCCAGCAGCGCGGCACCGACGTAGTCGATCGCGCGTGTGGCACGCCGGGAAATCGATGGAAGCGTCGCCGCGAGCACGCCTAGCGCCGCGATCCCGACTGGCAGGTTGACGTAGAAGATCCAGCGCCAGGACAGGTGCGTGGTGAAGTAGCCGCCCAGCAGCGGACCGGCGATGCTGGCCAGACCAAACACCGCGCCGAAAATTCCCTGGTACCGTCCGCGATCCCTCGGCGGAACGATGTCTCCGACGACAGCTTGAGTGGTGACGACGAGACCACCGCCGCCGAGTCCCTGCACGGCGCGGAAAAGAATCAGCTGCGTCATGTTCTGACTCAGTCCGCACAGCGCTGAGCCGACGAGGAACAACACGATCGCCGACTGCAACACGATCTTCCGGCCGTAGAGATCGCCGAGCTTGCCGTAAATCGGCGTGACGATCGTCTGTGCCAGCAGATAACCGGTGACGACCCACGCCAGATGCTCGAGTCCGCCGAGCTCGCTGACGATCGTCGGCAGCGCTGTCGAGACGATGGTCGAATCGAGCGCTGCCAGCAGCATCGCCAGCACCAGCCCGCTGAAGGCAATCAGTATTTGGCGATGTCCGAGTACTGCAGGCGCGGTTACAGGCTCGAGGACGGATTCGGTCACCACGAATCAGTCCTCAAGAGTCATGCTCCTGGCGGCATCGGGCTCGATTGGGGCGCGCTAAACTCTTGCCGGTGGAGCTCGCCGCACGGCGAGATTCACCAAAGCCCCGACGACCCCGACGGCGAGGATGATCCAGGTTATCATTGGCGTTTCGAGCTGCGTTTTTCCCAGCGCTGCGTCGAGCGAATAGCGACCGGGCCCGGTAAGAGCGAGTCCGACTGCCGCCGTCAGGAACATGAGCGGGTGCTCCACCCCGTTGGTGGCGACGAAGAACTTGTTCTTGCGATGAACCGTGATTATGGCGACGAGCATTCCCGCGACCATCAGCGCGGGACCGACCGGACCGAGAAACCCCAGAGCGAGGAGCAGGCCGCCGAGAAACTCACCGAGTCCGGCCGCGGTCGCGAAGGTCTTGCCGGGACGGAATCCTAGGGTCTCCAGGAAGCCGCCGGTTCCAGCGATGCCATAACCGCCAAACCAGCCGAACAACTTCTGCGCACCGTGAGCGGCGTAGGTGAGTCCAAAGACGACGCGCATCACGACGAGGCCCAGATCCAGCAGCTGCGTATCGATTGCTTCAGTGGGCATTGAAATCTCCGCAAAGGTCGACGCCTTGAATCCTAATCGCGCCGTTACCCACGGAAATGCCCTCGCTCGCCTGACTTTGCTAGTCGGGCCTCTCGGTTCCAAGAATTTTTAGCGCCAGACAGGCAGCCCCAAACCCGTTGTCGATGTTTACTACCGCGACACCAGGACTGCAGCTCGCCAGCATCGTATTCAGTGCAACGACGCCACCCTGGGCAACGCCCATGCCGACCGACGTCGGAACGCCGATTACCGGCGCACGCAACAGACCCGCGACCACCGCGGGCAATGCCCCATCCATTCCTGCAACCACGATGCACACGCGCGCTGCCGTCAACTCAGGCAATATCGACTGCAAACGATGGATGCCGGCGACACCGACGTCGAAATGCGTCGCAGTTGGAACTCCCATCGCGTCGAGAGTAGTCGACGCTTCGAGAGCGACCGGGATGTCAGCAGTGCCGGCGGTGATGACCGGAACGACTGGCATCTCCCGCTTTGGCCGCGGATTACGCACTGCCATCCGTGCTTCGGGATAAACAGTCGCCAGATCTCTGAGTATCTCCATCTGTTCCGCGCTCAGCCTCGAAGCCATCCGCAGCTCGGTCGTGTTCTCGAAAACCTGGCGAAGGTGCGCGGCGGTTTTGCCTGGCCCGTAGATCACCTCGGGAACTCCGGTGCGAGATTCCCGGTCGTGATCCCATCGCACCTGAGTCATGACGTCACCAGAGGAAGTGAAACGCTGCCGGTCTGTAGCCCTCCGAGATCCAGCGCAACGAATCTGAATCCAATCTTCCTGCACGCGCGGCGCAGCTCATCACGCAGCGGCTCGCTCGTCACACGGTCAAACATTTCCGGCGCGACTTCGATGCGCACCACCGAGTCGTGCCAGCGAGCACGCGCCGGCCAGATGTCGTGCTGGCGCAGGAATTCCTCGACTGCCTCGATCTGACCAAGTCGCTGCGGTGTCACTTCAGCCCCGACGGGAATTCTGCTCGCCAAACACGGCGCCGCCGGCTTATCGGCGTTCGACAGATTCCAGCTGCGGGCGAGCGAGCGCACGTCCTCTTTGTTGAACCCCGCGTCGACGAGAGGCGCGACGACACCGCGTTCCATCGCCGCCTGCAGACCGGGACGATGTTCACCGAGGTCATCGATTTGCGTCCCGACGAAAATCACTTCCTCGGAGTTTCGCGTGGCGGCGAGGGCGAGCACGGTGTCATACAGCGCGCTCTTACAGTAGTAGCAGCGATCACCCGCATTGGCGCGGTAGCCGGCGAGCTCCAGCTCGTTGGTCTCGACCTCTTCTACCCGCGCGCCGATCTCGGCGGCGATACGGTGTGCATCGGCGCGCTCGGATGCGGCGAGTGATGGACTGACACCGAGAAGCGCGATCGTCCCCAGACCCGCACGCACTGACGCGGCAAGAACCACCGTCGAATCGACGCCACCCGAATAGCAGACGTATGCGACGCGGTCCCTTGCCGCTGATCGAACGGCGGTGATCAGCCGATCCTCGAGCTCCACTTAATTTCCCCGCGCTTCCGCAGCGTTGAGGCGGTTCTCACTGATCGCGTTCATCACTTCCGAACGAATCTCTGCCAGCGGACGTGCCGTCTCTTCGGCAACACGTCGGAGATCGTCGAACTCCGGTTTCGCCCTCTGGGTGCCGTCCGGAAGTGTTGCCACTTTCACTCGAATGTCGCGCCCGTCGAAGCGCACCAGATGCGACTCTCGCACGAGCGCATTCCGCACCACGTCGAAGGTCTTCACCCCGAGCGTCGTGAATTGAAGGAAGATTTTCTCCTCCAGACGGGCGAGGTCTGACGTCTGCACCAGCGCCTCGACGCGCGTACCCAGTCTTCCCTTCTTCATCGTGGTGTGCAGCAGCACGACGTCGAGCGCGCCTTCAGAGCGCAGAACATCCGCAGCGCCCGCCAGCTCCTCCGGCGACATGTCATCGATGTCGGCACTGAGTACGTGGAGATGCTCGGTATGAACGTGCTCGTGATAATGATGATCGTGCTGATCGACGGCTGCTTCACCGATAATGATGCGTAGCGCATTCAGCTGACCTGGGATCTCGCGCGTCCCTGCGCCGTAACCGCTCCGCCGCGGCGTGTATTCCTGAGGCGGTACCCCCTTCGACAGCACGCGGAGCAGCGCAGCTCCGGTAGGAGTAGTGAGCTCGCCCGAGCCAGGCGGTCCGTGTCGAACGCTGAATCCTTCGAGCAGTCTGATGGTCGCGGGCGCTGGTACGGGCAACACCCCATGAGCGGATTTCACCGTGCCGTCACCGAGCGCCACCTTCGTGTTGTATATCCTTTCGATGCCAAGTAGGTCCGTTCCCCAGATCGAGCCAACCACATCGAGAATCGCATCGACTGCCCCGACCTCGTGAAGATGCAACTGGTCGGGCTCGACACCGTGAATGGCAGCCTCGATCGCAGCGATCGCTTCGAATGCAGCGTGCGCCGACCGCGCAACCTTCTCCGGAATCCTTACCGCGTCGATCAGACGATGGATCTCCGAAACCGCTCGGCCGTGCGGTTGCTCGGGAATATCGAAGTCGACTTTGACGCAGCGCACTCCCGACCGCTGGACGTCGGCAATGCGAACTTCTACGCCATCCAGCCCCAGCGCAGACGGCAGGCGCTCGAGCCACGACTTGTCGAGCCCGTTGTCGATCAGCGCGCCGATGAACATGTCGCCCGCAATGCCGCTGGCAGGGTCTAGGACCGCGATTTTCATGGGTCGAGTCAACGTTACCGGGAATGGGCAGCGTCGAAGCTGACGCGGCCCCACGCCAAGTAACCTAGCGATTGCCCCGGCGGTCGTGAATCGAGGCACCGAAAGGAACGATCCATGCCGGTAAAAAGCACAGTAAAATCTTGACAAATCTCGCCGTTCTCGGCGAGATTCAGCAAATGCCAGGGGGGAGGGGCGTATGACGATGCAATCGGGACGGCTAGTCGATCGTGGATTGGATCTCCTGCCTTTGATACGCCTTGCCGCGGCGCTGCTGGTGGTAGCGGCGTGCGCAACGCAGACCCCGTCATACGGAGCCGCTCCCCAGACGCCGACCGGCGCTGGCGCGGTGACCGACGATTTCTCACCAGCGACTCTCGCTGCCGGCCAAAATGTTTTTCGCTTCGACACGTTCGGCGACGAACAGTTCTGGACAGATACCGCTCGCATGCATGAAGTAGTTCAAAGATCCGTCAGCCCGGCGACTGCTCTCTCGGTGGGTCTCAAGGTCGATGCCGATGCAATCCCGGCCGACGTAGCAGCGGCCATTAAAGCGGGGAAGGTCGATCTCAACGACCCGGCAACGACGGTAACGCTGCTCAAACTCAACGCGGTCGTCGGCCTCAAAGGCACCGTGACTGCCGTCAACGGCAAGGATAACCTCACCCGACTCGGCATCACGTGTGCGCTGTGTCATTCAACAGTCGACAATTCGTTCTCGAAGGGAATCGGGCACAGGAAGGACGGTTGGCCAAACCGGGATCTGAACGTCGGGGCCATAATTGCCCTGTCACCCGCCGTTACGCCGGGACAGAAGGCGGTGTACAACTCCTGGGGGCCGGGGAAGTACGACCCTCGATTCAACATCGACGGCAAGAGCACACCGCTGGTGCTCCCTCCCGCTTATGGGCTGGCTCAAGTGAGAAATGAGACCTACACCGCCGAAGGCCCCATCTCATACTGGAATGCATACGTGGCGGTTACCCAGATGCATGGGCACGGAAACTTTTCTGATCCGCGACTCGGCATCAACATTCGGCAGACGCCTGACATGGTCGGTGGCAAATTGGCTTCGCTTCGCGCCTACCAGCACAGCATCGCGGCTCCGCCAGCGCCCGCAGGCAGTTTTGACGCCGACGCAGCGGCGCGCGGCAGGACGATCTTCAGTCAGAACTGCGTGACCTGTCACGTCGGCGTGAACAACACCGACAACAACTCAGGCGTGCTGCACTTACCGGGTGAGACGGGACAAGACGGTGCGTACGCGCAGCGCACCGCGAATAAGTCGTATCGGACAACCCCGCTTCGCGCGTTGTGGCAGCACCCGCCCTATTTCCACGATGGCAGCGCTGCCACGCTCGAAGATGTTGTGACCCACTATAACAATTTCAGGCGGCTCAACCTTTCGTCAGCACAACAGCGCGACCTAGCGCAGTATCTGAAATCGCTCTGACCACAGGGCTGGTTCAGCTCGGCAGGTCCACCCGACGCGGGGCAAGCTAGAACTTCCGCTCCAGCCCCGCGTAGACCCGCCGTCCAGCGCCCGGAAGAATTCCCGGACCGGGGTATTCGCCGGTTCTCTTCGTGAAGTAGTGCGTATCGGCCAGGTTGTTGACCCCGAACGTCACCTCCACACCACCGCCCAATCGCACCGCTCCTGACCAGTCGAGCAGAGTGTACGCCGGTACGAATCCAGCCACCGCATCGTCAACCGGCAGCATGCTGTTGTTCGCGTCACCGAACGAGCTCGAGGTGTAGCTCACCTGGAAGGTGGAGCTCGCAGGTCCGATGCCGTAGGTCAGACCAGCGCGAGCGAGAAGGCGCGGCGCCTGTTCGACCCGGTTTCCCTTGAACTGGCCCGAGACATAGCGGGCGTCGATGTAGGCGAGCGAAGTGAAAATGTCGAAGGCGGTTTTTGCCGAGCTCCCTCCCGCAAGCGGGTCTAGCTCGATGTACGCCTCTGCTCCGCGGTGGACGCTGTTCCCAACATTGGCTGTCTCCGAGAATGACCCTGAAGCGTCGGAGGCTGTACGAGTCCCGATGCGATCGCGGTAGGAGAGATAGAATCCGCTGACATCGAACTTGATTACATCCTGCACGATTCCGCGCCAGCCGAAGTCGGCATTGTAGCCCTGGGCGGCGCGCAAATTCGGATCGACCCGAACGATGCTGCCGAAGGGAACGATCGAGGCGTAAAGAACCGGGCGGTACGCACCCGAGACGTTGCCGTAGAGCTGTGTCGAGCTGCTGGCAGCATACTGTGCTCCGACTCCCAGGAGCGGATACGAATAGCTTCGCGGAGTGAACACGGAATCGACGTCGGTGTAGCCCTTGGACGTTGATCGAACGTATTCGAACCTGATTCCAGGAGTGACGGATAGCCGATCCGTCAGCCGCACCAAGTCCTCAGCGAAAGTCGCAACGTTCGTCGTGCCGAATCTGAGCGCGCGCTCCCATGTGCCCCCATACAGCTTCATGTCGAAGTCCGCGCCAGTGGAACCTGGGCCGCCCTCGAACCTGTCGAGCCTCCCCTTGAACAATCGAACGCCTGTGGCAAGTGTGCTCGAGATGCCGAACAAGTCGTGATCGACCCTGAGCCGATTCTCGAGGGTGCCATTTAAGAACCTCTCTCGTTCCACTTCGCGCGGAACGAAGGTACCAGTCTGCGGATCGATCTCGTCCAGGGCTTGTGGTCCACCGTCTTCGTTGCGCCACACCAGGTAGCGCTGGCTGTTCATGTAAGACAGGACTGTTTCGAGACGCGCGGTGGGTGAGAACGCGTAGGTCGCTCGCGCCGCGGCGAGGTTCCACGGACTTGCCAACCAGTTTCTCGCCCGGAACGACGCGCGTGGATTCGCCGCGAACTGCTCGTCGGAGAGTCCACCCGGCATATGAATTCGATTTCTGAAAGCGGTGTACTCGAAACCAAGCGTCAGGCGATCAGACGGTGTGTAGGCACTGCTGACATATGCCGCGGTTTGACGGGACTCGTTGTTGGGTCTCCAGCCGTCGTCGTTACGCAAGTGCAGGAAGCCGTAATATCTCCATCGCGAGGAAGTGCCCCCCAGCGAATTGAAGGAGTTGAGTAGTCCGGAGCTTCCAGCCGTTTGTGCGGAGAACAGCGTCGGCCGACGAAATGCCGAGCCGTCTCTGACTACATAGTTGACCGATCCACCAAACTGCGGACCGAACGATAGCGACGAGGCGCCACGCACTACTTCGATGCGCGACAGCGCTTCGGAGGGTGGCGAGTAATATGTCTCGGGATATCCGTAGAGGTCAGCGGCAATCCCGACGCCGTTCTGCCGGGTGTTGATCTCGACCGACTGTGTAGGATCGAGCCCACGAAATCCAACGCCATTGGACGGGAAGCCCGCTCCTTCCGTCTCGGAAAAGTTCGCGCCCGGAATCCGTCCCAGTATTTGTCGCTCGATATCTTGCGACATATTCGCGCGCAGGCTGTCCATCAACAGCATTTCGGTCTTTTTTCCGGCGTAGATCACTGACTCCTGCACATCCGGCAAGTGCCCAATCACGTGAAGCGGTTTGGTGGCATTGATGACGACGACTCCGACATCGGTCGCTTTGCGCGCCGTGTCAGTGCGGGTCGTATCGATGGTGGGAGAAGCTGAGGGTTCCTGAGCCGCCAGGCCAAGCGGCGTCGTTGAAGCGAGACAGACAAATGAGAGAGCGAAGACGAACAGACGATCGGCTGGATTTCTTGGCAGCATCACCGTAAGAAGAGCTATGGAGGGACGAAAAAGTGGACGAAGGTCCAATCCCGAGAATTGTAGTCCCCATTCACTCAACGTCAAGTGAACAGGAAACTTCCGCGCTTCCGCTCGATCCGGGCGGGGAATCGAACTTGCACCCGCGCTCCGCATGCCCGATCATCGATATGATGTTGCCGTCGTAGGCGGCGGACCCGCTGGACTCTCCGCCGCGCTCTGGCTCGCCAGGTACCTTCACAAAGTCGTGGTGGTCGACTCAGGCGATCCGCGAAACTGGGAGACGCGCGGCATCAACGGATTCCTCGGCCACCACGGTATTCGTTCTCCCGAGCTACGGTCCATCGGCCGCGAAGAAGGCGCAAAGTATGGCGTTGAGTTCCTGTCCGGCGTCGTCGACACCGCCGACAATGAGACCGGTGAGCTGTTCTCGATCCAGCTCCGTGATGAAACCGTAATCGAGGCACGTCGCATTCTGCTGGCAATCGGTATCAGGGATGTCTGGCCGGCCATCCCCGGGCTGGGCGATTGCTACGGTGAAACTGTGCACGTTTGTCCCGATTGCGACGGATACGAATCGCGCGACAAGAAGACTGTTGTCATAGGGAGGGGTCGAAAGGTGGTGGGAATGGCACTCGCCTTGACGACGTGGACGAAGCAGATCGTGATCTGCAGCAACGGCCAACCGCCGGATATCCCGCAGAAGCTACTCGATCAGCTGAAGGCGCTGAACATTCCAGTTCTCGACCAGTCGATCACATGCGTTTTGTCGAAGGACAGGGAGATTCGAGGCATCGAGCTGGAAGGAGGGATGTCACTCGATTGCGAGCGACTCTACTTCGCTATCGGTCAGTACCCGGCGGACGATCTCGGCGCGCAGCTCGGGTGCGAGCGCGATGATCTCGGGCGGTTAGTCATCGACGATCGTAATCACACGTCGGTGAAGAACGTGTACGCGGCTGGTGACATCGCCGCGGGCGTACAACTCGCGATAGTCGCGGCAGCGAGCGGGGCCGTCGCCGCGAGTGCAATTCACCGTTCGTTGCTGCCCGAAACGAGGAGGCTTCCCGATTAATTGCCCCAGCGCAGCGTCAGCGACTGGAGTTTGTGCTTCCTCATGATCTGCAGCACGATAGTGTGATCCGATTCATCGGCGCTTCTGATCGCGCGCACGAGATCCATCGGATTCACCACTTTGATGCTATCGGCGCGCAGAATGATGTCGCCGCCACGCAACCCTGCGTTTCTGGCCGCCGAGCCCTGGAGAACGTTCGTTACGAAGACGCCTTCAGGTTTCACGCCCAGCACATCACAGAGGTCGGTGTTGAGCGGCGTGAATTCGGCTCCGGCAAACGGGTAGAGGCCGCCTCCATATCCGAGCGCTGGTGCCAACACCATCGGCAAGGGCTCCACCGTCGGCATTCTCTGATGAAGCCGCACTTCCATTCGCTGTCCGGGTCCCCGGCTCACCGATCCACGGCGTTGCTCGAAGGCCTCAGGAACTGAGAGCTCGACGACCATCCGCTGGTCCCAGTCGTCAGGGCGTTTCTCAAGTTTCCCCCTCAGTATTCTAGTCCCATCGTTGCGACGGATTTTCAGGACGAAGGGTGCGCCTACTCGTAGCCACTTGGCGAGCGCCATCGATCCGCCACGCATGTCGTGGGAGTTGAAGGTGAGAAGCTGGTCACCAGGAAGCACGCCGGCTTTTGCCGCCGGTGAGCCGGAATCAACGTGGGTCACGACAGGGTAGGAATCGAAGAAGGCGTCCCCCCGCTCGTCGAGCATTGCCTGGTCGGAGATCCTGACGCCGAACCACCCAGTCGGCTCCTTGATGAAAACGGTCCGGCCCCGCTGCGCGAGTGACACCGAGGATGATGCCCCGAGCAGCGCCATAATCCCGAGCGCGAGCACCGCGAATCTGGACTCGAACATTTCCCCTCTGCCCAACATCAGCCTAGAACCCCCTCAAGCCAGCTGTCGAAACCATTTGACGCGTCGCGACGCGAGCTCCCATTGTCGCGAGATAGTACTGGTTGATGACCGGATCGTGCGGTGCGGTCTGCAATGCGCTCTCGGTGGCGTTGGCGATTTTGTCGAGAGCAGCGGCGCGCGCGGTGTAGAAAGCAGCGCTGTCGCGGGTCTTTGTGGAGATGTTATTGGCGGCGAGGTATTGCGACGCGTTCTGGTATTCGCGTACCGCATGATCAAGAGCGGTTGAAGCCTCGTCGACCGAAGTGAAGCTGAAGGTGGAGGTAGAATTCGCCGGCGTCGATGCGCTTGCCTGGGTAGTGGGAGGGTTGGTCGCAACTGCATTTGGCGCGGCTGCGTTCTGCTGATTGACGGTGGGCAAGCCGATAGTGGTGTGGCCGATGGCGATTCCTCCGATCAGCAAAAGCACTGCAGCAGCGGCCTGCAGCCACGGTTGCCCGGATGACCATCGCGGTCCAGACTCTCCGCGAATTAGACCTTCCTCTCTCGCTCGAGCCGCGATTGTTCGCCACTCGTTGAGCGGCTCCTGCTCGCGAGCCCGTTCGGCGGCGATCAGCTGATCCAGTTGCTGTTCAGACAGATGCGACATGTCCTTTCCCCTTTCCTGCGACGTTTGGTGAGTCCTCTACCAGGTGCGCGAGCAGTGTACGCAGCTTCGCCCGCGCCTTGAACAACTGCGATTTTGATCCCCCCGGCGTGATTCCGAGCTCTTCCCCGATCTCGCCGTGGGTGTAGCCTTCTACGTCGTGAAGCACGAACACTGCCCTGGCACCGGGCGACAGCTTTCTCATCGCCTGCTCGATCGATTCTGCCATGAAAGTCCGGTCCGTCTCCATCTCTGTCATCGCCGTGTCGTCTTCGATTTCTATTTCCAATTTCGCGATGCGCCTTATTTTGCGTAGTGCGTTCAATGTGCGGTTCACCGCGATGCGGTGGGCCCATGTTCCGAACTGCGAGTCACCACGATAGCTCGGGAGAGCCCTGAAGATCTGCATCCAGACCTCCTGAGAGATGTCGGCGGCCAGCTCGGGATCACCACAAAGTCTGCGAACAACCGCGTCGATATGAGGCGCATGC
>Ga0070708_100000138_pt1 | contig 49981 bp, 41 predicted proteins | sample KBSK5503metaG_FD_65469 | JGI IMG/M metagenome (GOLD analysis project Ga0070708, IMG submission 65469) | Corn, switchgrass and miscanthus rhizosphere microbial communities from Kellogg Biological Station, Michigan, USA - KBS K5-50-3 metaG | ecosystem: Host-associated > Plants > Roots >... | reverse complement strand
GCGCGCGACCTGGAGCGTCAGGGACGAGATCGATTTACAGCCGCCCTCGAGGCCGCTCGCATCAGGCTGCGTCCAATCCTCATGACATCTTTTGCCTTCATCGCCGGTGTCGTACCGCTGATCCTTGCCAGTGGCGCTGGCGCCGAGATGCGTCGGGTGATGGGAATCGCAGTGTTCTCGGGAATGCTCGGCGTGACATTCCTCGGTCTGCTGTTCACACCGCTCTTCTACGTGCTGGTACGCGGCTACATACACGGACGTGCTCAGACTCCGGTGCCGGCCTCCGGCCAGCCGGCCGACACCAAAGACGACATCAAACCTCTCTATCCATGGCGGCCATCGCTGGTGGCTGGAGATGAGGGCAGCACCCATGCATAAATCTCTGACGGCGTTCAGCGCCGTATTGGTCGCCTGTTCCACGCCGGCATATCGCGCGTCGGAAGTACCAGTCCCGGCGACATACACAGTTCCCGCAGGAAGCGCGGTAGCGCCTGCCGTGCAGTCGGCGGCCGCCTCATCGGCTGATAATCCTGCACCTAACTCGATCCATGTGAGCGACGCATCGCCATCGGCCCCGTTCTGGAGCTCGCTCGGCGATACGACACTTACGCTGCTCGTGCGCGAGGCACAGCGCGCGAACATGGATGTGCGGATCGCAGAATCGCGGCTGACGGCCGCGCGAGCGGTGCGGAGACTGGCGTCGCTCGACCTTGTGCCCACCGTAACCGGGACTGGCAGGACCTACCGCACGCAGCAGTCGATCGTGCAGACCCCGGGCGCACCGGGCCAGCTCCCCGCGCAGAATCTCTGGGATGTCGGGTTCGACGCCTCGTGGGAGCTCGACATTTTCGGTCGGGTGAATCGCAACGTCAGAGGAGCGAGCGCACTCGCGGAAGCGTCGCAGCATGGGCTGGAAGACGTGCAGGTGAGCGTGGCTGCCGAAGTCGCGCGCACCTACTTCGATTTACGCGGGGCGCAGCGGCAGCTCGCTGTCTCGCAGCGAAACGCCGCGACACAGCAGCGGATCGTCAAGCTGACGGAGGACAGGCTCGCTGCCGGTCGCGGAACGGCGTTCGACACAGAGCGAGCCAAGTCGGTGCTTTATCTGACCCTCGCAACAACGCCCGGACTGGAATCGCAGATAGCCATCGATCGGAATCGCCTGGCGACGCTGCTCGGACGTGCTCCCGAAGCGTTGCCGGTTGCGCTGCTCGACTCGGGTCCGCTGCCGCGTTTACCGGACACGCTGTACGTCGGCTCTCCGGACCAGTTGGTTCGTCGTCGTCCGGACGTCCTGCGTGCCGAGCGTCAGCTTGCGGCGCAGGCACTCTTTGTCGGAGCGGCGCGTGCGGAGTATCTGCCGAGGGTAACGCTCGGAGCGAGCGTCGGTTATCTGGCTCCGACATCGAACAGCTTGTTCAAGCAGGACAATTCGAGACTGCTGATCGGACCCGTGGTGAGCTTTCCGCTCCTCGATATCGGTCGCGTGCGGCAGCGCGTGGAGGTGGCCGCGTCCGGCCAGGAAGAGGCGCAGGCAAGTTACAACTCGACCGTTTTGCGGGCGCTGGAGGAAAGTGAGGGATCGCTGGTGACCTACGATCGGGCACATGCGCGTCTGGGGATTCTGGAGAGCGCGGTACGATCGAGCGCGCGGGCGGCAGATCTCGCGCAGCAGCGCTTCGAGGCGGGGCTGACGGATTTCCTGCAGGTGCTGGACGCCGAGCGCACTCTGCTCGACGCGGAAAACCAGCTCGCGCTCGGACAGACAGCTGCGGCGACGGCGCTGGTTGCCGTGTACAAGGCAGTGGGTGGTACCTGGCCGATTAAATAGTCGGAACGCCGGCGATTTCCAAATCCCCAACCAAGAGGAAATGGTGAACTGGTACACTTTCCTGAAGTTCTTGCACGTTCTGGCGGTGGTCCTTTGGATCGGCGGGGTTACCGGTCTGGCGTTTGTCGGCTGGCGCATGGCTAAAGAGCGGAACCGCGCTTTGATTATCGCGCTGCTGCAGCAGGGCATGACTTACGGGCAGCGAGTCGTTGCTCCGGCGGCCGGGGTCGTCGTTCTTAGCGGGCTCGCCATGGTGGGCATTGGTCATATCGGGTTCGGAACTTTCTGGGTTTGGTTTGGCTACGGCGGCGTGCTCGTTCAGGCGCTGGTGGGAGGATTCCTGATACAGAAGCGAGCGGCGGAAGTACGGCAGCTCGCGTCCGCGTCGGGTGACGAGGTCGCGCTGGTTGCGGCTGCGCGGCGGCTGTGGAATACCCAGCTTGTCTATCTGCTCCTTTTCGCGATCGTGATCGCGGCGATGGTAGTGAAGCCGACGTTGTAGAGACCGCCGGCGGCGGCGATGCTGTGATCAGAACGTGTGCGACAGGTGCAGCCGGGACAATTGCACCTCGCATCATCCAGCTACCGACCGATAAATTGGCTGGAGCGCCATGCCGGCAACTCCGTTTCACTTCGGTCCCGGGCTTCTCGTCAAGGCTGTTGCTCCGCACCAGTTCTCGGTCGCGGCGTATTCAGTCGCGCAAGTAGTTATCGACATCGAATCGGGGTACCACCTGCTCCGTGGCGATTATCCCGTCCATCGCCAGGCGCACACTTTCTTCCTCGGCGGACTGATCGGCCTGGTGTGCGGCCTCGTGGTCTCGCGAATCGGTCGCTGGCTGGCGCGCCCGCGGGACATAGTTCCCGAAGCGCTGGGCGCAGAGTATCGAATGCCAATAGCCGTGTGGAGTGGTGTTTTTGGCGGCATCTTTCATTCGGTGCTCGATGGAATCATGCACCCTGACATGCGTCCGCTCCGTCCGTTCAGCGATGCGAATCCCCTTTACGGCCTGGTGAGCGTTCGGGTGCTCTATCTCTTCTGCATCATCACCGGTCTCATTGGGGCGGCGCTCCTACTGGCCTGGGAACGACGATCGAGACGATTCTAGAACGGACTCGAGTGAAAGAGAGCGCGAAAGAACCGGCGAGCCTCCTTCACGACTTCATCGCCCAGCAGCACGCGAACGTATTCTCGCGAGCCTTCTCCTTCCCCACGAGTCAGATTCCGACAACTTTAGAGAAGCAGCCCGATATTGCTGACCGTGTACTGCTGCTGGGCAATCTTGGCTTCATTTATCAGCTGCGTGAGCGGGAGCAGAAGGTGACGTCGAAGACCGGCGACGTCGAAAAGTGGGTCGCGGGGCAGGTGGTGCGAAAAGGAGTAAGGCGCATCCAGACGACGCGGGAGCTGCTCGCCAGTTACGTCAGCCTGTCAGTCGTCAATAATTTCGGCCACCGGATCAACGTCACTTCCCGAAATCCAGATTCACTAGTCGGGATCGTCATCTACCGCGTCCCTCCAAAGACACGCGCGTTTCGCGCCGCTCGTTTCAAGCAATATCGGAACGGTGGCTTCGTCCACATTCTTCGCGACACGGACTACTTCGAGATTTGCCACCACTTCGTCACGCCCGCCGAGCTGGTCGATTACTTCAAGTTTCGCCGTGACATCCTGTTGAGCTGGGATCCGCCCTCGACCGCGGTCAGCGAGGCGGCACTGATCGGTCAATACCTGCTGGAAGACTTTTCCTCACCACCGAGCTCGAGTCTCGAGCGAGCGGCCCGCGCCCGTGGCGGACCGACCGCCTGCGAGTTCTCATTCGTGCTCGACAGTCTGGGCGCCGAGATCGCCGCGCTGGAGGAAGAGGAAACCGAGGACGAACACGATGGGGAAGCGGGGGCCAACGGCGATGACCGGTACGAAATACTCACCGAGCTCGGCCTGCTGGGCAGGTACGAGTTGCGCGCTCTCAAGCAGCAGCTGCGGCTTTCATTGGAAGCGGTGAGGGCAAACAAGTTCGAGCTGCCATTTCGAATGGCGTCGGCAACCACTGGATGTGGCTTTCTGATTGTGCCGATCATGCGAGAATTTCACGAACGAGCCTACGAGGCGCTGCAGAGTCTGTCGATGGCGTCGAAGCACGAGCTCGATCTGGAAAAGCAGGTCGGGATAGGGATGTGGAAGGACACCGAGTTCGTCGACATCGACTGGATTTTCCTCAAAGGAAGGAATCTTCCTGATCCCGCGCTAGACGAGCGGTTGGCGCAGCGGTACCCATTCCGGCGCGCAAGCGAGCGGAGACTGCCCCCGATTTTCACATAATGTTTACGGAACAAATCATCGATGTCAGAGGTTTAATAAGCATTCCCACCGCCTCGAGAAATCGCAAAATGAATCGCTCAGCTTTGAATTACGCCGCCGCGTTGGTCATTCCGTTCGCCCTTGTTTTGATCGGGGCCAGATTGACGAGCGGCGCCACTCGCTCACAGGTCGGACCAGTCAGCGCTCCAATTGCCGGCGTTGAGCTCGCCGCTGCTCCTGCCGAAGACACGGCGGTATTCGCGGGCGGCTGTTTCTGGGGCGTGGAGGCGGTGTTCGATCACGTGAAGGGCGTGAAGCGCGCCATCTCCGGTTACGCCGGCGGCCAGCTGGCGAATCCTTCGTACGAGCAGGTGAGTACAGGTGCGACGGGACACGCCGAATCCGTCGAGGTGATTTACGATCCATCTCAGGTGTCGTACGGGAAGCTGCTGCAGATTTTCTTCTCGGTGGCGCACGACCCGACTCAGCTCAATCGGCAGGGACCCGATCACGGCACGCAGTACCGTTCGGCGATCTTCTACAGAAATGCGCAGCAGGAGCAGGTGGCGGAGAGCTACGTCAAGCAGCTGACTGCGGCAAGAACGTTCTCGCGCCCGATCGTGACGCAGGTGGCGAAGCTGGCCGGGTTCTATGCGGCGGAGGATTACCACCAGAATTATCTGGCCAACCATCCGAACCAGCTGTACATCGTGATCAACGACAAGCCGAAGCTGGTCGCGCTGAAGAAGCAGTTCTCCGACATCTACCGCGATTAAAGTTCGACTGAATGGGTGCGAGGTGGCTCGCACCCATTCTGGTTTGCAGCAGGGGCGGTCGAAAGCGCTGTAGCTTTACGGCGTGGACATCCAACTCCTCGCGGTACCATACGATTCGGGAAATCGCGGCGTGCGAATGGGCGCGGGCCCTCGTGCGTTGCTCGATGGGGGACTGCAGCAAGCCCTCCGTGAACCCGGCAATCGGGTTTACACGAAAATCGCCGAGCTTCCGGCTGACAGGTGGCACGCCGAGATACAGACAAGCTTCGAGCTGATGCGCATGCTCTCCGGAGCCGTCCGGGAAGCGCGCGATTCTAATCGGCTCCCGATCGTACTCGCCGGGAACTGCAACACGGCCGTTGGCACACTGGCCGGACTCGGTGCCGAGTCGACCGGGGTCGCGTGGTTCGATGCGCACGCGGATTTCAACACTCCCGAGACGACGACGAGCGGATTCCTCGATGGAACTGCCGTGGCAATCCTCACCGGTCGATGCTGGACGCAGCTCGCAGCGACAGTGCCGGATTTCCAGCCAATTGCCGACGAACGGGTTTGCCTGATCGGCACGCGAGACGTCGATTCACTCGAAGGCGGGCTCCTCGACGAATCGAAGGTGAAGCTGATCCCGCCGCGCAAGCTTCGCTCGTCGCTCCGCGATGCATTGGGCGCAGTCTCAAAGCACGTCGATCGAATTTACGTTCATATCGACCTTGACGTGCTCGACTCCAGTGTCGCCTCCGCGAACAGTTACGCCGTGGCGGGAGGTCTCACTGTCGATAACGTAGAGTATGCGCTCTCCGAAATCGCTCGGCTTTTTCGTATCGCAGGGCTGACGCTTTCTGCTTACGACCCAGCCGCCGACAGAGACGGAGCAGCGTGTAAGGCTGGCATAAAGTTGATCTGCATGGCTGCGGGGTTTGCCATGCAAGCATAGATTCTTTCAAGCCCGCCAAACCGTACTGACGGAGGGACCGAGCAATGTTGCCCCAGGTGAATTATCTCGCCGTGTTGGTGGCAGGAATTGTGATTTTTCTGCTCGGCGGCCTTTGGTATTCTCCCGTTCTCTTCGCGAAGAAGTGGATCGCACTCCAGGGAAGAACTGAAGAGCAAATGCGAGCAGACGCAGCGCGGGCCAACATGCCAGTGATGTATCTGGGCGCCTTCATCTGCGGGCTGATCATCGCGTGGGCGCTAGCGGTCGTCGGCATCCGTCTGGGAGCGGCGACGTATTCGACCGGGCAATGGGTGCTTCGCGGAGCGAAGCTGGGAGCTTTCTGCTGGCTCGGGTTCGCCGCCACAACCAGCTTCGCAAATGCAATCTTCTCGATGAAGCCCAAGCAGCTATGGCTCATCGACTCGGCGTACAATCTCGTCTCTTTCGTCATAGCGGGAATCATTCTCATGATCTGGAGATAAGAGTCCCTTCAACGGCAAGGAGGAACGGTATGTGGGAGTCACAGAGGTTCGGCCGCCGGATGCTGGCCGCGATTTTAATGCTGGGACTGTCGACCGCGGCCAGTGCTCAGGCGGCTAAATCGAAAGCGAAAGCAGCCGCCGCGCATTTCAAGGTGGTCGCTCCCGATCTGCAGTCGAAGGGTCGCATTACGGCGGCGCACGTCTTCAATGGAATGGGCTGCAATGGCCAGAACATCTCGCCAGCGCTGAACTGGTCGGGCGCCCCCGCCGGCAGCAAATCGTTCGCCGTCACTGCTTATGACCCGGACGCACCGACCGGAAGCGGATGGTGGCACTGGGTGATGTACAACATTCCTGCCGACGCAACGGGGTTGGCGGCCGGCGCGGGCAATGGGCGGAACGCGCCACGCGGCAGTCAGGAAGGAAGAACCGATTTCGGAACGAAGGGATATGGCGGGCCGTGTCCCCCAGCCGGAGACAAGCCGCACCACTATCACTTCAAGGTATTCGCGCTCAAGGTCGACAAGCTCGACGTCCCGGGAGATGCCAGCGCGGCGATGGTCGGCTACAATCTGAACGCCAATAAGCTGGCGACGGCTACGGTCACTGGGCTTTACGCGCGGTAGTTGAATCTGCGACCGGCTTGAGGATGTCTCTGGCGTTGACGTAGAAATTTTCGTCGACGCGGAAATCCTCAGGCCGGTTCAGTTTTACGGCAACTGACTTCCATCTCTCGGTCGGCCGTATCCAACCGAGCCTGTCGGTGCCGGTCGTGACTTTCACCGGCATCGCGAAGCCGCGCACGACATTGCTCCAGCGATAGGAAAGCTTCCGTCCTTCGACCTTGTACTCGAGCGTCGGGATCTTGGTCGTTCGCAGGTACTCGTTGAATACCTTGCTCAGATTCAATCCTGACTGGCGGCTGATGTAATCCTCGATCTGCCGGGTGGTCACCGTCTGGTGCCAGAAGGTCTTGTTGATTCCGCGCAGAATTCCCCGCCAGCGGGTATCGTCGTCGACGAGCTGGCGAATGGTGAGAAGCATGTTGGCGCCCTTGTCGTACATGTCACCGGATCCTTCGTCGTTTACGCCGTAGGCGCCGATGATCGGCCTATCATTCCGAATAATTTTGCGCTGACCGACGGTGTACTCGGCGCCGGCTTTCTTTCCCTGCTGGCATTCGGTGTAGAGACCTTCGGCGTAGGTCGCGAAGCTCTCGTGGATCCACATGTCGGCCTGGTCCTTCATGGTGATGCTGTTGCCCCACCATTCGTGCGCGCTCTCGTGGATGATGATGAAATCCCACTTCAGCCCGTTCCCCGTGGCGGAGCGGTCGCGGCCGAGGTAGCCGTTCTTGTAGCGATTGCCATAAGCGACCGCACTCTGGTGCTCCATGCCTAGGTGCGGAGTCTCGACGAGCTTGTAGCCGTCCTCGTACCACGGATAGGGACCGAACCAGCTCTCGAAGCACTGCAGCATAGGCTTCACCTGCTGGAATTGCTTGCGCGCGGTATCGACATGGTAGTCGAGCGGGTAGAAATCCAGCGTGAGCTTCCCTTTCTCGCCCTCGTAGACATCGCTGAAATGCTCGTAATGGCCGGCGTTCACGGCGACGTCGTAGTTGTTGATGGGATTGCTGACAAACCACTCGTAGGTGACGCTGCCGTCCGAGTTCGGCGTCGTGCTTCTCAAACGCCCGTTGGAAGCATCGTAGAGTGAGTCGGGAACGGTGATGGCAACGCGCTGGCTGTCGGGCTCGTCGGCCAGGTAATCCTTGTTCGGCCACCAGACGCTGGCGCCGAGCCCTTCGTTGGCGGTGACGATCCATTTGCGACCGAGGCTGTCGATCGCCCAGACGAATCCACCATCCCAGGGCGGGCGTACGGCGACGGTTGGTTTGCCGTGGTAGTAGACCGAGATCGTCTTCATCGTCCCGGCTTTCTGAGGAGCGATCATGGTGACGAAGAAGGCGTTGCCGTCGCGGCGCGCGCCCAGCTCAAGTCCGTCCTGGACGATGCTGTCGACGACGAGCGGCAGCTGCAGGTCGATCTGCATCTCGCGCGCCGGCTTGATGACTCGGTAAGTGATCGAGTTGTAGCCGCTAATGCTGCTGTCGGCGGGATTCACCTTGACGTGCAGATCGTAGAATGTCGCGTCCCACCACGAGCGCTGAGGCGTGTTTGAGCCCCTGATGGTGTCGGCGTGGGTGAAGGTGCGCGCAGTGGGGTTTTGTGCGGCCAGAGTGAGTGGTGCCGCGATTGTGAGGAAAATCAACTTACGACTACCGGCTAGGAGCGTTGGACGGGGCGGCTTGGGGCAGCGGGCTAAAGCGAAATGGTTTCGTGGTTGGTCCGAAGCCCCCCGCTGCTCCGCCCATCGCTCCCCGCCGGTAGTCGTATTTTGACTTTTCATCGCGGAACTCTCTGCCCGATCTGATATTCCTTTGGAGGTTCCGCGCCCAGCAGGTTTTTGACGAAGTAATCCCAGCGCCTCCTCACCATGTACGGCTCATTGCCGAATCCGTGCGCCCGGTTCGGTAGCAACAGCAAATCGAAATCCTTGTTCGCGCGAATCAGCTCGTTCACGACGAGAAGAGTGTTGTAGGGAGGAACGTTGTCGTCGGTAGTGCCGTGTGCGAGGAGGAGCTTCCCCTTCAGGTTCTTTGCCTGGAGCTGATTGGCTTCGGGCGAGTAGTTGTCGGTACCATCGGGACCTCCCGTCAGCAATCCCTGGTAGCGCTCACCCCAATCGTCCTCGTATTCGCGCTGGTCGTGGTTGCCGGCCTCCGAGATTCCGACCTTGAAGAAATCGGGATAGCGGAACATCGCGTTGGCGGCGGCGAACCCACCGCCAGAGTGTCCGTAGATACCGGCGCGATTGATGTCGATCCACTGGAACCGCTGCGCCAGCTCCTTCATTCCGGCGACCTGATCGGGCAAAGTGTTGTCGCCCATCTTTCCGTAATAGGCATCGTGAAAAGACTTCGATCTCCACGGTGTGCCCATGCCGTCGATCTCCACGACTATGAACCCAAGCTCCGCCAACGCCTGTGCATCGCCGCGCGCCGGTGAGAAGCTGCGACCGCCGACGCTGCCGGTTTGCGGCCCCGGGTAAATGTGATTGACGATCGGGTATTTGCGGGTGCGATCGAGATTGGTCGGGACGTACATCAGGCCGTAAAGATCGGTCTTGGCGTCGCGCGCTTTGACAGTGATCGGCATTGGCGGCTTCCAGCCGATCGCGGTCAGCCGGGTGATGTCTCCCGTCTCGAGCGTGACGACCTTCTTTCCGTTGAGATCACGCAGCACCGATACGGGCGGCACTTCCGGTCGGGAGTAAGTGTCGACGAAATACTGACCGGATGGAGCAAGTGAGATCTCGTGATCTGCATTCTCCGGCGTGAGCAGCGCCAGCCCGCTGCCGTCCATTTTGATTTTGTAGAAATGGCGGAAGTACGGATCGCGCCCGCGCTCCCTGGCGTTGCCGACGAAGTACAGCGTTCTCGATTTCTCGTCGACGCGCCGCAACTGGGCAACGTTCCCTTCACCGCTGGTGATCTTGGTCTTCAGCTGCCCGCTGTTCAAATCGTAGAGGTAGAGCTGGCCCCAATCGTCGCGCTCCGAGAACCAGATCACTTCATTCGAGGCCGGCAAGACCCACCAGTTGACCGTCCCGTTCCCGGATTCGTAGTGCGTGGCGACATCTTCGCGCAGCACATCGCGGACGCTGCCGGTCGTCGCATCGGCAACTCGCAGCACCTCGTGCTTGTGATCGCGCGACGTCGACACGAACGCCAGATGCGATCCGTCGGCGTACCACTGTACATCCACCCATCCTTCGTTCCCTCGACAGACGACGTGATCGCAAAGGCTCGAGCGGTGGGCATCGGGCGGCAGCTGCAACCGGATCACCCGCGGTGCGTCGACATCGATGATGACGCGTTGAATCATCGCGATCGCGCTATCGCCCGGGAGCGGATACTTCCACGCCTGCAGCTCGGGGTGCCCGACTTTGGTGGTGACGAGGTACATCTCACCGACGCCGCGCTCGTCCTGCTGGAAGGTGGCAATCCTGCGCGAGTCGGGTGACCACACCAGTACTGGTCTATCACTCTTCGTCCATCCGGCATTGTCGGTCGCGTAGCCGAAATCCTTCTGACCGTCGGTGGTGAGCTGAGTCTCCCGTCCCCCTGCAACATCGCGCACCCAGAGGTTGTAATTGCGAATGAACGCGGCGCGTTTGCCATCGGGCGACAGCACCTCGGCGCGAGCACCTGGTGGGCGGACAGCAGGTCGGATGCGCGACAGCTCGCGCGCGTCGAGCGCGCCACCGCAGCGATCTGTCTCCGGGCTACACGCCAGCCTGGTGCCCTTGGCCGGATCGACGAGAATGAATTGCGTCCCGCCCCCGCTCCCCCGCACGGGAATGCGATACCCCAGCCGGCCGTCGCTCAGCCAGATCGGTTGCACGCCTATGCCGGAGACGAGCGGCAGCACATTGTCGCGCAGGAAACTCTCGGCTCGGGCGTAGTCGGCAGTGGTGACGATGGGCGCCTGCTGCGCAGCGGCAGTGAGCGATCCAGCCGCGACAGTAACCAGGAGCGTACCGATCCGAACTACTGTTGTGCGCATCGACTAATTACCAGAGGGGGTTTTCAGCGCCTGCGCCCGTGGCCACAGGTTGTCGCTGGCGTTTTTGTCAGGAAATCTCCCGTTCGGATCGAGCGTGATCTTCAGGATTGTTCGCGGTCCGAAATTCAGGTTGGCGACGAACAGACGGGTGCCGGAAAACCACACGTCCACCGGATAGGTGACAATCGCTGTGTTTGCATCCAACCACGATGTGAACTCAATCATGCCCTCGAAACCAACCGCCTGCGCACCATTAGGTGGCTTCGCGGTAGTGCCGTTCGGCGCCAATTCCACTTTCAGAATCACCGGCGAGGGCATTTCTCCATCCTGGCGCACGGTAACGAAGGTATTCCGGCCTTGTGTCCGCACGCCCTCGATGGATTCGTCGACGCGCTCGGTCGTGAACAGCCAGTAGTACCAGAACCAGCCGAGATCCCGGTGGAGAGCGTTGCTCATAAAGTTCGTGTAGTCCCAGGGCGAAGGGTGCTTGAACTTCCAGGCCTTGGCGTACTCGCTCATCGCGCGCCACACCGCGCTGTCACCGACGACGCCGCCCAGTGACGAGAGCATCAGCGGCGCCTTGCGGTACGCCTGAAAGCCATACAAAGGGCCGGCGTAATTTCCATCCCACATCAGCGGCGGCTCCAGCTCGTTGCCGCTGATGGCGCCGTAGGAGATGCCGAGGCTGTCCAATTTGTACTGCTTCCCAGCGAAGTCGGCGTCGGAGAGGATGTTCATGTACTGATTGAAACCTTCGTCCATCCAGCCGTACCACGTCTCGTTGGTGCCGACCATCATTGGCCACCACTGGTGTCCGGTCTCGTGGTCCGCGGCGAACACCGCGGACATGATGAACATCGGGTACTCCATCCCGAGCTCGGGTCCGTCGACCACCGTCAGCTGCGGAAATCCGTAGGGCATCCATAGCTTCGAGTAGAACTCGAGCGCATGCCGGATGACGTGCGGACCGTTGGCATATGCCTGCGCGTGACCAGGCAGATAGAGAACGTTGAACGGCACCGCGCCGCGAGTCGGGATCGTAGCGTGGCCGGCGTCCCACACGAACTGATTGGACGTCGCCCAGGCAAAATCTCCCACCGTATCAGCGACGAACCGCCACACCAGCCGGCCGTTCGTTCCTGTTGCCGTCGATTTTCCGGGGCCGCGCTCGGCTGATGTAACGACTCTGATCGTCGAATCCGACACCAGCGCGCGCGAGAGGCGCTCTCGTGCCGCCGGCGTCAGAACGTCATTGGGATTCTGCAACACGCCGGTCGCACCGACGATCCATCCGGCCGGAACATCGATGCTTACATCGAAGTGACCGAAGTTGTTATAGAACTCGGCCTCGCCCAAATAGGGCTCCGTGTCCCAACCGCGCAGATCGTCGAAGACGGCGAGGCGTGGATACCACTGCGCCACCTGATAAAGCGTGTCCACCCAGCGTCCCATGCGGAATCCGCGCGCGCCTTCGATGCGCGGGACCTGAAAACTCCAATCGGCCTCGATGGTTCCGCTCGAATGTCCCGCTATCGGCGCGGCAAGTGGAATGCGCGCTGACGTTCCTCGGAGAATGCGAGAGAGAGCGGGGGTTCGCCGCGGGGAGTTGGGAATCGGATTGCCGAGCGTATCGGCGACGGGCAGACTCTGACCGTTGACGACGAGTCTAGTGATCTTCATTCCGTCGGTGATGGCGTCCATCGCGCCGGTGCGCGGTGCCTCGGGCCTGAAGATGTTCTGATCGAGTCGAAGGACGACCGATCTCATCGCCGAATCGCTGTTAGTGCGAAAAGTGATCGTCTCTTGACCCGACACCGTCGACGTCGCCGAATCGAGACGCGCGGAGATTTTGTAATCGGTCCAGAGCTGCCAGTAGTTGCGTCCGGGACGGCCGGTTGAGTCGCGCGTTCCAGCGGCGAACGCGCGCTGAATCATGTTCGTCATCGGGATGTCACGACGAACGGCCCGTTCGGGAAGTTTGACCGCCGTGCTCCGCTGTGGCCGCGTCACTGGTGGGGATGCTGCGGTTGCCTGCGCCCTCGAGGTAATGGGAGATACTGCGACCAAAGGTGAAACTGCGAGGACCGCGAGCAGTCGTGCTTTCATTCTTGCTCCGAGAGAGGAAACGGGTGCCGGGTGAGGGACGGGCCCGACGAAGATACGACTGAGAGAGAAAAGTAGTTGAGGAGCGTCCGCGAGCGTATCATTCGTTCAGGAGGCGCTCAAGGGAGAAAAGATGGACTTTCACCTCGAACAAAGCATTCCGATTCTCGAACGCACACCGGCGGTGATTTCGACGCTGCTCGAGGATCTGCCGGAAGACTGGACGCGGGTCGACGAAGGGCCGGATACGTGGAGCCCGCGCGAGGTCGTCGCGCATCTGATAAACGGTGAGCGCACGGACTGGATTCCGCGCGCGCGCATCATTCTCCAGCAGGGGAAGTATCGCCGCTTCGATCCATTCGATCGAGTCGCGGGGCTGAAGACGGCGCGTCCTCTCAGGGAGCTGCTGGGGGAGTTTGACCAGCTGCGCTCGCAGAACGTCGCCACGCTGCGGGGTTGGAATCTCAAAGAGAAGGATATGGAGCTCACCGGCGAGCATCCGGAGTTTGGATCGGTGACGATGCGGCAGCTGCTGGCAACGTGGGTGGTGCACGACCTGTCGCACATCGCCCAGATCTCTCGCACGATGGCCCGCGCTTACACGCAAGCAGTCGGGCCGTGGACCGCTTACTTCAGGGTCCTGCAGCGCGACGTCCGGCAATGAGCCTTTGTCGTGCGCCAAAGGCCACGGTGATCGACAAGTCAGACAGCGCCCGAGGCTAAAAGGGTTTACGTTTTCACTATGCCGACTGAGTTTCCCTACGCTACGAATCTCGACATCAGATATCCTCCGCTGGAGGTCGTCGACGTGCCCGCCCTCATCGATGCGGTGCGCGACAAGTGGTACAATCAGACTCTGGTCAAGGTCAACGACTCCGTAGTCCGACTCGGCGTGGTCCAGGGGGAGTACCATTGGCACAAGCACGACGACCTCGACGAGTTCTTCTATGTCGTCGAGGGAAAATTCCTGATCGATTTGTCGGAGCGGACGGTGGAGCTAGGCGAGCGTCAGGGGTTCGTCGTGCCGAAGGGAGTGGTCCATCGCACCCGCGCGCCGGAGAGGGCGGTCATCCTGATGGTCGAAGGAGCCGGGATAGTCCCGACGGGGGATTAGCCCTTACCTGTTGACAAACTGGAAATCGTGCTCGAGCACCATACTCGCCGGCACGACCAGTCTTTCCTCGAGCGTTGGTCTTCCTCCGACCCCGACCTTCGCGGTGAGCTGCGCGCCGCGCGACAATCCACACATCATGTACGAGCCGTCGATATTGGTGTCCGTCTCCACCGTGCGCTGCTGATTGGTCGACACCAGCCGCCCGTTCTGCTCCACCCACGAGATCTGCCACACTGCCCAGACGTGCGCTCTCGCCAGCGGCTTTCCGTACGGATCTCTCACGTAGCCGACCATCATTCCCTGCGCTTCAGTTCCAGTCTCGTTGCGACTACAGAGTCGGTTACGCAGAGTCGCATACGAAGGAACGATCACCGACGCCTGACTGCGTGCGCCGGCTGGCAACGAAACCGTTTGCACCTGATCGGCTATTTGAAAGAGGCGCAGCCGGGGATGATCGAAGACGAGCCGGTCGTTGATCGGCCCATCGACGGTCAGCTCATAGCGGCCGCCCGAGTTCGTTACCGCCTTGAATTTTCCGCCGCCGGTGGAGACCTCGACACCGCCGAGCGGCTTGCCACTGGTGCTGTCGTAGACGACACCTACGATCACCGACTGATTAGCGGTCGATGGTGAATCGGCATCGGCCGTCGCATTCGCTGGCTGAGAGGGCTTTGTCCCCGCCGGACGTGCCGCACCGCCAACTTCCTGATAACCGACCAGACTGTCGCGAGAGACCGACGGCGATCTGACATCGCTCGCCAGCACCCGGGCGAGGCGCGGCATTCTGAGATACCAGCGCGGCACGATCCACTGGCCGTTCGGCAGCTGCTGGAATTCGACGCGACCAGTCGTGCGCGCGAGGCGCAAAGGAACCGGCAGATTCACATAATCGAAGGTGAGCGCGCGCAGCGCGTTTTCCTTCGGATCGAGCCAAAGCACTCCCGTCAGCTCGGGCAAACCCGCCACTCGCGCCGGTTTGAACTCGAGGCCGCTGAAGCCTGACTCTGGACCGTAGCCGCGGATCGCAGCGTAGCAGTGCGATCTTACGAACTGGTCCGACACTATAGTTGCAGCGTCGGGTGCTCGATACACGTCGCCGCCGGAGGCATCACCACGGCGAGTGGTATCGATCTGGTCCCACGAAATCCCCAGCACCGGCCGGCGCGAGATCCGGGTCCGCTGCTCGGCGTGCTCCGAGACGATGCCGAGATTTCGATCGAGCACGCGCTCGTATAGATCGACGTCGAGCGGGACCAGTCCCTGAGCCTCTGTCTGAGCATTGGCGGCGAGCGCTTTCTTGATCTCGGCCCACAAATCGCCAACCGCCGTTCCAGGTCCGGTTAGCTGTTGGCAAGCAGTCTCGCTGCGAACGACAACAGGCGCGGGTGCACGCATCGGCGCCATGCCTGCTCGAACGAGCACGATGCGCTCACCCAGCATCAGCTGCACGGAGGTCCACGTATCGAAGCCCAACTTGTCAGCTTTGACGCGGTAGGAGCCGCGTCCGGGTGCACGCAGCTCGACTCGCCCACCCTGGTCGCTAAAGGATCCGCCGAGGGGAATCGTCCCCGCTGAATCGTAAAGGGAGACGTTGGCTCCAATGATCGGCTTGCCATTCACCGCCTCGAACACTTCGACACGGACGTCCTGCGCACCAGCGCGGACGCTGGCAATAACGATTGCGACAGCGATTGGAATTAAGCGCAGCTTCATAAGCCCAGCGATTTGAGGAACAGCCAGTTGGGGGCCCGTTGGCGGGCCTAACTAAAGGACGCTCGATCGGTCGGCGGCGTGACTTCAGGACGAGGTTGTACCCGAAAATGAGTGACCGCTTGAGCTTGGACCTCGTCAATTCGGGAGACACGAGACCCGAATCGGGCATGGGGAGGGGGAAGTTGTTGTCCAAAGCCGCGTGGTCAGTCGCATTCCTCGCGCTGGCGGGATGCGCCGGATTTAAAGAGCCGTACGTCGTCGGAGCAGCAGGCCCCTGGAAACAGGGCTACGGCCTGCAGAATCTCGAGGGCGTCCAGCTCGCCGTCGAAGAGATCAATAAGGCCGGCGGCATCGACGGTCATCCGCTCCGCCTGATAAGCCGCGACGACGAGGGAGACGGCACCATCGCCGCCAAAATCGCCCAGGATTTCGTCGCCACTCACTCCATCTCGGCGGTGATTGGACACGTCAACTCCTCCGGCATGCTATCGGCGGCGCCCGTCTACGACGGACAGCTGGCCGCGGTCGCCACGAGCGCGACTTCTCCTGATCTCACCGGCATCTCGAGCTGGGTATTCCGCATCATTTCCAGCGATTCGCTCAATGGAATCGCTCTCGCCAACTTCGCATCGAAGTTCGGCCAGCGTGCTCCAGCGAGTGTCGCTGTCCTCTATGAGAACAACACTTACGGTCGGGGGCTGGCCGATGCGTTCCGGCGCTCCTTTCACGGCGACATTCTGAGTCTCGATCCCATCAATGCCGACCTGCCGACCGCCGAGCCCTATATAGCCTATCTCAAATCGCGTAAGCCACGAATAGTGTTCGTGGCTGGTCGCGTGGCATCGGGCCTCAAGATTCTGCAGGAAGCGAAGCGGCAGGGATTCAATCCCATTTTCGTCGGCGGTGACGGCTGGCAGGGCATACTCGCCGATACTGCTACCTCCGAAGGCACTTACATCGGGATGTCCTTCACGCCGGAAGATCCTTCGCCGGCGGCGCGCGCCTTTGTCACCGCATTCACGAAAAAATTCAATGCTGCTCCCGACGCGCACGCAGCACTCGCGTACGACGCGACGAAGCTCATCGCCCAGGCGCTCAAAGAGAAGGGTCCGGATCGTCGAGGGATTCGCGACTACCTGCGCTCTCTGAATCGTGAGACCGCTTATCCGGGTCTGACCGGACCTGCGTACTTCGAGGACACCGGTGATCCGGTCGGCATGCGGTTCAAGGTTTTCCGGGTGCACGACGGATTGCTGACGGTGGCGGAGGCCAGATGAGGCTGCCGTTCAAGTTCCAGACGATTCGCCAGGTTCTGACAGTCGGTTTCTCGTTCCTCATCATGCTGATGCTGGCGGCGGGAGCGGTTGGTTGGGTGTCGATGAACCGCATGGCCGACCAGGTCACCAGCACCCTGGCGGACGCCCAGTCTGACGCCAAACAGGCCTCTGATTTCTCCAACGTTGTGACGCAGGAGATTCAGGCAGCGAACACATATCTCAGCGATCAGGACGCCCGGTCGGACGCAGAATTCCGCCGACTTGGCTGGGAAGCGCATCGCCTGCACCGCAACTTCAGCACGCGCGGGGCCGTGCTGGCCGAGCAGATCTCTCGCCAGGTCGCGATCGACACGACGCTGGCACGCGTCGAAGCGTCGTTCGCTCTCTCGCACAGATTGACTGACCTCGGCCGCCTGGACGAGGCGCACGCCGAAGCACAGAAGGCGCGCAGGATGGTGCCCGGGCTCCTGGAGCAACTCACCGGACTCGAGCATTCACGCGCACAGCAACTGGCGTCGATGTCGGTGGAGCTGCAGGACCAGGCCACAGCCCGCTCGCGGCTTCTCGTTTTCGTAATCATCTTCGCGACGCTAATAGCGATGATGATAGTGATTCGGACCGGACGCGCAGTTGGTCGTCCGCTTCGCCTTCTCGTCAGGCACGCGATTCAACTCAGTCACGGAGACTTGCAGCAGCGCACCGAGGGTGAGATGCCGGGCGAGTTCCGGACTCTCGCCGACGCGATGAACCACGCCACGATGGCACTGTCGCGAATCGCTTCCGGCGCAGCAAAGACCGCCGACGAAGTGGCGCACTCGGCCAGCGATCTGGCGTCCGCCTCGAGACAGATCTCCGCGTCGGCGGGTGAAGTTGCCGACGCAGTCGAGGAAGTCTCGCACGGCGCCGAGTCTCAGGTGGCGCAGCTGCGGCAGGTCAACGAGGCGCTCGACGGTATTCGCACTCGCGGCGACAACCTCGTCGGGGGTGCGCAGGAAGTGCACGGTCTCGCCAGCGCGATTGAAGCCGAGGCGGAAGCGAAGCGCATCGAGATCGATCGCGCGCTCAAGATTCTTTTCGACGTGCGCACGATCGTCGAGCAAGCCGCAGCACAGGTGCGCGAGCTCAACACCAGCGCAAGTGAGATCAACAAGTTCGTCGTCTCGGTCAGTCGTATCGCCGAGCAGACAAACCTTCTCTCGCTCAACGCCGCGATCGAAGCGGCGCGCGCGGGTGAAGCGGGCCGAGGATTCTCGGTGGTGGCGGGGGAAGTGAGAAAGCTAGCCGATCAGACGCAGGCGGCGGCCGATGATGTGGTGAAGATGACCGACAGCGTGACAACGCGCGTCGCCGCGACATCGAAGGCGATGGAGCAAGGTGTGTCGCAGGTCGGAGAGATCGAGCGCGTGAGCCGCGAACTCGATAGCGCACTGTCGACGATTCTCGCCGCGGCGGAGAGAACGCGCGCTGCGGCTTCGGCGGTGACGACCGCGGCGACCGAGAACGCGCGCGCGGTCGATTCAGCCGCGGCCAATCTCGGCCTCGTCGCCCGGACGGCGGAGAGTCACGCGACCGCGGCGATGCAGGTGAGCGCGTCGACCGAGGAGCAGAGCGCGGCGTGCGAGCAAATGAGCATGGCGTCGACGCAGTTGTTCCACGGCAGCCATGCACTCAAGGATCTCGTCGGCGAGCTCAAGACCGATGGCGCGCTGCCGACGACCGAGATGCAGGCGCTAGCGGAGGACAAGCCACACCCTCGCTTGACGCCTCCCAATCCGCAGCCGCCGCTGGCAAAAAAGGTCGCGTAAGCGACCTTTTTTCGCTCGGGAAGCTCGCGGCTTGAGCGCATCGCGCGTCGGTCGGCGAGGGGCGGGGTCGTCTGAACGTCCTCGCCTTGCCGCGCGATACAGCCGCGCGGCACCGCGGCCGGGACGGCGCGCTAGGCTTGCGGATATTCATCCGACCCCCCCCCCTCGCCTCCCTCCCTCGGCCTTGAGTCCAAGTTCTGGGTAGGGCAAAATTCCTGGCGCGGACCCCTACATGGCGATGCTGCGGCCCGTGGTTTCAATAGCACCACTCGCGCGGCGCGGCGGTCTCATTCTCCGTCCGTGATCACCGGCCGACAACGCGCGGGCGACGGTCAGAGTTCAGGTCGCGCGCACCTCGAGGCTGCCGTGATGAACGTACGGGAAGGAGGAGGGATGTCCTCGCAGGCGGCGTCCGCAGCCTAGCGCGCCGCCCCGGCGCGGTGCGGCGCAGATCCATCGCGCCGCAAGGCGAGGATTAGCCGCCGAAGAGGACATCCCTCCGACTGACCGGCGCCTCGATCCTAACGCCCACGAGGCGAGCGAGAGCGACTACTGGACACACACCGCGCGCGGGTCGGGTTTGGGTTTGTCGACCACGACTCGGTGATCGAGATTACCGACGCGCAGCGCCACGTCGTGCACCAGCTGCGCGACTTTGCGCGTGTGCTCGTAGTCGATGTACTGCGGCTCGTCGGTGAGCTGGTGATAGTCCATGTGCAAGCCGGTGGTGAAGAACGTGATCGGGATGCCGTAGCGCGCGTAGTTGTAGTGATCGCTGCGACAGTAGATTCGCTCCGGATGCCCGTTCGCATCGAACGAATAGTCGAAGCTGAGTGGGGTCGGCTCTGTTCGATTCACTGCTTCGACAATATCACCGAGCTCTGTCGACAGGCGGCGCGAGCCCACCAGCTGCAGATATGTCGGTCCGCCTCCCACAAAATCGAACGCACTACCGCGCCCGATCATGTCCATGTTCAGCTGCGCGACGATCGAATCGCGCGCGACGGTGGGGTTGTCGGCGAAATAGCGGGAACCGAGCAATCCTGCCTCCTCTCCGGTGTGCCAGACGAAAATCAACGATCGCCGCGCCTTCACTCCCGATTTTGCGAAAGCTTCCGCGATCTCCAGCGCACCGACCGAGCCCGATCCATCGTCGTCCGCGCCATTGTAGATCGAGTCGCGCCGCGCGGGGCGAATGCGATGCAGGCTGTCGACGTTGACGTGAATCGACGCTCGCTCGGCGGCTGTCAGTCCGCCACCCGGAGTCCCCGGCGTGGCGTGGGTGCGTGCCTCGACGATTCTGTTCGCCATGATGTTGTAGCCCCGCAGTGAATCGGAGTCGAGAGGACCAGCATACCGAATTCCAAGGTGGTCGTTGTGGGCGCCGATCGCCACGTACTCGCCTCGCAAAGCAGGATCAGTTCCGGGGATGATGCCGATGACGTTGCGTGCGGGCGCGGAGGAGCGCGTGAATCCCATCGAGGAAAAGCGAAGCCATCGACCCATTGTTCCACTGCGCAGCGTCAACGGATCGCTTCCGAACAGCCGCGTCGCCACCGCCGGTGAGACCACGAAATTCACTCGCGCCGGCGTCGTGTCAGTGGAGATTGTCACCGCGTAGGGTCTGATCGTGCGCGGATCGTTGATTGTCACGATCGCCCGCGCTCCGGAATAGCGGGCGAGAATCGGCCCGGGATTTCGCTGCAGGGGAGTGCGAATGGCCAGCAGCACGGCCTTCCCCGCTGCCTGATCCGGCGCAATCAGCGTCGTCGTATCCGAGAGATCGCCCCCATAGACCACCTGCAGGCTGTCCACCATTATCGCCCGACCCGACGCCGGGAAGTTGGTGATGAAATCGGTCCCCAGTGTCAGCGCCGCGCCATCGATGAAGAGCTGCGCGCTTCTAACCGGAGCTACGCGGAATGCCGGCACGTCCTGGAAATAGGTTCGTCCCGTCCCGCCCGGCTGGACGCCCATTCTCGCCAGCTCGTTGGCGATGTACTGCGTGCCCTTGAGATTCCCCTCGGTTCCAAACTGTCGGCCCATCATCGAATCGTCGGCGAAGATGTAGAGCCGCGTTCGCAGATCCTGCGCGGTTATGGCAGCCGATGTTGCCGAGTTTTGGCCCATTTGGGTTGCCGTGGCGCAGGCTAGTCCCAGCGCGGCGAGGACGGGCGAAAGTCTTCGGGCAATTCTCACATCTGCTCCTGGTGACTTGTCTTGAGCCGAAATATGCGACCGAGGCACGGCGACAGCGACGGGACTGATCGCTACATCACACCCGGTCCGACCTCGCCCTCGCAGTGTGTCCGAATTGCCCCGAGACGGCTCTCTGTCCTAAATCACCGTTTAACTTTCACGGGAGAGCAATCCCGTGAAAACGACACCCAATACCGGCAGCGATCCAGCGGTCGTTCTTCTGAGCGGCGGCCTCGACTCGACGACGGTCCTCGCTATCGCCAAAAGCGAAGGCTTCGCCATCCACGCCCTCAGCTTCCGTTACGGGCAGCGCCACTTACTGGAGATCGCCGCGGCGAGGAGAATTGCGCTGCAGGCAGGCGTGCGGGAGCATCACGTCGTCGACATCGACCTGACCTTATTCGGTGGATCTGCGCTCACTGACGACATCCCTGTTCCGAAGGACCGGGACCTTTCCCCGTCGGCGGCGGCGGCGAAGGAGATCCCTGTCACCTACGTGCCCGCCCGCAACACGATTTTCCTGTCCTACGCGCTGGCGCTGGCGGAAGTCCTCGGCGCGTCCAACATCTTCATCGGCGTCAACGCCCTCGACTACAGCGGCTATCCCGATTGTCGTCCGGAATACATCCAGGCCTTCGAGAAGATGGGGAACCTTGCCACACGCGCGGGCGTCGAGGGAAAAACGAAGGTAATTATTCGCACACCCCTCATCTCGCTCTCCAAGGCCGCTATCATCACGCTGGGCACATCACTCGGTGTCGATTACTCGGACACCACCAGCTGCTACGATCCATCGCCGGTCGGGGAGGCGTGCGGCAGATGCGACGCCTGCCAGCTGCGGCTGAAGGGGTTCAGCGAGGCCGGACTGGAAGATCCGATCGCTTACGCCACTGCGCGGAGTTCGGCACGGTGACATACACGGTGAAGGAAATCTTCTACACGCTCCAGGGGGAAGGCGCGCAGACGGGCCGCGCCGCGGTTTTCTGCCGCTTCTCCGGCTGCAATCTGTGGTCTGGGCGCGAGGAGGATCGCTCGCGTGCCGTCTGTCAGTTCTGCGACACCGATTTCGTTGGCACCGGACCGGACGGGGGGAGGTTCGGCTCCGCTAAGGAGCTGGCCGACGCGATCGATCGGTGTTGGGGCGGTGGCCACCTCCCTTCGCCGCCATCGGGCGCGAACGGCGGCGCGGAAAGAAAATACGTGGTTTGCACCGGTGGAGAGCCGTTGCTGCAGCTCAACGAAAATCTGATCGACGAGCTGCACGCCCGCCGGTTCGAGGTGGCGGTGGAGACGAACGGTACCCGGCCGGCACCATCTTCACTCGACTGGATATGCGTGAGCCCCAAGGCAGGCGCGCCACTGGTCCAGACGAGGGGCAACGAGCTGAAGCTCGTCTACCCGCAGGAAGACTTTCCGCCCGAGGAATTCGAGCAGCTCGATTTCCGACATTTCTTTTTGCAGCCGATGGACGGTGCAGACACGGCGGCTAACACCGAGCGCGCGATCGAATACTGCCTGCGCCACCCTCGTTGGCGCCTGAGCATCCAGACCCACAAGCTCGTCGGCCTCAGGTAAAGCGAAGCTCGCAGCCCCTCGCCGCTCCGCCCAAAGCTCCCAGCCGGTAGTCGTAAGTTGCAGTTGGCCTACGGTCTGAGCGCCGGGCCGAGGGCGGACTTCCTTTGCTCGCGGGGAGTTCTCGCTTTTACTTCGCTGTCGAAGGCGTCGAGATACTTGATTCCCGAGCCGGTGTTGAATAGAACGACGCGCTCGGTGGGTTTGACCCTGCCACGCTCGATCAGCTTCCGGAGAGCGGGCACGCAGGCACCTCCTTCCGGCGCGGCGAAGATTCCTTCCTTCCGTGCCAGCTCCCGGGCTCCCGCGATCAGCTCTTCATCGTTCACGGTTACGGCCGTCCCATCCGACTCCCGAATCGCGTTCAGAATCAGAAAATCGCCGATGGCTTTCGGCACGCGTAGCCCCGACGCGATAGTCGCGGCGTCGGACACTTCTTCAGCGAATTTTTCTCCCCTGTCGAACGCGCGCACGATCGGCGCACAGCCGGCGGCCTGGACCGAGATCATCCGCGGACGCTTTTCGCTGATCCAGCCTAGCTCCTGCATCTCGTCGAACGCTTTCCACATGCCGACGAGTCCGGTCCCTCCGCCCGTAGGATACACGATGACGTCGGGCAGCACCCACGCCGACTGCTCCGCGATCTCGTAGCCGAGTGTCTTCTTTCCTTCGACGCGATACGGCTCCTTGAGGGTGGAGACATCGAACCACCCCTCCTCTTCCTTGCGTCGTGCGACCTCGGCGCCGCAGTCGGTGATCAAGCCGTCTATCAGAGTGACGTGCGCCCCGGCAACTTCGCACTCGATGATGTTGGCGCGCGGTGTGTCACGCGGCATGAAGATGTGCGCTTCGAGACTGGCGAGGGCACAATACGCAGCGAGCGCGCCCGCGGCATTGCCCGCCGAAGGTGCTGCCAGCTTTTTCAATCCGAGCTCCTTCGCCATCGAGACTGCAACCGACATCCCGCGCGCCTTGAAACTCTGGGTTGGATTCAGCGACTCGTCCTTGACGAAGAGCTCGGTCATACCGAGAGAGGCGCCGAGGTTTTTTGCATGATGCAGCGGGGTCCAGCCCTCTCCCAGCGATACGATATTGTCCTCGCGTCGCACCGGCAGAACCTCGCGATATCGCCAAAGGTCGGCCCGCCGTGCGTAGAGCGTCTGTCGCGTAAGGAATTTGGCGATGCGCTTCAGATCATAGCGGACGAGAAGCGGCTTACCGCATTCCGTGCAGACGTTGTGAACACGTCGTGCCTCGTATTCGCGATGGCAGAAAGAGCACTCGAGATTCTTGACGTGCATTTCAGTAATGCCGCTGTAAGGTCGACGAGCTGGTGAATGCGGGCGATCCGGCGGAGGGCGCCTTAACTTTACGAAAAGTTAATGACAATCACGACGGGCCACTTCTACTACGCTGCGCGTCTCATCACAGCGCTATTGATCGCGACTTTGGTGCCGTTGCTGATCGATCGCCGCTTCCGCCGTCCTCGCCCATAGATGTACATCGGTCACGTCGGCGCGGCGCTGGCGGCGAAGCGTGTGCGCCCGAGCATCGCCTTGCTGCCGCTGCTCATCGCCACCTACACCCCGGACTGGGTCGACACCGGGATGTGCCTCGCCGGCGCGTACGATCCGGTCGGCATGCTGTCGCACTCGATTCCGGCCGTGCTCTCACTCGCACTGTTAGGCCTCGGACTCTACGCACTGGCTACTCGCGATTGGCCAGGCGCTCTCATCATCGCCGCTGTGATCATCTCGCACATGTTCCTCGACTGGATCACCGGTTACAAGCCGACGTGGCGCGGCGGACCGATGATCGGCCTGAACTTTTACGACCACCCCATCGCCGATTTCGCCGCCGAGGGGCTGGTTATCGTGACCGGTGTGCTTCTCTACGCCCGGACGCTGCCAACGCGACAGCGTCCGTGGGTCGACGTCTCCATCATGCTGGGCGCGTTGCTCGTACTCCAACTGACTATCGACGTCCTTCACCTACTGATGAAAACGGTGCCGAAGTGCTGACCCAGGATCTGCGCGACGTCGCGCGGCGGCTGATGATCGAGGAAGGATTCAATCCTGACCCTGATCCAGCCATGCGCGCGGAGCTTCAGACCTTGGGCAAGCGGCCCGACACTGGCGCTCCGCTCAGAGACATGCGGGATGTCCTCTGGTCGTCGATCGACAACGACGACACCCGCGATCTCGATCAGATCGAGTTCGCCGAGGAAACGGCGAATGTTGGGTGGCGACTGTATATCGGAGTTGCCGACGTCGACTCGGAAGTGCCAAAGGGCTCGGCGATCGACGCCCACGCCGCCGCGCAAACCACCACGGTTTACACCGGCGCGGTGATCTTTCCGATGCTTCCGACCGAATTGTCCGCGGGCGCCACCTCGCTGATCGAGGGAGCAGATCGCAAATCGATAATGGTGGAGATGGTCGTCGGCACAGACGGCACCGTGAAATCGGCTGACATCTACCGCGCGCGAGTGACCAACAAAGTGCAGCTCACCTACGCGGGCGTCGGCAACTGGATCGATTCAGGCGCTGCGATTCCTGACAAGGTTGCCAGGACCGCAACTCTGGAATCGCAGCTGCGACTGCAGGCGCAAATTGCCGTCGCGTTGCGCAAGACTCGACTGGACAATGGAGCCCTGGAAATCGAGACCGTTGAGGCGAGGGCGGTCACCGACAACGGCAAGGTCACCGGCATCGAGAAAACGCAGAGGAATACCGCCACCGATATGATCGAGGACTTCATGATCGCGGCGAACGGCTCGGTGGCGCGTTTTCTAGCGGCGCATCACGTGTCGTCGATCAGGCGCATTGTGCGCAGCCCCGAGCGCTGGCAAAGGATTGTCGAGCTGGCAAAGGAGTTCGGACGGGATCTCCCGGCCGAGCCTGACCCAATGGCACTCCACGATTTCATGCTGGAGCGACGATCGGCGGATCCCGACCGCTTCCCCGATCTGTCTCTCGCGGTGGTGAAATTGCTCGGCCCGGGTGAGTACATCCTCGATCAACCCGGCGTCGAAGAGCCCGGACACTTCGGGTTGGCAGTTCAGGATTACACGCACTCGACCGCGCCGAACCGCCGTTACGCCGATCTTGTCACGCAGCGATGCGTGAAGGCGGTTCTGGCCGCCGCGCCGCCCCCGTACACCGACGATCAGCTCTCGGAGATCGCGCGCAACTGCACTCTCAAGGAGGACGCGGGGCGCAAAGTCGAGCGCGAGGTCCGGAAGATTGCGGCGGCGATTCTCTTCAGCAATCGGGTGGGCGAGCGCTTCAAGGCAATCGTCACCGGCAACAAGCCGAGCGGCACTTACGTGCGGGTGGTCGATCCGCCGGTGGAAGGCCGGCTGATGCGCGGGGAAAAGGGAGTTGATGTCGGCGACGAGATCGAGGTCGAGCTTCTCTCGACAAACCCGCAGAAGGGATTCATAGATTTCGGGAGAGTCGGCGAGACGCCGACGCCGAACCCTCCAGGGAAGAGGAAATGACACTACAATGAGCGATCGCCTACCCTCCCGTGCCGAAACGGTGGCGCTGATGCACGAGTACACGGCGAGCGATTCGCTGCGCAAGCACATGCTCGCCGTCGAAGGCGCGATGCGTGCCTACGCCGACAAGTTCGGAGAGGACCAGGAGCGCTGGGGAATCACGGGGTTGATTCACGACTTCGACTATGAGCGCTTCCCCAACAACGCGCACTCGCCGAGCGAGGAGCATCCGTCGGAAGGCGTCCGCGTGCTTCGCTCGCGCGGCTATCCCGAAGACATTCTCGAGGCGATACTCGGCCACGCCCAATACACCAACACGCCGCGCGTGTCGAAGATGGCCAAGACTTTGTTCGCCGTCGACGAGCTGACGGGCTTAATCACTGCCACCGCGTTGGTGCGGCCGACCAAGAGCGTGCACGAGGTCGACGCCCGTTCGGTCCGCAAGAAGATGAAGGACAAAGCCTTCGCGCGTGGGGTCAATCGCGACGACGTGATCAACGGCGCCCAGGAACTTGGCGTCGATCTCGACGAGCACATCTCCTTTGTCATCGCGGCGATGAAGGAGCGCGCGGAGGATCTCGGACTGGCTGGATCCTAAACCGACTCACTGATCGCCGAAGGGTTTAACGGCGAACTGCACCGCTGGTCGCTGCCAGCTTTACAGCTAGGAGCTTGCCGCTGCAAACAACGGGACAATCCTCCTCGCCATTTTGAGGAACCGCTGCCGTTGCCTTTACGCCAAGGTGATCTGTCCCGACGTAGGCAGCGCCAAGCTACCAGCGTTCAGGCTGGCAGCGACCAGCGGTGTCGTTTTCAGTTACAGTTTTTTTTCAGTTGGAGATCCAGATCCAGCGCCGCCGTCACTCCATCGCAAAAACGCGATTGAATATCACGTCGAACGCAAAGGTCTTGGGGCGAGATTTCTGCTCCATGATATCAGCGATGCGCTCGAGCCGCGCGGGAATTCCCATGATCTTTTCCTGCGCCTTTCTCCCCAGATCGTTGAGGCCCTCCAGCGACTCGATCGACCAGTACTTGATCAACTCCTCGACGATCTTGAGGTATTCGCGCGGACCGTAGATGCCGGCGCGGCGCACCACGTCGGCGAGCTCCCGGAAATGCGGCATGTTCACGCCCGGCATATCGATCGCCGGCATTATTTTCGCCGCGGCAACGAGCGCCTGATTCGGATCGCGATCGATCACCGCTTTGAACACCGAGCGATAGAACGTGTAGTGCCGCGCTTCCTCTTTAGCCACGTTCTGGAGCACGGTTCCGATCGTCGGCTCGTACTGCGAAGCAAACTTGCCGGTGTTGGCGTGTGAGACCTGGGTAGCGCGCTCCTGGAGCGACGTGTACACGAAGACGCGGTATGGATCCTTATCCCACTCCGGCTCGAATCCGGCCTTGATGTAATCGAATTGCATCTTCTCGATCACGACCGGATCGAAAATGCCGGCATCCCTGGTGTAGTCATGCAGGATCGCGCCGTGCCGGTCTTCTTCCGCCGTCCAGAGGTTGTTCCACTTGGCCCAAATGCTGTCGGTCCCCAGGTAGACCGCCAGCAGGCGATGGAAATGGGGCAAGCCTTCTTCGGTGAGGAGATTGAGAGCCAGCGCTACACGCGCCGGATCGCTGATTCCACGGGCTCGTTCGCGCAGTGCGCGCAGGTGATGATCGGGATCTTCACCGGGCGGAGGCTCCAGCAGCTCCGCGGGAAACCAGAGGACGCGCTTCGACTCGTGGGCGGTCATGAGTTCCGCGACCACCGGCTCGAGATCGGCAAGCACTTCGATCTTCGACAGCGTTTCTTCTTCGACTGGATTCACTGGCGACCTCGAACGCTAGACGACCCCCGAAAAACTGCCATCAGCAGGGCAGAAGGAAAACTTACGCAAACCGGTTGCCGCGCGCGCGGGGGTCCGGGGTGGTGGCCTTCCGTTTACGGGACAAGGTAAACGCAGGGAGCACCGTGACTTTGGTCACACACCTGCAATCAGGGGAGAAATCCACATTGGGGGCGAGGCTTGCGGGGAGTCGGCTCTCGCCCGGAAATTGCGGCCTGACGATTGCGCATCAAGAACCTTCGACTACCACGCGGCCCGGGCTCCAATCGATTCACCGCCCCAATGGTGTTTCTCCAGCAGCCGCGTCTCTAATCAACTCGAAAATTGCGGCAGGAGATGGATAATGGCAGACCAGGCTAACAACCAAGGGGAAAGAATGGACGAGCGGAGCGGGCGCAACACCGGCGTAGGTGGTGGAGCGGGAAGCAGCGGGTTGAGCGGAACGAGCGGAACAATCAATAGCGCGAGAAGCGACAGTGGAGTTGAGACACGCAGCACTGGCACTGTGACGCGCAAGACTCCGCGTGGATTCGCGGCGATGGATCCTCAGGCGCAGCGCGCAATCGCCGCCAAAGGCGGACGCGCCGCGCACCAGAAAGGAACAGCACACGAATTCACCAGCGAAGAAGCGAGAATCGCCGGACGTAAAGGAGGCGAAGCGTCACGCGGTGGCCGCAGGTCGAACGTGTCGACCGATGGCACCGGCTGACCGACCCTGAGCCGGGACGGAACCGAACGAGGCACGGATCCTCTCCGTGCCTCGTCGTTTTTTTTTTGGAGTAAATCGCGCTGAGACGAGTTGACCACGCCAACTGTCCACGTGCCTCGGGCGCGCAAGCCTCGGAGCCTCGGTCGGCCCTGTAGTTGCATATCCGATGGTTGGAGAAAGTGGCTCTCCGTCTCCCTTCACGTCGCACAATGATGGACCCCGCTCAACAACAGACGGACTCCGACCTGCGCGATTTTTCGCGCCAAGCGCGCGAAGCGACCAGGCGCCAGGCGAGCCGGGAAAGCGCGGCGCCGACCTCGAAGACCGGTCCGAGCGAAACCGAGCGCGAAGGCGAGCTCCTCGCGGCCCTCGAAGAGTTGCGGGCCCAGTACGAGAAGCTCGCCCGGGCCGAAGGCCGCCTACGCGAAGCGAATCACGAGTTGCAGCTGAGGGTGGCTTCTCGCACCACTCAGCTGGCGATGGCGAATCGTACTACAGACGAACTCTTGACCGCTGAGCGCAGAGCGCGCGAGGACGCTGAGATCGCCAATCGGGTAAAGGGCGATTTTCTGGCGTTGCTTAGCCACGAGTTCCGGACTCCACTGCAGGCGATATTCGGCTACACGGAGCTGCTCGAGCGGCAAATCCACGGACCGCTGAACGAAGCCCAGTTACGCGATCTGAAACGCATTCAACAGAGCCAGCAGCTCCTGCTGGGGCTGATCACGACGATCGTGGAATTCGCTCGCCTCGACAGCGGACAGGAAATCGAGGTGCATCTCTGTCCGACGTCGGTCCACGAAATACTTCGCGACATGGAAGGGTTCATCGGGTCGCAGCTGGAAAGACGAGAATTGAAGTACGGCTACCACTGCGGGAGAGAGACAATCATCGCGCAGGCTGATCCGGCAAGACTTCAGCAAATCGTGCTCAACCTGCTCGCCAACGCGCTCAAGTTTACTCCCGCTGGTGGGCGCATCTCGCTCGAGTGCTCAGCAGAAGCAGCGACAGCCGTGATTCGAGTCATCGACAGCGGCATCGGCATTCCTGACGAACAGCTCGAAACCATCTTTCAACCGTTCTGTCAGATTCGAGACAAGCATTCGTCGACCGAGGGTACCGGCCTCGGCCTGCCGATCAGCCGCCGCCTCGCAACTGCCATGGGTGGAACGCTCAGCGCGAGCAGGAATCTAGAGAGAGGTTCGACATTTACCCTGCGCCTGCCGTTAGCGCGGGACCTCTGACGCAGCACTCCTCCAGCATCTCGACCAGCTCTCGCATCGTCGTCAGTCCGTGATCGCGCGCGTAAAAGGTGCGGATCTGCTTGTAGCGCTCGTCTTTCGGTAGCTGCATCCCCTTCTCCATCACCCATTTCTGAAGCTCGCGCGGACGCGGCCCCCACCATCCGCACTCCTGGAATTTTGGATTGAGAAGAATCACGATCGGTATCGAGCGCGATTTTCCGTTGGTCAGGTGGGTGTCCATGATATCCAGATTCTCGTCGCGGGCGAGAATTCGCATGTCCATGTTGCTCACCGATTCGGTGAGCTTGGCGACGATCGGCACGATGTTGATGGAGTCACCGCACCAATCCTCGCTCAGCACCAGCAGGTGCCACTGCCCGTGCAGAGCCTCGACGCGGGCTGAGATTTCCAGGGGTATGGCGACGCGATGCGTCAGTGCAACCCACATCTCGCGGTTCTTAATCGTGGGACGAGCCATAAACTCGGCGAAGGTCTCGCCCTCGTAGTAACGAGCCTTGGTGATCACGTTGGTTCGGGTATGGAGCGACTCGGTTTGTCAGTGAAGATTTCTAGCGGATCATGTCGATGTGAAGGATGCCATCTTCCTCGTAGGGAGCGGAGACAGGCCTGAAGCCGAAACCGACGTAGAATTTTTCCAGACGGCGCTGCGCCGCAATCTTGACGACCTGCCCCGGCATCATCTCTTCCATCCGCCGCAAAGCTTCAGCCATCAGAATTTTGCCGAGCCCGGTGCCGCGAACTTCGGGAGCAGTGACGATGCGCCCCACAGACGCTTCGGTGTATCGGACTCCCGGCTCGAAGACTCTGGAGTAGGCAACGAGTGTGCGTCCTCCTTCGTGCTTCCTCCAGCCGAGCAGGTGCCAGGCGTTCGGATCTCGGCCATCGGCATCCGGGTACGGGCAATTCTGCTCGATGATGAAAACGGCTTCGCGCAGGCGGACGATAGCGTACAAGTCGTCCACACTCAGCTCGTTGAAGCGCGACCACTGCCAGTTAACCTCGTTCGCAGTTCGCAATGGGTTGGACCCGGCGCGGCTTGTCTTGCTCACATCGCTCCCGTATTCTGAGCGGTTGAACCCGTCCTCATTGGATAACTATAACATGCCGAAGTCTGCTTCTTCTTCGCTCCGTCTGGCCACCATCGTTGCTCTCTGCGCGTCAATTCCGTTGGCCGCACAGCAGTCGACGCCGATTTCAGTGCCGACCGACGTCACGATGGGACTAAAGCGCGATCCAGCGCTGGCGGCCGCAATCGCCGAGATCTCGGCGGCGCAGATCCGCGCCACTGACTCCGCGCTCGTTTCGTTCGGCACGCGTCACACCATGAGTGACACGGTGAGCAGCAGGCGCGGCATTGGGGGGGCTCGCAGGTATCTGTTCAACAAGCTGACCGGGTATAGCAAAGGCTGCGGCGGCTGCCTCCGCGTCGAATACGATCCGGCGCTGATGGAGATGCGCGGGCATCCGCAGCGACCAATGGTCAACGTAGTGAACGTGATCGCGTGGCTTCCTGGTCGCGACACCTCGCGGGTCGTCGTGATGGGCGGGCACTACGACTCCTGTATCTGTGCGCGCTCGGATCTCGGACCGCTGGCGCGATTCGAAGCGACCCAGGATGCACCCGGTGCGGACGACGATGGATCGGGGACGTCGGCGGTGGTGGAGCTCGCCAGAGTATTCTCGAAGCACTTTCCCAGGGGTCTCGAGACTTCGATCATCTTCGTCGCCTACTCGGGCGAAGAAGAAGGACTTTATGGATCGACCCACCTGGCGCAGCGACTTCACGCCGCCGGTTACAAGGTCGTCGCCGCATTTACTGACGACATTGTCGGCAACATCGTGGCCGAGGACGGCACGGTCGATTCGACGACGGTCAGAATTTTCGGCGCCGAGCCCGATAACGGACCGAGCCGGGAGCTGGCGCGATACGCTTGGGCAACCGGAACGATCTACAATCCGTCGTTCCACATTCTTCCTGTATTCCGTCTCGATCGAATTTCACGCGGCGGCGACCACAGCCCCTACGTCAGCCTCGGCGACGCGGGACTTCGCTTCACGGAACGACTCGAGAATTACAAACGCCAGCATCTGCCCACTGACGATTTCGCGCACGTGAATTTCGGCTACGTGGCGAACGTGGCGCGGCTGAACGCGTCGGTGGTTGGCTCACTTGCCGCCGCGCCTGCTTCGCCACCGGCGCTGGCGCGTCGCGATCAGGCATCGGGCGGCTCGAAGTGGTCGCTGACGTGGAACGCGGTCCCGGGCGCGGCGAGCTACGAAGTCCTCTTTCGCCGCACCTACTCCCCGACTTATGAAAAGGTGTATCCGGTAACGACGGGAACGTCGTTTCTTCTTCCCGATCAGCTGGACGACGGGTGGGCAGCGGTCCGCGCGGTGTCCGCAAACGGCCATCGGTCGCTGGCAAGCACACTTCCGCCGCCCTGTCCGACCCTCGCCACCCGAGCTGATTCGGTTGCAGCGGGAGACCTGATCAGGAATTGCATTCGCGCGCCCGGTCGGTAACTGCAAGGAGGCGCAGGAGATACAATCGGACGTTGTTCCGCGCTGAGAAGATCGTCTTTTCCACGAGACCTATACGCCGAGATACCCACTTTAGCTCGCAGTTCGCACCCACTTAGTTCTCAATTCGCACCCACTTTAGTTCGCAGTTCGCATCCATGAAGTCTTCAGTCATCGCCGTCATATTGCTCGTCGTGGTAGGCGCCTGCGCGCCGCCGCCCCAGGCCAAGATTGTCGCCGCCCCGCCGCCGCCGATCAAATACATCGAGCCCGAGGTCGGCCTCAACAACTCGGGACTCGATACCGCCCTTGTTGGAAAGCTCAACAAAATCGTCAAGACGGCGATCGAGGAAGCTGTTGCTCCCGGCGTCGCCATCGCCGTTGGTCGCAACGGCCACATCGCCTACATGAAGGGCTACGGCTACATCGACTGGAATCAGCCGGGTTCTCCGGCGGTCGACACCAACACGCTTTACGATCTGGCATCGCTCACCAAGGTCATCGCCACGACGACGCTGGCGATGATCCTCGAGGAGGCGGGTCAGCTCGACCTCAATCGTACGGTGGTGTCGTATCTCCCCGAGTTCAACTCGCCGGAAAAAGCGCAGATCACCGTCAAGCAGCTGCTCACCCACAGCGGCGGGCTGGAAGCGGGCGCGAACATTTACGCCCAGGCGCGCGGCCGCGAGCAGTACCTCTACCAGATCAACGCCCGTCCGCTCGAGTACACGCCCGGCAGCAGCATGATCTACAGCGACTGGGACATGATTCTGCTGCAGCTGGTGATGGAGCGGATCACGGGTAAGACCCTCGACGTCCTCGCCAACGAGAAAATCTTCAAGCCGCTGGGAATGATCGATACGCAGTTCCAGCCGCCGATTGCGATTCGCTCGCGCATTGCGCCGACACAGGTCGACGACGCGCGCGGCGGCCTCTTGTGGGGCACCGTGCACGACGAGAACGCTTGGGCAATGGGAGGAGTCGCCGGCCACGCCGGTCTTTTCTCCACCGCCAAGGATCTGGCGCTTTTCTCGATGATGATTCTGAACGGCGGCGAGGGCGTCAACGGCGTCCGCCTCGTGAAGCCGCCGACGATCGCCCGCTGGACGGCACGGCAGGGCAAGGAATCGACCCGCACTCTGGGCTGGGACTCGCCCGAAGGCGGGTCGAGCGCGGGCCAGTTCTTCTCACCATGGAGCTTCGGCCACACCGGCTTCACCGGTACATCGATCTGGATCGATCCGGAGAAGGATTTATTCGTCGTGGTCCTGACGAACAGGGTTAACCCGACGCGCAACAACAATCGCCACGTTCAGCTGCGGCGGGACGTCGCCGACGCTGTCCAGCAAGCCGTACTCGGCGCGCGCATTGTTAATTGGGAAGCGCGGTAATAGCAAAACAAAACTGCACCGCTGGTCGCCGCCATTTAGAGCCAGCAGCTTTGCGCTGCAGGCGACGGGACAGATTTGTCGTGGCGAGAATGGGCAGAAATTCTTCCTAGACTGGCGATTACCGCTGTCTTGCGGTAGTTAAGCGCCCAGCTGCCAGCACAGCGGCTGCCAGCGACCAGCGGTGTAGTTCTCTGTTGCGGTCCCCGCACCGCCTCCCGCCCTGCGCTCCACCCAACCTATATTTTAGGTTGCATGGCATCCTCTAAAGAACGCGTCCCGGTCGTCATCGTCGAGTACGACGAGATTTCCAAAACCGTCGCCAGGCGCATCGCTGAGATAATCAAGGAACGCCGGCGGGAAGGCGGACACGCAGTGCTCGGACTCGCGACCGGCAGCACCCCCATCGGCATCTACCGCGAGCTGATCAAGATGCATCGCGAGGACGGTCTCGATCTCTCCGACGTGGTGACCTTCAACCTCGACGAGTACTATCCGATGAAGCCGGAGAGCATCCACAGCTACCACCGGTTCATGCGGGAGAACCTCTTCAACCACATCAACGTCAAGCCGCAGAACATCCACATTCCGCGGGGCGACGTTCCGCGTGACGACGTTGAGGAGGAGTGCGAGAAATACGAGGCCGCCATCAAGAAAGCCGGCGGGATCGACCTGCAGATCCTTGGCATCGGCAAGACCGGCCACATCGGTTTCAACGAGCCCGGCTCGGGTGCTGACTCGCGTACGCGGCGCATCGCACTCGACACGGTGACGCGTCGCGATGCGGCGGGCGATTTCTTCGGCGAGGACAACGTTCCGACCGAAGCGATCACGATGGGCGTCGCCACGATCCTGGAAGCGCGCGAGATCGCGCTCGTCGCCACCGGTGAGCACAAGGCCGCCATTATCAAGCGCGCGGTCGAGGGCGAGCCCGATCCGGACGTGGCAGCGACTTATCTACAGCAGCATCCCAACGCCGTGTTCTACGTCGACTTCGCCTCGGCCGCCGAATTGACCCGCATTCGCACGCCGTGGGTGATCGGGGAAGTGAAATGGAACCGTGAGCGCGAAATAGATGCTGTCATCTGGCTGGGTGAGACTACAGGAAAATCGGTTCTCAAGCTCGACGAGAACGATTACCGCGAGCACCATCTCAGCTCGCTGCTGGCGCGCCATGGAAAAGCCGGTCCGCTCAACGGCGAAGTTTTCAACGCCCTCATCGCCAAGATCCGCGGTCGTAGCAAGCTACCGACCGGCAAAAAGGTCGTCGTGTTTTCGCCGCACCCCGACGACGATGTGATCTCGATGGGTGGCATGCTCAACAAGCTTCACCAGAACAAGAATGACATCCTCGTTGCGTACCAGACGTCGGGCAACATCGCCGTATTCGACCACGAAGTGCGGCGCTACGCGGATTTCCTGCGCCGCTTCGGCAATGACTTCGACATCAACGATTCGACCGCCGGCGCGCTGATCGAGGAGGTCGAGGAATTCCTCGACTCGAAGACGGTCGGAGAGATAGACGCGTTCCCGGTGCAAGTGATGAAGCGCGCGATTCGCGAGGCCGAAGCCGTCTCCGGCATCGAGACGTTCGGCATGAAGCGCCAGCAGGCGCGGTTCCTCAATCTCCCGTTCTACCAGACAGGAAAGGTACGCAAGGATCCAATCGGGCCGGAGGACGTTCGCATCGTTCTGGATCTTCTCGAGGAGCAGAAGCCGGAGCTGGTGTTCGTCGCCGGCGACCTCTCCGACCCGCATGGCACCCACCGCATGTGTCTCGAAGCTGTTCAACAGGCGCTCGCGAAATACTCCGGTCCGCCACCCGAGATGTGGTACTATCGCGGTGCCTGGCAGGAGTGGGAGATCGCGGAGGCTGATGTTCTTGTTCCTCTATCCGAGGACGAGCTCCGTGCGAAGAAGATGGCGATCTTCAAGCACCAGAGTCAGAAGGATCGCGCTCCCTTCCCTGGCCAGGACGACCGCGAATTCTGGCAGCGCGTCGAAGAGCGCAACCGCAACACCGCCAAGCGCGTCGATCGGCTCGGCCTCCCCGAGTATTTCGCGATGGAAGCGTACGTCGTGCGACGGGGCGGTGCTCCGATCGAATCGGAGATGGTCGCCACAAGCTCTCTCGCCGAGCGGGAGTCGACACGGTCTCGAGGTGGAAGTCCGGCCAGAGCAACTCGCTAACTCGTCTCACTCGAGGAACCTGTGCGCCTCCATTCGAAGTTGTATGTCGCGGCTCTCCTTTTCGGTGGACGAGCCCTCTCCGCACAATCACAGCCGGGGCTGACCTTCGACGTGTACACGCGAGGCGTCAGCGGCGGTGACAGTGCCACCAACGTTATTCACATGAAAGCGACCGCCAACGCGCTGCGGATGGAGTTCGAGAAGCGTCCTGCGAGTGGCCAGTACCGCGGCCTGCCCGTTGGAGATCACGGCGTCGTCATCGTTCGATCGACGGGCGCCGAGCTGATCATACTCGACCGGGACAAAAAGCAGTACATGACCATCAAACCGCTCGAGATGATGGCAGGCGCGCGACAGATAATGGAATCGATGGGGGGCTCGATGACGTTCGATAGCGCTGCATCGAGCTTTCACGTGGACAGCGTCGGCCCCGGTCCGACGATCGACCGCCACAATACGATCAAATACCGGGTGACCTCCCACACGAAGCTGCGCATCGCGATGATGGGCCAGGAGCAGACCGTCGAGACTCAATTGGTTTCGGAGTCGGACAACGCCGTCGATCTCGCCGAGTTCGGCAACACGATGGGGCCCGGCGCCGGAGTGCGCGACATGGTGCAGTCGATGGCTCAAACCGTCGGTCTGCCGAAGGACTTCCTGGACCAGGCGAGCAAGGAGGGGCGGAAAATGAAGGGATTTCCGCTCCACTCCGAGAGGCAAACCACGAGCACTACACCGAACGGGACTCGCACCAGCAGCGAAACGACCGACACGAAGAATGTGCGCCGCGCGTCAATCCCCGACTCGGAGTTTGCCGCTCCCGCGGATTACAAGCTTATGCCCTTCCCTCTCGGGCCGCGCCCGCCTTCGCCTGATCGAAACTAGACCTTCAGAATGATCTTCCGCCGGTAGAGAACGAGCAGGATTCCGTACCAGAGCAGAACGTACGCGATCGCGAATCCAAGCGACGCCACACGCGGCGGCAGCCAGGGCAGAAACACCGACTGGTAGATCGCGTCCTGCATCGCTACCGACTTTCCCTGATAGGTGACGTGCCAGAGCGTGTAGATCAATCGCGCCATCACCCCTGATCCGACGAACGCGACGATCGGATTCACTCCATAGACCACGAACGGCTTCGTCCACCACTTCACGTTGTAGTTGTCGACGATCCACATGATCGTCGCCAGCGTCACCGCCGCCATACCGGCGGTGAACATCACGTAGGAGCTCGTCCAGAGATTCTTGTTGATGGGGAACGACCAGTTCCACATCAGCCCGACGACCATCGCCAGCGAGCCGGCAGCAAAGAGACCGCTGATGCGATCGAGCAGCGGCTTGTCCTTGCGCGCGATCCACGTACCTGCGATGACGCCGAGCATCGATGTCGCAATCGCCGGAATGGTGGACATCGGACCTTCGGGATCGAACGTGACGCTCCCCGTCCACGTGTGATTCGTTCCCAGAATCAATCGATCGAGATAAGCGGCAAGGTTGCGATCGTGCGTGTGCAACAGCAGCGCGCCGATCTCGTGCTCGCCCGGGACTGGAATGAGCGTCATCGCGAACCAGTAGCCGTACAGCAATGACGCGATGATGATGACCTTCTGCCGGAGATTCGTTTTCAGCGTCAACAGCGCCGCGCAGACGTAAACGATCGCGATCCTCGGCAAGACGCCAAGCAGACGAACGTGTTCCATGCGATAGACTATGCGGTCCCACGCCGTCGCGTTGGGCAGCGACTGGATCACGCCCCACTGGTAGAATGGGAACATCGCCATCGCAAAGCCAAGCAGATAGATGATGGTGCCGCGCCGCAGAATTTGTTTGACGAGAGCGCGATCATCGTCACCCCGCGCGCGCCGCGCCGAAAGTGAGAGATGGGTCGTGATGCCGACGATGAAAAGGAAGAACGGGAAAATGAGATCGGTCGGCGTCCAACCGTTCCACTCCGCGTGCTCGAGCGGCGGAAAAATGGCGCTCCACGTGCCGGGATCGTTCACCAGTAACATTCCAGCCACGGTCAGGCCGCGAAAAACGTCGAGCGAAAGCAGGCGCTCTCGCGTCGGCGCGGGCGCCGTGGAAGTCGTGGCATCGTAGCGAGTGAACGCCGTGCGGGGCTGCGCGGTCGTGCTCATGTGTCCCTCTGATGGTAGGTGTAGCCGCTGCCTATATACGAGCGGCTATCGAGCCTGGTTACCTGCTCGCCCTCGTTCCGCCGACCGCGAGTTAATAGACGGGACGCAGCGGCGGCGACCAGTCCGAGAGTCGGGCGTCGCCGGTGAGCGTGAGCTGACGCAAGCGGCCGGTTTGCTTGTCGAGAATCCAGATACTGCGCGGATCACCGATTGCGCCGAGCCGTCGTGTTATCGACAGGTGACGACCATCGGGGGCCCACGCGGGATCCTCGTTTTCGCCCTCATTCGTCAGCTGCTTCATCACTCGATCCTTGACGCGAATCGTCCAGATCTGGAAGTCACCGCTCTGCTGCTGGTATGCGATTTCGTCGCCCTTCGGCGACCACTCGGGGCTCGTTCGATAGCTGCGCTTTCCGGGAACCACCGGAGTAAGGAGCTTCAGACCCGTGCCGTCGACGTTCATCGTGTAAAGTTGCGGGGTCAGTGGCACCGGTGAGACGAACACCATCTGCTTCCCGTCGGGACTGAAACCGGGCGAGGTAGTCTCAGCGCCGCGGCGTCCGACGTAAGGAACAGCGACACTGTCTTCGCCGCTCGCACTCGCCAGCACGAGCTCCGCCGGCGCATCTCCGCCGCTCGCCCAGACGATGTTCTTCCCGTCCCTCGTATAAACCGGCGTGATGTTGAGCCCGCGTGTTGATGCCGAAAGGAGTCGCGGCCGCATCGTCCGCAGGTCAAACGTCGCGATTCTGGTTCCGCGGTCGTCCGCGTCGACGTAGACGATCGTTTTGCCCGACGGACTCCACGCCGGCGAGAGCGCCGCACCCGCCGTCGGGAGAGTGCGCTCGTTCGCCCCATCGATGTCGATCATCTTGAGCTTGGTCCCGTCGATGAAGGCGATCCTGGTAGCCGAGATGCCGCGAGTGCCGCTTATCCAGCGTTCTATTTCGTCGCTGACGACATGGATGCCGAGCCTTCGCTCGCGACCGACGGAGTCACGCACCACAGAATCCCTTGCCGCAATGCGCGCGAACACCGAATCGAAATGAATCGTGTCCTGCACCGCGTTCGCGCGCAGAATTACGGCGTGCCGGTCGAGCTCGCGCGAAATCGAGTCTCGCGTTGCCTGTGCGCGACGCGCGTTGGCGCGATCGCGCGTGGTTTTCATGGGAACCGGTTTGGCCGCTTGCCGCTCCAGACTGTCGCGAGTGGCTGAGTCCGCTGCCAGTGTCTCGCTCAATCCGGCGGCTTTTCTGCCGAGGATTTCGTTGAGCGAGTCACGCACCACGGTGAGCCTGTTGGTGGGCGGCACCTTCGGGAGTCTGAAGTAATCCTCCTGCCGCAGCACTCCACGGGCAACGTCGAAGACTTCGACGTGCAATCCGGCGGTCGTCGGTCGCGCCCTCACCACGAAGTTGGCGCGAGTCTGCGCCAGCGGCGCGAAGTTGATGCGTCGAGCACCGGGCTGCCAGATCTCGGCCAGCGTGACGCTGTCGAGAAAGAGCGGCTGGATGCGATCGCCGTAGTCGAAATCGCGCTGGATGATGGTGCGCGTGGAGTCGCCCGCAGTCGTATCGACTTGTAGCACAACGACGGCGGGCGGAATCTCGACCGGCTGCTGAGGCTTCGGGCGACCCGGGCGGGGAGTTCGATTTTGTGCGTGCACCGCCGGAGCAAGCACGGCGAGAGCCATCGCTCCGGCGAGGAGAATTCGATTCATGAGCGGTTCAATCTATCCGATCGGTCGATCATACACCGTCCTCCCATTGCCGATTCCGGGCCGGACAAGTCAAAGCCGCGCGTCTGAGCGTTTTTGCGCGGGTAAAGCAAAACCGCGGAGGGAATCCCCCCGCGGCTTTACTCGATCGGGTCGCTCGTCAGTGGGTGAGATGGAACTGGAAAGGCATCTGCACGAGCTGCTGAACCTTTTTGCCCCCGATCTGCGCCGCCGAGAATTTCATACGGGGGAGCGCATCCTTCACGGCGGCGGTGAACGCTGCGTTACTCGAGTTCAAGATCTTGAGCGTGCCCGGCTCGTATCGCCCGCTCTCGTTGACGACGAACTGAGCCAGGACCTGGCCTTCAATGCCCTGATCCTTTAGTGACTGTGGATATTCCGGGGCTTCGCCGCCGATTTTTTCGACCGGCTTCTCGACCTGGAACTCCATGTACGGGCCGTGCTCCTTGACGCCCGCGCCTTTGCCGGTGTCGCCTTCGTTGCCGGTGCCGCCCTTCACGCCGTTGGCCGACCCGCCAGCGACGCCCTTGCCGCTGAAGTCGTTCTCGTTCGTCAGCGCCTTCGACAGGTCAATCGTCGGGATCTTGGTCGGAACGCTGACCGGCGGCGGAAGGATCTTGAAGCCCTGCGGCGGAGCCGGAGCCTCGACCTTCGGCATTACTACCTTGAGCTGCGGTACCTTGGGCTTGGGCGCCTCCACCTTCTTGGGCGGAGGGGGCTCCTTCTTGACCGGTGGCGGGTCGTTCTTCTTGACCTCCACAAAGTTGACCTTCTCTGCCTTTACATGGTCGGGCTTACGCATGCTTGCATTGGCAGTGGCGAAGACCGCGAGGAAGATCACGAGCACGTGCAATATGACGCTAGAGATGGTCCCGCCTGCTGACCTTCCCTTTCTGTTGGTTTTCTTGGATTCGAGTAATCGCATCATTGGCTGCTCCCCTTGAAAAGCGCACTTTTACATAGAGCAACCATCCTGCCATCAACGCGAGTTTTCGGACATCCGAAAATCACGTTCTTGGCACGGAATCTCAGATTCCACGCTCATCAGTTAACTCCTTAGCTCTACTGGAGTTACGACTCGCGCTGGAATCCGGATTCAGCGCGCAGTTGTCTTCTTTGTAGCGGCTTTGGGAGCTGCCCTTTTGGGAGCGGTTTTTGTCGGTGTCGCGGTCGCTGGAGCTGACTTTCCCCCGGCTCTTTTGGTGATGATTCCGCAAACCGCTTCGAAAGCGTTCTTGCCTGCAGTGCCCGTCTTTGGTCGATCCCAGACCATGTGCGCCTGGTCGCGCGGATCTACCTCGCCTTCGTCCCTCACCAGCACGTTGTTGGCCGCGTAGACGGTGCTGCGCACGCGCTTCACCCGGACGGGCGAGCAGCGAACGTAGGCTCTCTCTACCAGTCGGCTGTACTGCTTCTTCTGCTCGGTGATCCGGGGCCGAGCATAGTCCCAGCTCGTGACGGTCGTCCACGTGCCCGGCGATTGAAGCGCGATGCTGGCCGTATCGAAGATGACCGTGACGTCGCCGTCCTTATAGACCTGCCGCCACGGCGCCTGCGCGCGAGCGACGACCGGACTCGCCAAACAAGCCAACAATACGATCAGATCAATTCGAGTCGCACAACGAATCATGAAATCTCCTCGATACTTGTGCCTTACGAGCACCAGGGTTGTAATCGGTGTGACAGCGTCGCCGACGAATCTTAAGACGAGCTTGGATTATATACACGCATCACGTGGCATCGCCACTAACTCATAGAATGAAGTCGAAAATCTCACGCGCGATCGGACCAGCAGCGATGGTCATCGCGGTGTCGATTGCGCTGCTGTTGCTGGAGCGCGAGCTAAAGTCGTACCACTACCGCGACTTGACGCGCCAGGTGTGGACCCTGCCCCACTCGCATCTGGCACTGGCGCTTCTGTTGACGGCCGTCGCTTACGCCGTGCTTCCGGGCTACGACGCGATCGCACTCTCCTACGTCGATCATCCGCTTCCTGTCCGCCGCATCGCTTTCGGCTCGTTCATCGCTTACGCCCTGAGCCACAGCCTCGGCTTTCCGCTTCTGAGCGGAGGTCCGGTTCGCTACCGGTTCTGGAGCGTGTGGGGTCTGTCGACTTCGGAGATCGCCCAGGCAATCAGCTTCGCTGGAGCGACGTTCATCATCGGCATGATCGCGGTTGCCGGTTTCGTCTTCCTGCTCGAGCCGAGATCCACCATCGAGCTGCTGCGGCTGCCCTTGAATTCGCTGAAGCCTTTAGGCGCGCTCTGTCTGGTACTGGTCGCCGCCTACCTCGTTCTCAGCGCCACCCGCTACAAGACTTTCCGATTCTTCGAGTGGGAATTTCCGGTTCCGTCGACTCGACTGGCGATGGCGCAACTCGGCGTCGCCGTGGTCGATTGGACCGCCGCCGGTGCCGTGCTCTACGTCCTGCTGCCGCCGGGCTATCACCTCTCTTTTCTGCCGGTGCTCGGCGTTTTTCTGCTGGCGCAGTTCGCCGGAATTCTTAGCCACGTTCCGGGCGGCCTCGGTGTGTTCGAGGCGATCGTGGTCATCCTCCTCAGACCCTACGTGCCGGCGGCATCGATCGTCGGATCTCTGCTCGCGTACCGCGCCATCTACTACCTCATGCCGCTCGTGATTGCGCTGACGTTCCTCATCGCGTTCGAGTTACAGCGGCAACGCAGTCGCGTGGCGGAGGTGGCCAGCCTCGCCGGTGGAATCGTCGGTCGCTGGTTCCCGGCCCTCATGCCGCAGATCCTCAGCGTCACGACGTTCGTCGCCGGCGTGATTCTCATCGTCTCCGGGGCGACGCCCGCCGTACGCAGCAGGTTCAGCGCGCTCGACGCCCTGCTGCCGCTCGGAGTGATAGAGCTGTCACACTTCGCGGCCAGTCTCGCCGGCGCCGCGCTGGTGATTCTCGCCTGGGCGATCAAACGCAGACTCGACGCCGCGTACACTCTAACCATCGCCACGCTGGGAATCGGAATCGTAGCTTCACTGCTGAAAGGGCTCGACTGGGAGGAAGCGTTCGCGCTGTCACTGGTGCTCCTCGCGCTTATTCCATCGCGTCGCGCGTTCTACAGAAAAGCAGCGATCACGAGTGAGCCTTTCCCCAACGGCTGGATTGCCGCCGTGGTTGTGGTCGGTGTCGTCACGACCTGGCTGGCATTCTTCTCCTACCGCAACGTCGACTTCACCAGCCCCGTCTGGTGGCAGTTCAGCGGTAACGGTGACGCCCCCCGTTCGCTGCGCGCCATGGTCGGCGTTCTGGGCGCGCTGATGCTCTTCGCATTGACCCGCAAGCTCCGGCACGCAGAGGCAGACCCCGAGCTCCCGTCGCCACGACAGCTCGATCTCGCGGCGCGCATCGCCGCCGGTTCTCCCGACACTATCGCCAACCTGGCGCTGCTGGGGGACAAATCGCTTCTCTTCAGCGATACCGGACGCAGCATGATCATGTACGGGATCGCTGGGCGGAGCTGGATCGCCCTTGGTGATCCACTCGGTCCGGAGAACGAACAAGGTGAGCTGGCGTGGCGGTTCCGCGAGAACGCAGATCAGCATGGTGGGTGGCCCGTGTTCTACGAAGTAAGCGCGAGACACCTGCCGATCTACATCGATCTTGGACTGACGCTGTTCAAGCTCGGCGAGGAGGCGATCATCAAGCTTCCCGATTTCTGCCTCGACGGCGGCGGTAGAAAAGCGCTTCGTCGCACGCGCAAGGACGCGCTCAAGGGAGGAGCGACTTTCGAAATGATTCCGCCGGAGGAGACGCACATCTTCCTGCCCGGCCTCAAGCAGATCTCCGACGAATGGCTGGCGTCGAAACGAACGAAGGAAAAGGGCTTCTCACTCGGGCGCTTCGATGAGCGCTACATCAAAAGCTTCCCCGTCGCGCTCATTAGGGTGGGTGACGCAGTCGTCGCCTTCGCCAACGTCTGGCTCGGTGCGGACAAAACCGAGATTTCCGTCGATCTGATGCGCTACACCTCTGTGGCGCCTCCCGGGGTAATGGAGTTCCTCCTCATCGAGCTCATGCTCTGGGGCCAGGCAAATGGCTACCAGCGCTTCAACCTCGGCATGGCACCGCTTTCCGGCATTGAGAATCGAAGCCTGGCGCCGATGTGGAATCGAATCGGTGCTCTTCTGTTCAGCCGCGGGGAGCCTTTTTACAACTTCCAGGGTTTAAGACTGTATAAGGAGAAATTCGATCCGATATGGGAGCCGAGATACCTCGCATCGCCCGGTGGGCTCGTGTTGCCAAGAATTCTTACCAACGTCGCGTCGCTCATCTCCGGCGGACTCGTCGGGGTCGTGGCGAAGTGAAGCTGATCGCGCTCTTCGCTCTGCTCACCTACAGCTGCACGCCGGCACATTCCGCGTACACGCCTCGGGACCCGGAGCTAAAGCGCGCGCCGCTCTACTTTTATCCCGACGTGGACGGTACGCGTCATCCCAAGGCCGGCGTCTTTTTCTTCGGCAACGATCTGGGCTTTTGGGGTCCACACCAGAAGCTCGCCGAGCGCCTCGCTGGGCATGGCTACGCCGTCGTTGGATTCGACATCAAGAAGTTTCTCGATCGATTGCCTGATTCGGCGCTGCTGCGGGACAGCATTCTCGTTCACGACGTTCCCGAATTGGTGAAACGGTCGCTCCATGAGCTCGGCGCCGATTCAGGCCCAATCGTGATCGCGGGGCACTCTTTCGGCGCCGACCTGGCGCTGTGGACCGAGGCCAACGCCCGTGTGCCCGGCGTCGTCGGTGTGCTCGCACTCGGACCGACGATGCGGGATCACCCGACCGTGACGATCAAGGATCAAGTGAATGCAGGGGAGCCAACCGAGCCGGGTAGCTTTGCCGTCGAAGAGCAAATCAGGAATACGCCGCCGGACGTTCGGATCGCACTGCTGCGCGGCGCCAGTGACAAAGAACGGAAATCGGACCGTGTCTTTATCGAGGCCGGCGGCGCGCGAATGACCTACACGATCATCCCGTTCGCTTCACATTCACTCAAATCGCTGATCATAGCTGGCCCGATGATCGAGCACGCGCTCGATCTGCTACTTGTGGGCGGCTAGCTGCGACCGCTGCATCAGCCTCGGCTGAAATCTCGCGCAACTCGGCGGCGTTCATGGTGCGGACGATTGTAAGAACGGCGGCGAGCAGTGGTACCGCCACCAACAGGCCCAGGAATCCAAACAACACCGACATCAGCGCCTGAATACCGAGCGTGAGCGCCGGGGGCAGGTTCACGCCCGCCTTCATGAGAACCGGGACCAGCAGATGGTTCTCGACGAACTGGATTACGAAATAACCGATGGCGACGAGCAGCGCTTTGTGTGGCGAGTCGATGAATGCCATCGCCATCGCGGGGATCGCGGCGAAGATCGAGCCGACTATGGGGATGAACTTCGAGATTCCCGCCAGGATGCCGAGAGGTAATGCTGCCTTGACGTGAATGGCGAACAGGAAAAGAGTGGTAACAGTGCCAATAACGACCATGGCGATGAGTTGCGTCACCAGCCATCGACGAAGAGTTGTGGCGAGGCGAGTAAGTGTCACCGCCGCTCGGTCGCGTTCACGAGCAGGCACCAGCTCCAGAATGCCGCCATGATAAAGCGCCGGATCGACGCCGATGTAGGCGGCAATGAAGAGCACCAGCATCAGGGCGCCCGAAACGGCAAAGGTTGAAGTCAGGACGCTTAGAAAAGAGTGCTGGGCCCCGCGGAATTGTCTGGTGATCTCGCGCCGCAGATTTCCGCCAACTTCGACTTCGTGGGTGCGCGTCGTCGTGCCGACTACTGCGCCGGGAATGACTCCGGCTGCCGAATCGGTCCGGAAGGAGTCACCGGAGACGGCCGCGGTACCAGCCGGCGCAGTCGAGTCAACACGCTGGGCAGCGGCGATCCGCGTGCTATCCGTGCTGCTCTCCTCGTTGAACAAGAGTCCCAGAGCGCCATTCGCCCGATGCCCGAGCCAGGCATCGATCTTGTCCATCGCTTCGGGGAGTCGCACCTGCAACTCGTGCGACTGCGTTCGTAGAATCGGCGCCATCCACACACCGGCGCCCGTGAGCAGACCCAGAAATGCGGCAAGGATTATGGTGACGCCGAGCGGGCGTGGTATTTTTCGCTTCTCGAGCCAATCGGCGCCCTGGGCCACCGGTAGACCGAACAAAACGCCGAGGAAAAAAAGAAATACGACTGGGTGCGCGATCCACAGCAGGCGCAGCAGTACGTAGAAGCCGAATATCAGTGCCAGAACGCGTACGATGTCGCGAGTCTTCAGGCCGCCGGGATCACGCAGGTCCATACCCTCATCCTAAGCCAGACTTGTGCCTGCCGACAGGCGAATGGATACCGCTGGTAGATACGGAGGCGTGCCTTGACCTCGCTGGTCCCCTCAATAGCTTCAAAACCCATGTACCGCATGCTTACCTGTTGTTGGCGCCTTCCTCGAAACGGAGAGGAGCTGAGCATGTCGTGCATGAACACCGCGAGTTTGCACAGCTAGAGCCCAACGCTCCGCAGCCAACCGGCCGCGCTCTCCGAGGAGAGGCGGCTTTTTTGTTCGACCGGACAAAAGCAAGAGGAATAGATGCCTGCAACACCCGAAGGACCGATCGCGATCTACTACGAGCACCCCGACTGGTTCAAACCGCTCTTCGCCGAGTTGAACCGCCGGGAAGTTTCATATGAGCGAGTCGATGCCGCGGCGCATTCGTACGATCCAGCCGAGACCAACTCGCCCTATTCGCTGGTGTTCAATCGAGCGAGCCCGTCTGCGTACCTGCGCGGCCACGGCCAGGTAACGTTCCACACTCAGAGCTGGCTTCGACATCTGGAGCGAATCGGAGTGCCAGTCGTGAACGGCTCGGCGTGCTACGAAATGGAAACCTCCAAGGCACTACAGCTCGACATCCTGGCGGATCTGGGACTTCCGTTCCCGAAGGCGCGCGTCATCAACAACGCTTCGCTCGCTCCTGATGCTGCTCGCGGACTGCGTTTCCCCATTGTCGTCAAGCCGAATATTGGCGGCAGCGGCGCGGGCATTACTCGGTTCGACAGTCCGGCGACGCTCGACGAAGCCGCGCGGAGCGGCATTATCGACCTCGGCGTCGACCGGGTGGCCCTCGTCCAGGAGCTGGCGCCGCTGCGCGATGGACACATCACTCGCGTCGAGGTTCTCGACGGCAAGTTCCTGTACGCGATCAACGTCTACCCGGCCGAGGATTCATTCAATCTCTGCCCGGCCGACATCTGCCAGACGACTGATGGCAAAGAGCTCTCTCGCACCGCCTGCGCCGTCGACGCGCAGAAGAACGGCATGCGGGTCGAGCAGTTCAAGCCGCCTCGCGAGATCGTGCGCGAAGTCGAGCGGATCGCGGAACGGGTCAATCTCGACGTCGGCGGCATCGAGTACCTGATCGACGACCGCGACGGCCGTCACTACTTCTACGACATCAACGCACTCTCTAATTTCGTGGCCGATGGCCGGAACGTCGTCGGCTTCGACCCGTTCGAGCGACTGGTGGATTACCTGGTCGCACGAGTGAACGGTTCGCGGGGAGCAACACCGAGCAAGCGCGCCGGCGCGTCCGCGGGCAGAGAGCCCGCCACGGCGGGAGGCCGCTGATGCGATACGGGTACTGGCTACCGGTGTTCGGCGGCTGGCTGCGCAACGTTCCCGACGAGGGAATGTCCGCGACGTGGGATTACGTGAGGCGGCTGGCGCAGCGAAGCGAGCAGATCGGCTACGACATCACGCTGATCGCCGAGCTGTTCATGAACGACATCAAGGGAATCGATGCCAATTCGCTGGAGGCGTGGTCGACTGCGGCGGCGCTGGCAGCAGTCACCGAGCGACTGGAGCTGATGGTGGCCGTGCGGCCGACGTTCCACGAGCCGGCGATCTTCGCCAAACAGGCAGCGAACATCGACCACATTTCGGGCGGGCGTCTCGCCCTCAATGTGGTCTCGTCGTGGTGGAAAGACGAAGCCAGACGCTACGGCATCAACTTCGAGGAGCATGACGACCGCTACGCGCGGACCGACGAATGGCTGCGCGTCGTCAACGGCGTGTGGAACGAGCCGCGATTCAGCTACTCCGGCGCCCACTACAAAGTCGAAGAGACGATCCTCGAGCCAAAGCCAGTTCGCCGCCCGCGGCCGACCATCTATGCCGGCGGTGAAAGCCCGGCCGCAAAAGAGCTCATCTCGCGCACCTGCGACGCGTACGTGATGCACGGCGATCCGCCGGAGCGAGTGGCGCCGAAGATTGCCGACCTGCGGGCGCGTCGTGAGAAGCTCGGACTCGGACCAATGCAGTACGGCGTTGCGGCCTACGCCATCGTCCGAGAGAACCAGAACGAAGCCCGCCGCGAGCTGGAGCGCATCACCAACGTCCAGCCGGGGTCACCGGGTTACCAGAACTATCAGGATTGGATCTCGCACACTGCGCTGGAGCAGCAGGTGAGTCTGGAGGATTACTCGGTCTCCAATCGCGGATTGCGAGCGGGACTGGTTGGTACGCCGGAGCAGGTGGCCGACCGGATCCGCGGGCTCGAATCGGTGGGTGTGGATTTGCTGCTGCTACAGTTCAGCCCCCAGCTCGAAGAGATGGAGAGGTTTTCGGAGACGGTGATGCCGCTGGTTGAAACGGCGACGGTCAATTGACCGCTGTGATCAGTACCGCCTGACGATCTCTTATGGTGCGGTAGCACTCGCACGCGGCCTTCTCCAGTCCCCCGCGATTGACCACGGTGATGTTGATCCGGGGGGAGGCGGGATGATGGGTCGGTGCCGACCTATCCTCGGCGGCGTGGGCCGGCTGTTTGGATCGATGCAGTAGCCATTGGAGCCATGGGTTTTGCCCCGATCGGGACTTAAACAGCAAAACCGCGGGCTGACCAGCATCGCCATGGTGTCGCGCCGGTACAGTTAGCAAATAGCGAACCGGGTTAGGACCAGCCAGGGGCGGGCCCACAGCCCCCGGCTGGTAGTCATCATTTGCAGTTGCTTTTTGTCGTCGTTTTGGGCCGATTTGGGGGCGTTTGGCGGGCTGGCTCAGGTGTTATCTTCGGAGGGTAGAAACAGTCAATAAGACGGCCTGCCATCTATAGAGCAGCAGGACAGAAGTGCCCCACCAGAAGACATGACGATACCTGCTGACCCACAGCCCAACGAGCGAAAATTCCGCTTCAAGGACGAGTGGCTGGTCTCCCTGGTGGCGACCATGCCCGGCGTCACGCAGGAGCTGATCAAGCGGTGGCGCTTCCAGCAGAAACCATACATCGCGCAGGCCCTCATCGACGGCGACGTCCTCTCCTTCAAGGAGATCGCCGAGGTCGTCAAGGACGCGTTCAGAATCGACTACGTCGATCTCAACCCGGGGGCCATCGACAAGAACGCGATGCAGATCCTGCCCGAGAAACTTTGCCGCGAGCACAACGTGCTGCCGGTGAAAGTCGACAGCCGGATGGTGCACCTGGCGATGGCCAATCCGCTCGATCAGGAAGCAATCCAGAGAGTGAGCTGGGCAACGAGCCGCGAAGTCACGCCGTTGTTCTGCCCGCCAGGCCAGCTCGACAAGCTCGTTCAGGAGACGCTGCGTCCCGACGCGATGATCTATGGGCTGATCGAGAAGCTCGATCAGACCGCGGCTCTCGAAGAGGTCAAGGATAGGGAGGAAGACGAAGCGCAGCTGGCCCGCGTGCATGCGCCGGTTATCAAGCTTGTCGATGCGATAATCGCCAACGCCATCAAGCTCCGCGCGTCGGACATCCACATCGAGCACGATGAGGCATCGACGCTGGTGCGGTTCCGCATCGACGGACTGCTCAAGAACATCATGGTGCTGCCGCGATTCATCGGCGTCGGACCGGTGGTCTCACGCATTAAGATCATGGCGGACCTCGATGTGGCCGAGCGTTTCCGGCCGCAGGAC
>Ga0070708_100000137_pt1 | contig 50233 bp, 50 predicted proteins | sample KBSK5503metaG_FD_65469 | JGI IMG/M metagenome (GOLD analysis project Ga0070708, IMG submission 65469) | Corn, switchgrass and miscanthus rhizosphere microbial communities from Kellogg Biological Station, Michigan, USA - KBS K5-50-3 metaG | ecosystem: Host-associated > Plants > Roots >... | reverse complement strand
TGCGATACGGGCCGGGCAAAGCCATCAAAGCGCCAGACCACGACAAGGTCGAAGCATCTCCGCCCGCATCTGCCATCAGTCGGTTCAAGCCTGAGACGAGATACTTGTTATGTCCACAGTCAAACGCCGCCCGTTGGGAGAGAGTTCGGGTCCTCCCGCATAGCCTCGAAGGCACGATCGCATTCGATTGCTATGGCGAAGTCTCCAGAGGCTTTCGGTTGCACTCGGAGAACCTTACCGCGGGCGGTCAGAAGTACGCCTGGGTCAGGTATCGGTCCAGCTCCCACTGCCAACTCGACAGTGGAACCCTCTGGGATCCGAAAAGCGCTGGACAACAGAATGCCACTGAGGCTGATGTTCTCAGACCGAGCGTATATCTCTTTGTTGGCCAGCTTGACCGAGACAGGCAAGCGCAGGTAGTAGCGTACGCTTCGCCGCTCGGGCTGATAGTGAAAGGGCACTGAGGTCCTGACGCTGACAGGAGAGTAAGCCGACGTCTGCTGCTGCAGACAGATAACGAAGGTGCCTTCAGCATAGGTAAAAGGACGAGCACGTGGCCAGTAATCTGTTACCGATGTGTTTCGCCTCGTCGCCGAGCCTTGCCTAGGTGAGGGACCAGATGGGGCACAGTCGATTCAAATCACAGGGTTACGGGCATCTCATCCCTGGCGCAAACATCAACTGGGTAGAGGGCCTGGATCGGAAAGCAACTTCGCAACAAACTGCAACCCAGGCGCAACTGACCACCGGTGAAACGAATATGCACGACCGACCCTCTCCGCAACTCATCAAGCACATTGAGGATTGTGGTGGGCCCACCAGGATTCGAACCTGGAACCAACAGATTATGAGTCTGCTGCTCTAACCGTTGAGCTATGGGCCCGCAGAAATTCAATCTAGCACACTCCGGAGGAGCAAGCTGGCGGCGCTAAACCTTGCGAACCTCCTTGTGTAAACGTGTTGGCTTTCCCTTCGCGTGCACTTGACCCAACATCAAGGCGCTGCATTTTCGTACAGCCATTGTGGATGGAAACCGGCCGCCACTGCTCAGGAGCGGAGGTGAGTGTGGAGGTTAAGATACCAAGATGCCCATCACGCTCGCTCAGGTGGAGGAGGCCCGGAATAACATCGCGGCGGTCGCCCTGCGAACGCCGCTGGTTCTATGCAACACTGACGCCCCCGGTCACTTGTATTTGAAGCTGGAAAATCTGCAGCCGATCGGATCATTCAAGATTCGTGGCGCGGCGAACGTCATGGCACGGACACCGCGCGAGCAGCTTCAGCGCGGCGTATTGACTGCCTCCGCCGGCAACATGGCACAAGGGGTAGCATTCTGTGCCCGACGGATGGGCATTCCCGCAACCATTATCGCTCCGGAAACCGCGCCAGCGGCGAAGATTCGCGCGGTAGAGAGAATGGGCGGCCGCGTCCTCAAAGTCCCATTTGCCGAATGGTGGCAAACCTTCGGGACACGCTCCTATCCGGGAGTCGATGCCAAATTCATCCACGCTTTTGACGACCCCGATGTGATGGCTGGTAATGGCACGATCGCTTTGGAGCTGTTGGAGGATCTGCCCGATTTGGACGTCGTTGTGATTCCCTGGGGCGGTGGGGGCCTGTCGTGTGGCATCGCGGCGGTGCTGCGTCAGCGCGCTCCCCGAGTGCGTATCTACGCCGTCGAAATTGAGACAGCAGCGCCACTGGCGGCTTCGCTGGCTGCGGGCGAACCTCGCACCGTCGAGTATCAGCCTTCGTTTGTCGACGGTATTGGAAGCAAGATGGTATTCCCCAACATGTTCGAACGCGCGCGTGGACTCTTGGATGGATCCTTGGTCGTGACCCTGACCGAAGCGGCCCAAGCGATGAAACTGGTGGCCGAGCGGAACCGCATCATTGTCGAAGGGGCCGCCGCCTGCGCTGTCGCAGCTGCTCTGGCAGGCCGTGCCGGCTCGGGCAAGGTGGTAGCCATCGTCTCCGGGGGCAACATCGACATGGATAAATTTGCGCAGCTGGTTAGCAAGCCATAGCCGTAGTCTGCGAGTCTGGGTTTGCAGCTTGCAGGGGAACGGATCGCACCAGCCATGGAGCCGCGTTCCTTTCAGCGGTTCAGGCGCGCGCGCTGCGATGAAAATTGCCATCGGCCGATTTGGTGCGACCAGCAGCTAATTCTTCAATGGAAGGTAATGACTTGGCGACAGTCAGTTGCCGCTCCGGAGGTTGAGATTTCGTGCGAATCGCGCCGGTTAGCGTTTCCAGCGCCACGTCAGTGTTCGGCGGAATGTAAATTGTCGCGGCCAGGACGCCGCTGCGCAACCATGCCTGTCCAGTCTTCGGCATGCCATCGCAGCCCGTAAATGGTATCTTCAGCCAGCGCTCGCGATCGCCTTCCGTGATTTCCCTGAACGCCCTTCTCGCGCCTGCCGCCATGCTGTCGTCTTGAGCTCCGACGAGATCGATGCGCGTCTCCAACGATGTTTGCAAGCGCAACCAGGAACTCACGGCACGGTAGGCGCTTTCCTCGGTCCAATTCGCCCGCATGGTCTTCACCACGATATTTGCGGGTTTGGTTCGATTCATTCCCGCGGTTCGTTCATGGGCGGCAGAACTGTTGGCGGGGCCTTCGATATAGAGAACTAAGCCGCCCTGGGGCAGGAGTGCCGCAAATTGTTTCCCCTGGATCTTGCCAACCTCTTCATGATCGGAGCTGATGGAAAAAGCAGGAACTTTAAACGTGCGCCGCAGCTCGGGAATGTAATCCACCTCATGATTCAGAATGGCCCACCCCATTCCCGCAGCGGCGGCGGCGCGGGCCACCTGGGGGAATCCCGTCGAGCCCACAGGCTCGAACACAATGGCGTCCGGACGCGACGTTCGCGACTGAACGAATTCCAGCAATTGCTGGCTTTGGGTCACTGCGTCGTTGCCGGCGTGGATGACTTTTATATCCACGTCCAGGCGCCGCGCAGCGGTTTCGGCGGCCGTCGCTTGCTCCTGCTGATAGTCATTGTCGTCGTTGGTGAGTGAGATGAGAAAGCTGAGTTTCTTCATGACTGGGCCCTTGTTGGATCATAGTGCAACTGCACTGGTAACCAATGGTTACGGACGTAACTGGTGGCGCGCGCAGGTAGGCAATTTGAAAGCTGCCGCAGTGATACGGGCTTATCAGCGTGATTTCCCGCCTGATGCAGGTCGCTCTGAGGGGATGGAGGGCGGGGCTTAGCCCCCTTCTGTCCGATCCAGAAAAGATTGGAGATTTATTTCCAGCGCAGTCCGGCTGTTCTCGGACAAACCGGTAAAGCGGAAGGGTTGCAGCCATCCTTGCGTCGCCCACATCGGAAAGAGCGTTTGGGCCTTCTCCCGGATGGTAGCGCTCCCAAGGTGAAACACGAGATCCACGGCGATTTTCTCGTCGAGGGAACTCTCTAGATGCAGCACCCCACCGGAAGTTGAGAGCTGATGCAGTTTGCCCCGCACTTGCCTGCGATTGGGTAAGCAAATAATGACCAGAACAGATCCCCGGAGTTTCACCCGAAAAGGGCGCTGGCCCGCCCGTGGTCCGGCAGAGGATGTACCCGTCGCGGGAGCTGCGTGAACTGTGTGCGTGTAGGGCATGCGCTTCCAATAGTATGACGTTGGCGCTGGCCAGGTGCGAGGTTACGAAAGAACGGGGGCTAAAAACTGCTGATTTTTGCGCCGTAAAAGATCACGGTGCCCACCTCTGTTCACGGCACAGGCGTCGGTTTGCGCGGAAGGCTGTACCTGAATTACTTCTTGGGGGGATGGGCTTCGCCCTTGGCCGAGAAGCGGTTGTAGGGCCAGGTCATCTTATGGGACGCTGTGGGAGCGCTGTTCGCTGCTGCGGGGCGGGGCACCGGCCCGGCAGCGGCTGTAGCTTCCGATCCGGTGTTCCAATCCGCTGGCGGATTGGCAATTCCCCAGACGTTGCCATGGGTGTACAGCGATGCGCCGACGAGGAAGTGCTTACTATCGCTGCCTAAAGGAAGGCAGCTAGCCACGCACCCGGTGACGGTTCTATTGCCCGGAAGATCACTAAGGAAGATTGGGGTTCCAATCTGCAAGGTTCGCGAACTTCGGAAGCCGCATCCCTGCGCACTGACGATTATCACCTCACACCTCTCTGCGAAGGGACGAAGCCGGTCTAGACTGGTCACAGTAAGCGGGATCTGCACACGCACTCGCGTGCTCCGCCGGGCCACCTGTGGTGCAGTTGTAACTTCCATGAGAACTCGAGGGGGGATTTCGCGGCTCACGCCGCCGCGACTCTAGTTTGACAGATTCGCGGTCTGCGGGGTTTTGGGAAACGCCTGACCAGTGTGACGAAGGTAATCACATGGATTACGAAGACCGGCCCGGGAAAGAGCAATTTCGATGAGTGCCACGGCCGAAGTTCGGCAACCTGCAAAAAGGAGCGCCAGCGCTGAGGTCGTACAGCGCAAGTCTATTTTAGCCGCTCTGCTTAGCCCTGATATGATGTTGGCCGTTGTCAGCCTCCTGTCCGGGTAAGCCGACGTGAGCCGAAGGTTTTCCACCGCCGAGGACCGATCGCATCACGCTGGAGTGGTCTCGCCGCGAACAGCCTCGCAGAGCGAAAAGGCTGCTCCGGAACTCCCCTCGCATATCGCACCCACGACCGGTGCATCTCCTGGCGCCGAGTGGAAGCTGCTGTTGGCGGCAATTTCCGCCAGTCCGGCAAGAGTCGACAATTTGCCCGGTCGGTTGCAACAAAATGTCGATTGGCCGAAGTTGCTCCGGCTTGCCGATCATCACGGAGTGTCTTCGCTGCTCTACCAAAGCCTGTTCAGCATAGGCGATTCCTCTGCTCCCGCCGAGGGGTTGCAATCTCTGCGGCGACGGCATGACATAAATGTTCATAAGTGCCTTTTTCTTACGCGAGAACTGGTTCGCGTTCTCGATGATCTAGAGTCGCTCGGCATTGAGGTCATGCCTTACAAAGGGGTAGTGCTGTCGCAGACCCTCTATGGCGATATGGCGTTGCGGCCATCTGGGGACATGGATTTGCTGGTGCATGCCAGCGATCTGCCGCGAGCCAAGAAAAAGGTTTGCGAACTGGGATACAAACCACACTTGACACTTTCTGAGACGGCCGAGCGCGCCTACGTGAGGTCAGGATACGAGTGCACATTCGACCATGCCGGCGGCCGCAATTTGTTGGAGTTGCAATGGGCGCTTCAGCCAAATTTTTATTCGGTCGATTTCGACGTGAGTGGCGTGTTCCGGCGTGCGGTGACGGTTTCGGTGGCGGGCCGGCAAGCGAAGACGCCGTCGCCAGAAGATTTGCTGCTCATTCTTTCATTGCATGCCGCGAAACATGTTTGGGGACGGCTCCTCTGGCTTTGCGACATTGCACAGATCACCAAGCGGCCGGATCTGAATTGGGATTGGATAACCTCGCAGGCGAAAGCGCTGGGTATCGAAAGAATTATGCACGTCACTTTGCTGCTGGCAAAGAGTCTGCTAGGAGCCGAAATACCATCTTCGCCGAACCGCACACTGTTGAGCGATGCGGCATCCCATATTCTGGCGGACAACATTCGAATCGAGATGGCCAATGGCGTCTCATGCAATGTGGAATCGTTGGATTACTTTCGGCTTATGATGCGGCTGCGCGAACGACGAGCGGATCGATTGCGCTTTCTACGGCGGCTGACTTTCACGCCCGGGCCCGGCGAATGGAAAGCCATTCAACTGCCAGCGAGGCTTTTCCCTCTCTACCCTGTGGTGAGACTCTGGCGTCTCACCGCCAGGTTGTTTCGAGGACGGTCAGGAACAATCTCTGCGCCGCCGCTCTAACGTCGGGCATTGATTCGGGCCTGCTTGATACCTGTCCAAAGACCTTTTGCCACGACTCTTTCGTAGCCTGCCCGATTCATAGCGGCCATGGTCGCGGCCGCAGTTCCTCCAGGTGTGGCGGCGTCGCGCAGCAATTCATCGAGCGTCTGGCCACTTTCCTGCCAGTAAAAAATTCCTCCGGCAATCGCATGCGCGGCGGCGGTGAGCGCGGCCTTGCGATCGAGTCCGGCGGCTTGCGCCGAGCGGGCCAGCGTTGCCAGGGCATGATAGCCATGACTCGGCGAGAATGTGGCAGTGAAAGCGTCGAAATGAGCTTCCGGAATTTCCAGCACGGAGCCAAGGTGCCCGAAGAAGTCACGAACCTGTTTCCGTTGGCGCATCGCCACGTTTTCTTCGAAGGCCACCGCCGTCAAACCGCGGGCGATCCGGCAGACGGGGCTGGGCATGGCGCGCCCCCAGCGCGAGGCAGAGCTGCCTTTGGAGCGCAGTTTGTGGAGCGGAATCCCCGCAGCCAGACTGACCACCAGCCTGGGCCCGGCTGCCCAATCACACTTTGCGGTGTCATCAAGCAAATTCGCTACGTCATGCGGGCGCACTGCGACAATCAGCAGATTGGCTTGCGACACAGCTCGAGCTAAGTCCTGCTCTGTTGAGACATTGAACTCGCGCTTCAGCCGCCTCAATTTCTCGGGATGCCGGTCATAAACAACGAGAGGAGGCTTATATTTTGCCAGGCGCAATCCAGCTACGAGCGCGCTGGTAATGCGACCGCCGCCGAGAAAGACCGTAGCTTTCATGAGAACGTCATATTGCGCTGCTCAGTCGGCGGTCCCTCCGCCATCCACCACCAGCGCAGATCCCGTCATGAATGAGGAATCCTCCGAGGCCAGAAACAGTACGGCTTTGGCAATCTCCTCCGGCGTGCCGATGCGGCCCATGGGACGCTGGTTGCAACCTGCCAGATATTTGTCCCACGACAGACCGCGCATTTTCGCGTCCGCGGGCAGCATTGGAGTTTCGACGTCGCCGGGGCAGATGCAGTTGACGCGAATACCCTGCTTGCCGTGATCGATCGCCATCGCCTTGGTCATCAGCACCACTCCGCCTTTTGACGCGCAGTAAGCGACAGCATGATCGCCGCCGACCAATCCCCATCCTGAACTGTTGTTGACGATCACGCCGCTGCGTTGCGCGATCATAGATGGCAATGCGAACTTCGACATCAGAAACGTACCTTTTAAGTTGACTTTAATCTGTTCATCCCACTGCTGTTCCGAGCACTCGAGAGCGGTCTGGGCATAGAAAACACCAGCGTTGTTGAAAAGAATATCGAGGCGACCGAAGTTGCGCAGAGTCTGGTTCACGGCGCGCTCGCATTCGGCAGTCACACCGACATCGGTGCGAACAAAGACAGCCTCGCCGTTCGCCTTGCGGATTTGCTCCGCCACGGCGGCACCCCGTTCCTGATTCCTGCCTGTGATGGCAACTTTCGCACCTTCCTTGGCGAAAAGCAGCGCCGTGGCTTCACCGATCCCTGAAGTGCCACCGGTGATGAGTGCAATTTTGCCTTTTAGGCGCATCGAGGGCATCTCGCCCAAACCTTGTCTCAGCGACCGCAGAGTTCTGCGAGGACTACTCTTTGACTGTCACGCGGCTGGTTTATTTCACAATTCCCCCCACGGCTTATGCCCTGGGCTCCATTCTATCGCCGCTTCGCGGCTGGAGTCATGTCGTGCCCAACGCCGTTTACGATCTCCGCAGCCGCAGCTATCGACTCGCGAGACCCCCCGCCGTCTCCCCCCCGTCCATCGTGTAAACATGGCCGGTGGCGTACGCCGCGTCATCAGACGCGAGGTACGCGAACAAGGCCGCGATCTCTTCCGGCTTGGCGTGTCGTTGCAGGGGGATTTTACGGTTCACTTCATCGAGCATCGCGTCAGTATATTCCGCACGCTGCATGGGAGTGAGCACGTATCCGGGGGCTACGGCGCACACTCGAATCCTGGGTGCCAGTTCGAGGGCCATAGAGCGGGTGAGTTCGATCACTCCCGCCTTGGTGGCGTTGTAATCGGCGTAGCAGGGATATCCCATGATCCCGTTGGTCGAAGCGGTTTGCAGGATCACGCCGCTGCCGTACTCCCACATGTGGCGGGCGGCGATCTGGGCCACATAAAACACACCGGTGAGGTTCACGGCAACCACTTTGTCCCATTCTTGGGCGGTGATGTCGAGGAAGTTGTGGCGAATGCTGATGCCTGCGTTATTGACGAGTACGTCTACGCGGCCCATGAAGCGCACAGCCTCGGCGAATGCGGCGTGCACCTGCTCGAGGTTTGACACATCCGCGGCCACGATGCCGGCCAGGGTCGGCAACTTACGCCGAATCTGCTCGAGGGCTTTCGGGTCCCGGTCGAGCACGCAGACCCGAGCACCTTCTTCCAGGAAGCGCGCGGCCGTGGCTGCGCCGATACCGCTCGCGCCTCCGGTAATCAGGACGCGCTTGCCTTTCAGACCTCGCATGCGGTCTCCTCGAACAGCAACGTGCTGCGCAGTTCAGCATAAGGACAGCGAAGGCATTTTGGCTAGGGCGATTCTGGTTTTCGGCAATGCTCCGCCGCTGAGGGCCGATCACAGAAGATAACGAGGAATGCACTGGATCTTGTGGGATAATCACCAACCGGAGTAACTTAGGCTCGCGTGGTTGCAGTTCCCGAAACGCTCAAGACAGCTTAGGAGGCAGAATTCATGGGAAGCAATTCGGTGACTCGACGTCAATTTATCCATTTTGGTGCAGGAGCAGTGGCTGCGGGCGCGGCCGCGAAGGTTACTCTTCTCAACCCGACGCATCTGTCGGCTTTTGCCGGGCCGGTGCCGCCCAGCGACACCGTCCGTTTCGCCTCGATTGGAACCGGCGTTCGGGGCTGCGAGTTACTCTCGGCGACGCTAATGGTCCCCGGCGTTCAGTGCGTGGCAGTTTGCGACCTTTATGACGCACGTCATGTAGCCGCTCAAGAAGCCATCCACAATAGCGATGTCCCGGCCACTCGCGACTATCGTGCAATCCTCGACCGCAAGGATGTTGACGCCGTGATTATCGCGGCCACCGATCACCAGCACCGCAAAGTGTTCGAAGATGCCTGTGCCGCCGGCAAGGATGTGTATTGCGAAAAGCCCATGTCGCACACCGTGGACGATGGTTTCGCCATGATGGCGGCAGCCCACAAAGGAAATCGCATCGTGCAGATTGGCAGCCAGCGCGTCAGTTCGATCCTCTACGCCAAGGCTAAGGAAATCTATGACTCGGGCAAGCTGGGAGAGGTCACGGCGATCAACGCGTACTGGGACCGCAACAGTCCGAGCGGAGCCTGGGTGTATCCGATTGCTCCGGATGCGAATGAAACCACGATCGACTGGAATGCGTTTCTCGATGGCGCACCGAAGCGTCCCTTTGACCCGGTGCGCTTCTTCCGCTGGCGGTGTTTTACGGATTACGGCGAGGGGCTGGGTGGCGACCTGTTTGTTCATCTGATTTCCGGGATTCAGTTCATCACCAGCACGAACACCGTTGCGCAACGCGCCCAATCCACCGGCGGCCTTTTCCATTTCAAGGATGGCCGCGAATTCCCCGATCTCATCGAGACTTTCTACGACTATCCCAACTTCCGCGTCACGATGCGCTGCAACTTGAACAATGATGGTGGAGAGTTCATCGGATTCTACGGCACAAAGGGCACGATGATCATCAAGGATTCAAGCTTGACCTACACTCCGCAGGATACGCGACCAGAGCCAGAGGGTTATTCGGTCAAGGGCTGGCCGAAGAAGGCGCGGGAAGAATACCTGGAAAAGTGGGCTGCGGAACATCCTGAGCCCAAAGCTCTAGGGGTCAAGATTGACGAACAAGCCGAAACCTTTGCTCCGCCGCATGGCTACAACGATACCGCCGACCATCAGGCCAACTTTTTCAACGCGGTTCGTAGCCGGAAGCCGACGGTAGAGAATGAAATATTCGGGAACAATGCAGCCATTGGCTGCCATTTGGCCAATTATGCCTATTTCAACAAAGCTATTGCCGTTTGGGATGGTGGCGCGAAGAAAATCGTGAAGGGCTAGAGCGGTTTGCCGCGGAAGACCCAGATCAGCTCGATGATCAGAATTATTACCACCATCAACTCGAGCACGAAGGCTCGGCTCTGGTTGAACTGATCGACCATGAAATGGTAGAGCTCTTCGGCGGTATTTAGTTTTTGCTGAACCAGATCTTTGTAGTCCGGGACGCCCACCCGGGAGGCTGCCAATTTGTACAGGCGGGCGGAAAACATGTCGCTGAGAAACTTGATAGCATTGTCGGCCCGCTCAGTCAGTTCGGCGACATCGAGCAATACGGTGTGCAGCTTGGTAGCCGCGTTGGCCGTCCGCCAACGTGACCAAAGTCTGATGCCCTTGTCGAGGAAGTCGTAAACCCCTTCCAGTTCACGGGTGAGCAGATCGTCGTAATGGCGAAACTCAAGCAACTGCGAGTTGGCGTACTGCAGCAGCTGAATCGCGGTTTCCGCCCCGGCCGGTGTGTCGTAGATGAAGGCAGCATTCCAGCCAATTACAGCCAGATCATTCGGATAGTAGGAAATCTGCGACTGTAGAATTTCCTCACGTTCGCCGTCTGACAGCGTAGCGGTTTCTCCGCGGACGACCTGGGCGATGCGGCCCCCATGCGCAGCCAGCAGATCGGAAGCCGAGGGCTCTCCGGCAATCTCGCGCACGTGAAAAATAAAGTAATCCTCTTGCAGCCATTCCGTGTTGTAACGCTTTACCAGTGCGGGGGCTGCGCGCTCTAGTCGCTGCTTCACGATGCGGCTGGCAAGAGCTTCAAAGTTGGTGTCGGGAACCCATCGGCTGGAAAGTTGGACTAATGTTTCCCAATCGCCAGCGAAGGACAGCTCAAAGACCACGCTGACCACACCATAGTCGAAATACTTGATTTCGCCCTGAAGCCGCTCCCCGCTCTCGAGGACCAAGGGTTCGATGTTCTCCTCGACGGGTGGGCGCTGGTAGCGAACGTATCCGGGCGCCTGATGCTTGAAACTTGCGTCTGCTGTCCGGGCCCCGAAAATGTCGCGCAGCTTGTCAAGGCGTATTTCTTCGCACACGTCAAACTGGATTAAGACCAGCACCGAGCCCTGGAGGCGGGCATTCGGAGCCTGCGCCACGTGGGGGGCTGAAAGCGTTTCGGAAGCACCTCGGCTCACGCCTGGAAGCGTGACTGCAAGTTCGTGGTCCATGGTCCTAAACCCCATTCCTGGCGCTTTAATACCGGCGGGAAGCCCCTGAGGGCAAAGCGACGAGAAGTCTATTTTCCCAGAAACGTGGCCATCTGGCGAGAGGCGGACCTTAGCTATGAGCTTACGATGGCATACAACCTGTTTATAATCAGCGGCTTATGACAGCGACTGGAATAGCAAGGCGCCCACCGCCAGAGCTCCTAGCCCTAGACCTGCCCGTTTCATCGAGCGGCGAATCTCACCATTATGCCGTTGAATTCTTCGAGACTCAGGATACTCGCCCCAGGGCGATCCATTGCCCTGCTGCTTTGCCACGCCGGCGGTCGTGGCCATCTGCAGCACCTCAGCCACATGGAGAGCGTGTCGGTCGGAGCCCTGGGCAATCTGTTCGCGGCAACTGAAACCGTCAGCGATGATCAGCCAGTCCGAGGGTGCTCGACGAACTGCAGGGAGAAGCTCGAGCTCAGCGATAGCCATCGACAAGTCATACTTATCATGCTCGAAACCGAACGAGCCGGCCATGCCGCAGCATCCCGGCGCGGGTGACTGGAAGTCCACGCCGATGCGGCGCAAGATGGATTCTTCCGCCGTCATTTTTATGATCGCCTTGTGGTGACAGTGCCCGTGCAGCAGAGCTTTGCGTTCGAGGCGCGGAAAGGTAAAGCTAGCGGCATGCGTCTCAATGAATTCACTCAGGAGAAGAGTTTGGCGAGACAATGCCTGGGCTCGATGGTCGTGTGGGAATAGGTTGCACAGTTCATCGCGGAAGACGGCCACGCAGCTGGGCTCGAGACCAATGACCGGAATTCCCGCTTCGATCGCAGGCGAGAGGGAATCGAGAATTTGGAGCAGCAATCTCTTGGCCCGGTCGAGCATGCCGAAGTCATAAAGCGGACGTCCGCAACACAAGTTCGTCTTCGGCAGAAGAACGCAGAAACCTGCGGTCTCTAGCACGTTCACCGCGGCCTTCGCGGTAGAGGGAAGGAAATAGTTATTAAAGGTGTCGGGCCACAGAACCACTCGTGGACTGGTTAGATTGCGCGGTCCGCGGCTTCGAAACCAGCTTCGGAAACTTTGCGGAGCGAAGGCCGGAATGTTGCGCTCTCGAGCAACACCCGCTACTAGTTTGGCAATATCGCGCAGGACCGGCAACTGGGTGGTGAGATTCGCAAGTCCGGGGACATGCGAAGCAAGCCGCGCCCAGACGTCGATGTTGCCGAAGGCGTAGGCACTCCTTGGACGAACACGGCCTTCGTAGTAGTGAGAGAGAAACTCGGCCTTGTACGTGGCCACGTCCACCGCCACGGGGCAGTCGCTCTTACATCCTTTGCAAGCAAGGCAGAGGTCGAGAGAATGTTTGACCTCTTCACTCCTCCAGCCGTCGCGGATGACTTCACCCTGGGTCATCTCCCAGAGTAGGTGCGCGCGGCCACGCGTGGAGTGTTCTTCTTCACGAGTGGCGCGGTAGCTGGGACACATGACTCCGCCATCTTCGCGGCGGCACTTTCCCACGCCAACGCAGCGAAGAGCGGCATTGGCGAAATTGCCGTCGTCGCCAGGAAAGTGAAAATGCGTTTCAGGCTGCCAGGGAGCGTAATTGGGGCCGAGCCGCAGGTTTTCGTCGATCCTGTAAGGCTCGATCAATTTGCCGGGATTCATCTTCCAGTCCGGGTCCCACGCCGACTTGAACTCGCGGAAGGCCTGCATGAGCTCCGGCCCGAACATTTTCGGCAGCAATTCCGCTCGGGACTGACCGTCACCATGCTCACCGGATAGCGAGCCGCCGTAGCTGACCACCAGATCGGCCGCTTCTTCGACGAACTTGCGGAATTTTGCGATGCCTTCTTTCGACTGAAGGTCGAAGTTGATACGGGTGTGGACGCAGGCATGGCCGAAGTGCCCGTACAGCGAGCCCTTGTAGCCGTAAGCCGCCATCATCTTGCGCAAGTCCCGCAAGTAGCTGCCAAGCTTCTCTGGAGCTACGGCGGCATCTTCCCAACCCTCCCAGTTCAGCGGTTCGCCGGGGACGTGAGAGGTAACCCCCAAAGCAGATTCGCGAATTTCCCACACCCGCCGAGCTTGCGTTGGGTTAGTTAACAAATGCATATTGGGCGGACTCTGGTTGCGGCTGAGCGTTTCCATCAAGGTGCGGGCTTGCCACCCAGCCTCCAGCGCTGTCTGCGCGCCGAACTCAACTAACAGCCAACCACAACCCTCGGGCAGAAGGGACAGACCTTCGGAGTTGATGGCCTTGCGACGTGTGTAGTCCACGAGCAGATCATCTATGCCTTCCAGCCCGACTGGCTTGTGCTCCATGATTTCAGGCACGTGGTCGGCACATTGATAAATGTCTGGATACGCCACCACCAGCAACACGCGCGCGGGCGGACTCTCGACCAGACGGCATGTGGCTTCGAGCACGGTGACGCACGTTCCTTCTGATCCCACCAGCGCACGCGCCACGTGGAAACCGTTTTCGGGCAACAGATGGTTCAAGTTGTAGCCAGATACTCGCCGCGGAATCTTGGGGAAATTCTTGCGGATGAGATCGCCATAGGTCGCCGCGATGCCTTTTAGTTGGCCGTAGATTTGGCCACGGCGACCCCCTTCGCCGATGATGTTCTCAAGTTGGTCGCTCGAGGTCTCACCAACCTTCATTCGTGTACCGTCGTAAGTGAGGATTTCGAGCTCTTCGATGTTGTCGTCGGTCTTGCCCGCCATGACCGAATGCACGCCGCACGAGTTGTTGCCGATCATGCCGCCGAGGGTGCAGTGGTCATGCGTGGCCGGGTCAGGAGCGAATGTCAGATGATGTTTTTCAGCGGCGTTGCGAAGACCATCGAGGATCACTCCGGGCTGGACTCGCGCGAGGCGGCGGACGGGATCAATCTCAAGGATTTCTGCCATGTGCTTAGAGAAATCGACAATGACCGCCATGTTGCAGCATTGGCCTGCTAGGGACGTGCCGCCGCCGCGGCACAGGAGGGGCGCGCTGAAGCGACGACAAATCGTAACCACCGCGAGAACATCTTCAACATCACGCGGCAAGACCACGCCGATCGGGACCTGGCGATAGTTAGAGCCGTCCGTAGCGTATAGAGCACGGCTACCGTCATCAAAGCGCACTTCGCCGCGGCTTTCATCGCGCAGAGCCTCCGCCAGAGCCACGGCGTCGATTTGCGCGGACCGGCCGGACTGCGCCCGCACTGCGTAAGGGTCAGAGGGGATGGATACCAGCGGCGCGGACTCGAACGGTGGCATGGCTGTGGCTCCAGCTTACGTAGCAAAGCCAGACAAGAATACTAGAAATGCTGCTAGCTCCAGGTTCGAGTGGCGTAATCGCTCATGGAGAGAACCAGGAGAATCAGGAGGAAGAACAAGCTCGCAACGACCACTAGCTTGGTGAGTTTTTCGCTGGCGCCTTTGAGGTGCATGAAGAAGAGAGCAACCAGAATGGCCTTGAAAGTAGCAATCGTCAAAGCTACGGCGGCGTTAAATCGGCCGAGGTCGAGGGAGGCGGCCCAGACCGTGAGACCGGTGCACGCGAGCAGCGTGATCCAGATGCCGAAGTACCGTTTGAGCGACGATGATGGATGTGCTGACATGCGAGCCTCAGGGATGCCGGTCAATTAGGTAGAGCAACGGGAACAAGTAGATCCAAATGATGTCCACGAAATGCCAATACAGCCCCCCCATTTCGACGGGAGTGTTGTACTCCGGAGTAAATCGGCCTTTCCAGGCCATCACGGTCAGCCATATGAAGATGCCAATCCCGACAATCATGTGGAGCGCGTGCAGGCCGGTCATGACGAAGTAGAGAGCAAAGAAGATTTCCGCATGGCTGGGATTGACGTACTGGTCGGGATGTCCGGGAATCGTAACGTTGTTGAATTCAAAGCTTGCGCCGGGCACATGATGCTTCTCGAACTTTTCCTTGTACTCGATCGCTTTGATTCCGAGGAACGCCGTGCCCAGCACCAAGGTCGCGAGCAAGTTGCCAAGCAGCAGCTTGCGCCTGCAGGTTTGTGCTGCCCAGACGGCGAGCACTACGGTCAGGCTGCTGCAGATTAGAACCGCAGTGTTGGTTGCGCCAAGGGTGACATCGAGCGTCTTGCTGGCCGCGCCCCAGTCTCCGAAATACCCGCGACGGTACACCAAGTAAGTACAGAACAAACCGCCAAAAAACATAATCTCGGTGCCCAGGAACACCCACATCCCGAGGCTGGCGGCATCGCGCTGTTGCTGCGGTTCGGCGAAATGATGCAACAGCGCCGGATTGTGAGCGGCCGTGAGCTGGCTATCGGGCAATGGGAGTCTCCTCTTTAACGGGAAGCCTATTCAACTCGTCGTAGTTGTAGGCTTCCCAAGTCACGACCGGCTCTTGGTCGAAATTGAAAGTAGGCGGCGGCGAAGCGGTTTTCCACTCGAGTCCGGCTGCGTTCCAGGGATTATCGGGCGCGGGCTTGCCGTAGCGCATCGACCAAAGGAAATAGGCCATGGGCAGCAGATAGCCCACACCAAGAATCGTGGCGCCCGCAGTGGAGAGTACGTTCAGCACCTGAAACTCCGGCGGGTACTGATAATAACGCCGCGGCATTCCTACATAGCCGAGGATAAATTGCGGAAAAAATGTCAGGTTGAAACCGATAAATACAGTCAGCGCTGCGAGTTTGGCCCAGCCTTCCGGATAGAGGCGGCCGGAAATCTTGGGCCACCAAAAATGCATGCCTCCGAGATAACCCATGACAGCGCCTCCGACCATAATGTAATGAAAGTGCGCGATCACGAAATAAGTGTCGGTGACATGCACGTCAATGCCCAGGGCGGCGAGAAAGAGGCCGGTGAGACCGCCCATGGTGAAAAGTCCGAGGAAGCCGAAAGCGTAGAGCATGGGCGCATCGTAATGGATCGAACCTTTGTACATCGTGGCAGTCCAGTTGAAGACCTTGACGGCGGAAGGCACAGCAACCAGATAACTGAGCAGCGAAAAAACCAGGGCGGCGTAAACCGAGATTCCGGCGACGAACATGTGGTGCGCCCATACCAGGAAGCCGAAGACCGCGATGGCGATGGAAGAAAAGGCCACGAAGCTGTAGCCGAAGATGCGCTTGCGCGAGAAGCAGGCGATGATTTCGCTGATGATGCCCATTGACGGCAAAATCATGATGTAAACCGCAGGGTGCGAGTAGAACCAGAACAAATGCTGGAAAAGCAACGGATCGCCGCCCAGCTTGGGATCGAAGATGCCGAGATGCAACGCGCGCTCTGCGGCAACCAACACCAAGGTGATAGCGATAACAGGTGTTCCTAGAAGTTGAATGATGCTGGTGGCATAGTGCGCCCAGATGAACAGAGGCAGGCGCGACCAGGTCATGCCCGGGGCGCGCATGCGGTGAATCGTGACCACGAAATTCAGTCCAGTCAGGATCGACGAGAAGCCTACGACGAAGATCGCCAGCCCCGCCTCGACAACCTTGGTATTGCTAAAGGCTGTGCTGAAAGGCACGTAAAACGTCCAGCCGGTATCCACTCCACCGGTCAGCATGCAGTGCAACATCATCACGCCGCCCAGGATGTAGAGATACCAGCTCAGGAGGTTGATTTTCGGGAAGGCCAGGTCTTTCGCCCCGATCATCAAGGGCACGAGGAAGTTCCCGAGCACGGCGGGAATGGACGGGACCAGGAAAAAGAAAACCATCACCATGCCGTGCATGGTGAAGAGCTTGTTGTAGGTATCGGCTTGCACCAGGTCGCCCGCTGGAGTCAGCAATTCCAGACGGATGAGCAGCGCGAAGAAACCTCCGATGAAGAAGAAGAAGGTGATCGAGAGCAGGTAGAGCAGTGCGATACGCTTGTGGTCGGTGGTGAACAGCCACGAACCGACGCCGTAGTGCTTATTCAGATAATTTTCGCGCTCAACCCTCTGCATACTCGCGGTAGCCATACTCATTGCACCTGTCTTCCCTGGGCTGAAGCTTTCGCTGGCGGCGAGGGTGAGCCAGCAGCCATGGCATTTCCCGGCCGGGCCGACGACAGTGACTTAACGTAGGCGACCAAGGCATTCAACTGTTCTTCGCTGACGATCCCCTGAAATGTGGGCATGACTGGTTTGAATCCCTTCACGACTTTGGCCCCCGGATCGAGGATCGATTCGCGGATGTAATTCTCATCGGCGGTCACTGTGCGGCCATCTTCGAGTTGCACGGTCTTGCCAAACAAGCCTTGCAGATTGGGGCCACGCCCCTGGGCATCGGGGCGATGGCACGTGGCGCAACCTAATTCGGCGAAGACTTTCTCTCCGCTGGCAGAGAGCGGACCGGTTGATCCGCCGCTCATCCAAACCTCGTATTGTGCGGGTTCCATCACGACGACTGAGCCGATCATGCCCGAATGCTGTGTGCCGCAATATTCAGCGCAGAACAAATGATAGGTGCCTGGCTTGGTGGCTCGAAACCATGCCACGGTGTAACGGCCGGGCAGGACGTCCTGCTTGATGCGGAAGGCGGGCACATAAAAACTATGGATCGCGTCTTGCGACGTCATGATCATCTTCACGTCGCGGCCTACCGGAACGTGCAATTCATTGATCTCGCGCTGGCCTTCGGCGTGCTCCAGCTTCCACATCCACTGCTTGGCCACGACGTAAACTTCCGTGGCGTCGCGCGGTGGAGTGCGCTCCTGGAAATAGACCACCGCGCCCCAGAAAAAAATCACCAGGAACACGCCCATGGGGATAATCGACCACGTCAATTCCAGGGGCATGGAACCTTCGATCGGCTCTGCTTGTACTCCGGGACGATGGCGAAACTTAGCCGCGAAGAAGACGACGCAGACAAAAATCAAAAGCGTGATCAACCCGCTGACGATGAGCAGGAAGATGTAGAGCGCGTCCACATTGCCCGCCATGGTGGAGGCGCGCTGCGGCCACAATGGAAAATTATCGAACATACCCTGCCTGCTTTGTTGCTGACCGAGACGTCGTTCTCCTCGCGACTGAACGTTCCAGCCGGAACATGATGAACAAGAAGATACCCAGAATCAAAATGGTCGCTGCGGCCGCCAGCCGCAAAATATTGGTCACGATGGCTCCGTATTTTCCGGTGGCCGGATCGTAGTGATAGCAATACAGCAGCACTTGATCAACGGCGTTGCCGATCTTGCCCTGGGAAGCTTCCACCAGTCCCAAGCGCAGATCTTTGGGCGGAAAATCAACGCCGTAGAAATAACGCGAGACGCGGCCTTGCGGGGTGAGCACCATGATCGCGGTGGCGTGCGCGAATTGATTGATCTTGGGATCGTATTGATACTGGAAGCCGACGGCTTTGGTCAGCGCGTTGATGGCTTCGGCATGTCCGGTTAAGAAGTGCCAGCCTGCGGTTGCGTCCGGACGGCCGTAGCGGTGGACGTAATCCTTTTTCTTGGCCCCAGCCATCTCAGGCGTTTCGCGGGGATCGAAGCTCACGGTAATCACTTCGAATTCCTTGCCTAGATCGAACTTGACCATCTTCAGGGCGCTGGTCAGTCCGGAGAGAACCTCGCCACAAAGCATGGTGCAGTTGTAGTACGCGAGGTCAAGGATCAGAGGCTTGTGGCCGAAGTAGTCTCCCAGTCTGACGGGCTTGCCGGTTTCATCGCGGAAGGCGAGGTCTGGGGGGAGCTGAGCGTCGGGATGCTGCTCGATGCCGACGTTCTCCAGACGCGGCGGGCGCACATTGGGGGGAGGAGACATGATTCCCTTGGTCATGCCCTGTCCCCAAGCGGGCGCAGCTAGCGAAAGCATGAGGACCAGGCCACCGACCCGCGTGTCTATCGAATTGTGAAACCACTTGCTCACTGCTTTTTCCCTTTTTTCTCTTTCGTTGCGGCTTGGTTTCTCTGTGCTTCGTTCTGCGGTTGCGCACCGCTTGGCGGACGCAGCGGAAGCCCACGTTGGGCTAAAAGCTCCATGGCGCGCTCGATCGGGATGTGCACGGTTCCAGCTTTCTCGTCGACCCAGCCGTAGCTGTTCAGTTTCTGTTCCTCGGCGATGCGAATGCTGTTGAGTTGGGTGCGCTCGTCGGTTTCCAGACGCGGATCGGGAAAGGCGGTCTCGGGATATTGGGGTGGCACCTTGCGCGTGTCCTGGGGAACATTTACCGCCAACGGATTCACCGGGGGCTGATGGGTCTCAAAGCGCTGGTCAAGAATTTTATAAAGGCCGAGCAACAGAAAACTAATCACCAGCGTGGCAGCAAGAAGTCCGGCGAAAAAATAGAAGATCCCCCGGGCGCTAATATCCTGACGCTCATAGCTGCCGTGCGATGGCGTGCTCTCGTGTTTGACCGGGTCGCTCATCGATGTCAGCTAGTGGACGGGCTCCAGCACTTCATGCGCGTCCGGGTCGTAGGCCGGCAGCAAAGGGAGGGCAGCCAGATTACGGAAGAAATAGGCAAGCCAGATTCCTCCGATCGCTACGGGCACAATGACGTCGGCTACAGTGAACCTTAAAGTGTTCGAGAAATTCGGTTCGATGATCCAGAACAAATCCAGGTAACGCATCAACATCAGCCAGGCCGCCAGCCAGGCCAGGCGGCGAATGTCGCGCTTGAACCGACGCGACAGCAAAATTCCGAATGGAATGGCAAAGTGGAAGAGCACCAGCGTCAAACCGATCAGTCCCCAGCCGCCGCTCAGACGCTTCAAATAAAAAGTAATTTCCGCGGGCAGATTGCCAGCCCAGATGATCAGCCACTGCGAGAAGTTGAAATAGGCCCAGACCATGGTGAAGGCGAGCATCCACTTGCCATGGTCGTGCACGAAGTCGGGTTTCAGAATTTCCGACATGGGCCTGTAGTTGAACAGAATCCGCTCAACCACCACCGCAAAGCACATGGCGGAGAGCACTTCGCCGATAAGAATAATCAGCCCGAAGATGGTCGAGACCCAGCTGGGATCGAGCGACATCACCCAATCGATGGCAGCGAAGGAGATGGTGAAACCGTAGAGGATGAGCCCAGGCCCGCTGACGGCCTTGAAGCGCTGCGTGTTGTCGGGCGCGCCCGGGCGATCCGTTTGCTTAGACCATTTGGTGAGCAGGAATGACAGCAGGTTCCAGATGGCGAAATAGAATACAGCGCGGATGATGAATCCGTTCGTGGTGAGATAGGTCTTGGTGATGTTCTGCAAATGCTCGCGAAGATGCTTGTCGGCAATGTTGTCCAACGGCTGCGCCCAGATGTAGAGCCTGTGCATCCCGAGAATGATTGGGATGAAAAGCAGCGCGAGCAGCGGAAGCGTGCGCATGGCGGCGCCCAGGGTGCGGCGAATTACCATGCCCCAGCCCCCACCGGTCAGGTGGCGAATCATGAGAATCGCCATGGAACCGAGGGCGACACCCAACCAGCACATGAAACCGAGCAGGTACGCTCGATAGAATTCTTCGGGCCGCATAAAGGCGCCGATGATGGCGACAACTCCGAAGACGACGCCGACGATAAGCGACCGCCACGCAATGGTCTTCACCACCGGCGGCGGCCTCAGATCGAGATGGTTCGCGGTCGCCGGTGTCATCATTTCTCTTCCTCGGAGTTTGGTTTTGCTTGCGGTCGAATGACCGGCAGACTGGTGCCCGTCCCCGGCACGCCCTGGAACTTCGGCGACTCCGATGGCACGTTCTGGCCAGAAGGAACATCTGCCTGGGTGGCGTTCTGACTGAGCTGCAAAGCTCGGATGTAGGCCACGATGTCCCAGCGATCGCGCGGCGGAATCTGCGACGCGTAGTCGGGCATGATGCCGAAGCCGTTGGTCATGACATCGAAGAAGTACCCAAGCGGAGCCTTCTGCAATCGTTGCTCATGAAAAGATGGCGGCTTGCGCGTGAATCCACGCGAAGGGATGAAGCCATTGCCATCTCCCAGGCGGGAATGGCATGGCGCGCAATAAATGTTATAGCGCTCACGCCCGCGTTCGAGAACGTCTTTCCTAACGGGAAAAGGCATGGCGTCGCCGGGGTTGTTGCCGATCCTGCCGCTATAGAAATAACGGTCTTCATGCAATTGTCCACGCGCCACTGTGCCTTCGACTGGCGGACGCGCGGAGCGCTGGTCGGTAAAGAAATCACTCTTCGCCAGGGGATTGATCCGCGGCTGCACGTGCATGTCGATTCGGCAGGCCGCTAACACGCCGACAACCAAGAGCACCGACGCACCCAAGAATTTGCGGAAGCCCTGCATCTTAGCTTGGCACCTCCGAGACCGAGCTGGGATCGAGGCTCTCAAGAAACTGGCGCGTGGCCGCCGGGTCGTACTGGACATCGGAGGAAAACACGACCAGGAAAAACCGGTCTCTGGAAGCGCGCGTAAAGCGCGGCACGTTGAAGACCGGGTGATAAGGCATAGGCAGACCGTTGAGCGCCAGCATGCCGAATACGGCAGAGATGCCGGCAAACAGAATCGTCATCTCAAAGGTGATGACGATAAACGCCGGCCACGAATGATATGGTTTGCCGCCAATGTTGAGCGGGTAATCGACGGCCGACATCCAATACTGCATCAGATAGCCGGTCAGTCCTCCCACAATGCCGCCGATCAGCACGACCAGCGGAACCTCGTTACGGTGAAAGCCAATCTCTTCGGCAAGGCCCTCGATGGGAAACGGGGTATAAGTGTCAATCTTCGTATAGCCTGCCTGGTAGGTACGCTTCGCGGCTTCAACCAAAGCCACAGGCGTATCGAACTCAGCCATCATGCCGTAGATGGGATCGCGCTTCATTCCGCTTTCATCTCCGCCTCCGGCAAGAGGGTGCGCATTTCAAAGATCGAGATTGCGGGCAGGATGCGCAGGAACAGGAACATGGCGGCGAGGAACATGCCGATGGTCCCGATGTAGGTCATCCAGTCCCAGCGCGTGGGGTAGTACATGCCCCACGAAGATGTCAGGAAGTCGCGATGCAAGCTGACCACGACGATGATGAAGCGCTCGAGCCACATGCCTACGAGGATCACGCCGGAAACCATGAATAACGCGATCGGACGGGTGCGCAATTTGCGAATCCACAGAACCTGGGGGATAAAAATGTTGCAGATCAGCAGGGCCCAATATGCGGGGGCGTAGGGTCCGTGCAGGCGGTTCCACAGTGTGAAAGCGTCATAGCGGTCACCGCTGTACCAGCCCATGAAGGCCTCGATGCCGTATCCATAGGCCACGATCAATCCGGTGGCCAGCATCACTTTCGCGGAGTTCTGCAGATGGCGTTCCGTGATGAAATCTTCGAGGCCGTAAATCTTGCGGATGGGAATAGCCAGCATCAGTACCATGGCAAATCCAGAGTAGATGGCACCGGCCACGAAGTAGGGAGGGAAGATGGTGGTATGCCAGCCGGGTACGATACCGACGGCGAAGTCGAAACTCACCACGGTGTGGACGGATAGTACGAGTGGCGTCGCCAGTCCGGCCAGCAATAAATAAGCTGTTTCATAGCGATGCCAGTGACGTGCCGAACCGCGCCAACCCATGGAGAGCATGCCGTAAATGATTTTGGCTACGCGATTTTCAGAGCGGTCGCGTAAGGTCGCAAGGTCAGGGATCAGACCAATGAACCAGAAAAGAAGCGAAATTGTTCCGTAGGTTGAGACCGCGAACACGTCCCACATGAGCGGGCTGCGAAACTGCGGCCACACGCCCATGGTGCTCGGATAAGGAAACAGCCAGTAAGCCAGCCACGGGCGTCCGACGTGGATGGCGGGGAAGATTCCGGCGCAGGCCACGGCAAACAACGTCATGGCCTCGGCGAAGCGGTTGATGGAATTGCGCCACGATTGCCGAAGTAACAACAGGATTGCGGAGATGAGCGTGCCGGCGTGGCCGATGCCGATCCACCATACGAAGTTGACGATGGCGAACCCCCAGCCGATGGGAATGGTCACACCCCAGATGCCGATGCCTTTCAGCACCAGGTAGCCGACGGCATAGAGCATCATCATCGTCAGCATGAAGGCGACGCCGAAGCCCAGGAACCAGCCGTTCGAGGCGGGACGGGTCAGCACGATCGCGCTGATCTTTTCCGTCACACTGCCGAAGGTGTAGCCCGGCTCAATGACCGGGGCCCTTTGCGCGTCCACCGTCACTTTGTATTGCTCGTCCATGCTGTTGTCGATAGTGTCCTCAGGGAAAGCCCCGCTCTCTAATCGTCTGTAACGACACGGCCAAAGCCGTGCCCTTTCAAATTCTGCTGCTCACGACTTCAGCTCCGGATTTGGGTTACTGACTTCCGCGAGGTACGTTGTTCGCGGACGGGTATTGAGTTCGCTCAGCAAACTGTAATTTCGCGCCTCTGCTTTCAATTTCGAAACCTTACTGTTGGCATCATTGATGTTGCCGAAAATAATGGCGCCCGCCGGGCATGACTGCTGGCAGGCGGTCTGCAGTTCGTCTTCGTGCTTGCTGTCGTTGATCTTGCGCTCTTCGCGCTCGGCGTCGATGCGGCGCTCATTGATGCGCTGCACGCAGTAGGTGCACTTTTCCATGACGCCGCGGCTGCGCACGCTGACGTCAGGATTGCGCATCATCTTGTACTGCGGCGTCTCCCAATCCTGGAAGAGGAAAAAGTTGAACCGACGCACTTTGTACGGGCAATTATTCGAGCAGTAGCGAGTGCCCACGCAGCGGTTGTAAACCATATCGTTCAGGCCTTCGCTGGAGTGATTGGTCGCGCCCACCGGACACACGACTTCGCAGGGCGCGTTTTCGCACTGCATGCACGGCACTGGCTGGAAGAACGCCTTGGGATTGTCGCGGTCGCCCTGGTAGTAGGCGTCAACACGAAGCCAGTGCATGTGGCGGCCGATCACGGTTTGCTCTTTACCGACCACAGCGATGTTGTTCTCCGATTGGCAGGCCAGCATGCAGTTGTTGCAGCCCACGCAGGAGTTCAGATCAATGGTCATGCCCCAGGCATAGTCTTCTTCTTTGTATGGATAGGGCTTGTAGAGAGTCAGGCCCGGCGCCGGCTCTTCTTCTTTCGCGAAGCTTGGCTCTTTGCGGTATTCCTCGAGGGTGGTTTCGCGGACCAGGGCACGCGTGTCGCCGTTGGGCGTGTCCATCGTCTGGTAGCCCTGGGTCGAAGCGAGTTTATAGGTTTCGCCGGTCTTGCGCATTTGCAAACCGGTGGCGAACCATGGCGCGGCGGTGGTGCGCAACGAATAGGCGTCGAAACCTTGGGCGGTTCCGACGCGGCCAGCACGGCGGCGTCCATAGCCGACGAAAACGGTGACCGAGTTGTCGGGATGGCCGGCCTGAATCCAAACTGGGCCGGTGACTTTCCGGCCGTTCAGTTCCAGTTCGACGACGTCTTCTGTCTTGATCTCGAGCCGGGTCGCCATCTTGGGACCGAGGAGAACCGCGTTGTCCCATGTGAGCTTAGTCATCGGCTTGGGCAGTTCCTGCAGCCAACCGTTGTTGGAGAATTGGCCGTCGTAAATGGTGGGATCACGGCGGATGTTGAGCTCGAGGGCGTTCTCATTGAGCTGGGTCGGCAGCGGAAGATTGTTGGCTTTCGTGCCGACTGGTTTGCTAGTAAATGCGGTGCCTTCGATCCAGCCATCGTGCAGCGACTTGCGCCAGAATGCTTCGAAGTCGCCACCAGATTGTTGTTTCTGCCAGTAGCCGCGCACCAAATCGTAGCCAGTCGCATCAGCCTGCCCGGAGAGCAGCGCGACGAATTCGTGCGCGCTTTTGCCGTTGTAAAGGGGAGCGATCAAGGGCTGAATGATGCTGACCGTTCCGTCATATGCGCGGGCATCGCCCCAGGCCTCGAGTTCATGCGTCTGATTGATGTGCCAGTGAGACAAATCGGCGGTTTCATTCTGGTAGAGGCCCAGATGCACGCGCAGCGAAACCTTATTGCTCTTAAGCAGGTCGGCGAAGTCGAGATCGGCGGGGGCGTCGTAGGCTGGGTTCCCGCCCAGAATCACCAGCAAATCCACCTTACCGCCGCGCATGTCGGCGACCAGGTCTTTCATCGACTCAGTTTGATTGACCGGATTGGCATCTACGGGGTCGCCGTAAAACAGCGTCTTACCGACATTGCCGAGTTTGGCATTGATCGCATGAGCCAGCGCGTGCACAACCGGAGGTTGGTGGTCACCAGCAAGCACCACGCTAGCTCCGCCGTGCGCTTGTAGGTCTCGAGCCACGGCAGCCAGGAAATCCGCATGTTTGGCCACTTCTCCCGTCAAATCGGGTACACCGGCGTCAAGCCCAAGCGCTCCGGCAAGAGCGCGCGCGAACCACTCAATATCAACTGCCCTTAGCGGCAGCCGGTGATCCGCCTTCGCCCCCGTCGAACTCGGCGTGCTCTCGATGACGTACAGCCGGTTCATGTTGCCACCGGGATCGCGGCGTTTTGCGAAATCGCGAATGTAGCGGACGTTGCCGGGGAATCCGGCGTAGAGAAAGTCGGCGTCCAGCGAGACGATCACGTCCGCGGCTTCGAGGTTGTAGCGGGTTTCGACCGGCTGGCCGAAGGGCAGCTTGGCTCCTTCGAGCCGGTTGTCGCGATTCACCGGCTCGTACACATGCCACTTGGCCTGCGGATAAATCTTCCGCAAGTTGCGCAACTGATCGGCGAGCGTGGGCGAAGAAATTGACGGCGTCAGAATACGAATGCCTACGCCCTGTAGCGCTTTTTGCGCATTCAGAGGTCCGCGAATTACGGTCAGAAACGACTGCCAGGAGCGTTGGTCGCCCATCGACATGACGCTCTGCGAGCGGTCCGGGTCGTACATGGTGAGAATCGATGCCTGCGCGAAAATGTCGGTGCCGCCGAGCGATGCCGGATGTCGATCGTTGCCTTCAATTTTCGTGGGGCGTCCCAGGTGGCTTTCCACCAGTACCGGGCTCGCATAGCCGCCGAGGGTTACGGCGGTGGCATAAAACATCGGACGGCCCGGGATCACCTCCTCCGGTTGGCGTACGTAGGGAACAATCGGCTCAAGCGGCAGACGCACGCAGCCGGTCATACCAGCCAGGCCCAGCGATGCGCCCATGACCTTGAGAAAGCCGCGGCGCGAGACTGAATCCACCCACTCGGAGGCGCCTTTAGGAAATTCGCGGTGCAAGGCTTCCTGGAAATCGGCGCTGCCCGCAAGTTCTTCCAGGCTGCGCCAATATTCCGGGCCGGTCTTTTCAGCGGCGGCTTGCTCGATTTGCGCGCGAACTGATTCCAGATCTAATTTGCCCTTCTTGCTGGGGCAAACGTCCTCGCGCTTCTTCTCCCGCAACCCGACTTTGTTCTGCTCGTCCATCTTCATCGGTGACACGTGTTGCAACTCGTGATATCCAGTACGCTGCGTACTTTATATTTCTCGACCAAGTCCTTGCCCAGAGTGGCCTGATCGGTGTAACTCTTGCCCTCTACCACGACCGGGTTCGCACTTGTCGGCTGCTGGTAGCGCATGTTGAAAACCTGCGATCGCGGCCGCAAATTATTTTCGGGTGCGCGATGGCATTCGACACACCACTCCATCTCCAACGAAGCCTGCTGATACATCAACGGCATCTGGTCCACGGGTCCGTGACAGGTGTTGCAGCCGACACCCTTGTTGATGTGGATGCTGTGATTGAAATACACAAAGTCCGGAAGCTGGTTCACCCGCGTCCAGTGTAGCGACTCGCCGCTGCGATAACTGGCCCGCACCGGCTCCAGCAGTTGCGCATTGGTCCAGATCTGCGAGTGGCAATTCATGCAGGTCTTGGTCGGGGGAATGCCAGCGACGCTGGAAATCTCCACGGAAGTGTGGCAATAGCGGCAGTCAATGCCTAGACCGGTCACATGGTGTTGATGGCTGAAGGGGACAGGCTGCGGCCTCCGCACCCCGGCATAAGTAACGTAAGAAGAGCGCTGGACCTCCATCGCAACCCACAACAGCGCAGCAACCACAAATACCGCGCCAAAAATTGTGGCCCGGGACAAGGTATTGGTGCTGCGATGAAAAATCTGCGACATGCTTATGAAGTTTCGGATGAGCCAGCGAGTCAGTGCTACTTCCCTCACCGAGTTCAGTGAAGCGTAAACAGCGAGACCATCATCGGGTTTCGACCACCGCTAACATAAAAACAGGTGATTATAAATACTCCGTTAAGTTTTGTCGCGCACCTAGGCGACGAGCAGAAACATTTTCTCGTACTGGACAGTGACGCACTGGTTTCTGCGCACTCAAATTCGCTTTCCTCGCCATGCGGCAGAAGGTCTTACAAGAAGAAGCGCGTTTCCTAGTGCCACGACAGTCCAAGCGCTCAACGCAAGTTCATCACCAAGAGTTTGGGCTCAGTCATTTCCTCGATCGCGTAGCGCAGTCCCTCGCGTCCCAGGCCGGAGTCTTTGACCCCGCCGTAGGGCATGTGATCAATGCGGAATGAAGGAACGTCTCCGGCGACCAGGCCGCCGACTTCCAGCTCGTCGTAGGCTTGAAAGAGCAGCTTCACATCGCGCGTGAAGATACCGGCTTGCAAACCGAAGGAAGAATTATTGATCTGGCGCAGCGCGTCGTCGAAATTCTTGTAGGGTTCGACGGTCACCACCGGGGCAAAAATCTCCTGACAATTGACTTTCATTTCAGGCCGGGTGCCAGTCAGCACGGTCGGCTCCAGGATCGAGCCATGGCGGGTACCTCCGCAGAGCAAGCGAGCGCCAGCACGGACAGCCTCTTCGATCCAAGCGACCGCACGGATGGCATCGCTTTCCCGGATGAGCGGACCGATGTCGGTGGATTCCTCGAGGGGATCGCCGGTCTTCAGGCTCTTGACCCCACCCACGAGAAGATCGGCAAACTTGCCGTAGACAGAGTGCTCCACCACAATGCGCTGTACGGAAATGCAGGTCTGGCCAGCGTAGCCGAAGCCTCCAGCGACGCAGCGCTCGGCCGCGTAGGCCAAGTCAGCGTCGGCGTGCACGACTACGCCCGCGTTGCCTCCCAGCTCAAGCACCACTTTCTTTTTTCCGGCGCGGCGCTTGATCTCCCAACCAACCGGCACACTCCCCGTGAAACTGATGAGCTTGATGCGATCGTCGGTGACCAGAAGACTGGCGTCTTCGTTGGCGAGCGGCAAAACGTTCAGACCGCCGTCCGGCCACCCCGCATGTTGCACGCATTCGGCTAGAAGCAGCGAGCACAGCGGGGTCTGCGGCGCGGGCTTTAAAACCATGGGGCACCCGGCGGCAATCGCGGGAGCCACTTTGTGTGCGACCAGGTTGAGAGGAAAATTAAAAGGGGTGATGCCTGCAATCGGCCCCAGAGGAAAACGCCGCACCATGCCCCAGCGGCCGGCTGTGTATTCCTGCCAGTCGAGCGGGATGTATTCGCCGTAAATTCGGGTGCTCTCTTCCGCAGCGACATTAAAGGTGAAAACCGCGCGATCCACTTCCGTGCGCGCCGCTTTGATTGGCTTGCCAGCTTCTTGCGCCAGAGTGCGCGAAAATTCGTCTTTGCGCTCGGCAATCGATCGAGCCACGCGGCGCAAGACTCGCTGCCGTTCGAACGCAGGCAGGCGGCGGGTAGTGCCAAAGGCCTTGACCGCAGCCGCGATGGCAGCCTCGGCATGCTCTCGACGTCCTTGCACGACTCGCCCCATGACGCTGCCATCGAAGGGACTGCGGACTTCGACCATGTCGCCGTCTTCCACCCAACGGCCGTCGACCAAGAAACCGTGGGTTGCGACTGGGGCGATCGTCATTTCCGCCATTGTTTGGACCTCCCTCGTGCGAACCGCGCTTTTGATTATAGGCCTTGGCTGGTGGTTGCATTTTTCTGCGGAGCGGAACACTTCCACTTGTCCACTACAATGAATGCCGCCGTGCCCATGCCGAACTTACAAACCATCGCCGAGCTTGGCCCGCGTCTGCGGCGGAAGCAAATTTCTCCGGTCGAACTGACTCGGGATTGCTTAGATCGCATTGAAAAACTCAATCCCGCACTGAATGCTTTTATTACCGTCACAGGGGAATCCGCCTTCGCGGAAGCGCGGGCTGCAGAAGCTGAAATCGCGCGCGGTGAGTGGCGAGGACCGCTGCACGGCATTCCCATCGCGCTCAAAGATCTGATCGACACCGCGGGAACTCGGACTACCGCCGCCAGCGCCTTGTACAAAGATCACGTAGCGGTGGAAGACGCGGAAGTCGTCCGGCGGCTCAAACAAGCGGGTGCGGTGATTCTTGGCAAGAACAACCTGCACGAGTTCGCCTACGGCGGCAGCTCGCTAGTAAGTTTCTTCGGCGACGTTCACAATCCCTGGGCGACGGGGCACATCGCTGGAGGATCATCGGGCGGATCGGCGGCTGCCGTCGCCGCCGGGCTGTGCTCCGCGGCGATTGGGACCGATACGGCTGGCTCCATTCGCGAGCCTGCCGCTCTCTGCGGCTGCGTTGGCTTTAAGCCCACGTATGGCCGGGTTTCGAGCCGTGGAATAATTCCGCTGTCGCGGTCGCTGGACCATGTTGGACCGCTGGCTGCGACCGTGGGCGATGCAGCTGCTGTGCTGCAGGCCATCGCAGGATACGATCCCGCCGACGTTACCACCTCGGATGTTCCGGTATCCGACTACGTGTCTGCGGCCGCCGAAAGCCCGAACCGCTTGCGCGTGGGCGTGCCACGTTCTCATTTCTATGACAATCTTGACGCCGAAGTCGCCGCCGCCGTGGAGCAAGCACTGCTGGTAATCAAAACCCTGGTCACAGAAGTGAATGAAATGCAACTGCCGGTGGAGGCGGACCGGACGCTGCAAAAAGCCGAATCCTATGCCTACCACGCGGAAACTGCCACCAAGACACCGGAACTATATCAGCCGGAAACTCTGCGCCGCATCCTCTCTGGGGCCAAGGTTTCAGCTGTCGACTACATCGCGCGCCGCCGCGAGTTGCAAGAAGCCCGCCGGGGCATTCATGAGATCTTCGCAACCGTGGATTTGATAGTCACTCCCACCATGCCCATGCCAGCGCCTAGCATTGCCGAACTCAGAGCCAATCCGGATGCGTTGCGTCCGGCAGAACTCAAACTGCTGCGCAACACGCGACCGTTCAATGTGTGGGGATTGCCCACCATTTCGGTTCCGTGTGGGTTTACACACGATGGATTGCCGATCGGTCTACAGATCGCGGGGCCGCATTGGCGGGAAGATTTAGTGCTGTCACTGGCGCACGCCTATGAGCAGACGACGGAGCGGCATAAGCCGACCGTAGAGAGATGATTACACCGATCCCCTTTCACTTGGAGGGTCTCAGTCCACCGTTCGTACATCATCCGGCAGCATGAGCACGAACATGCAGTTGCCAGTTGCTGTCGAGCAGGAGAGGATTCCGCGTCGCAGGATCTTGACCGGAGTGTCATCGGGAAATGTCAGCTGGTAGTCAGCGGTGCGGAGGGCCTGGCTAAAGCTTTTCAGCTTCTCGTCTCCGCTTACCCACTTCACGCTTTCGACGGTGGCGGTGGAACCGGTTCCCCGGCTGAGTAGCACGAAGAATTCTGCGTTGCCTGTTTCCTTGGCGACTTTTCCAAGATCAATGGTGCGAACCTTTTGCAGTTCGTCCTTGTATTTCGTCACGGCGGCATCCACTTTGGCATCGCCACCCAGCAAGGCAGCCAACCGCCCTCGCGTTTCCGAGATGGGCCGCAGCCCACTCATGGAGAGCGCATAGGTGCGCTCGGCCTTCCCTTTGTCTCCGCGTTTCTCGTAAATTTGCCCCAGATGATCGCCCACCTCTCCGTGCTGGCCCAATCCCCAGGCAGCAGAAACATATTTCTCAGCTTGGTCGAGATTGCCCTCTGCAAAATGGACCCAACCCAGCGTGTCCCAATACGCAATCAACGAAGGCACGAGAGGCAAGTCCTGCTGCGTAACTCGGTCGAGAGACAGATTGCGCAAGGCCGCAGCCGTGGCCGAGACTGAGGACTCGGAGTACTGCTGTGCGCGGTCCAGATGCGCCTTCTTCAGCGAGAGCTGGTAAGCAATGTTGTTCCACACCAGTGGCGTGGCGGAGATTTCTATCGCGTGGTCGAACGTCGCTAATGCTTTCTCGTCCTGTCCAAGATTCAGGTAGGCATCTCCCAGGCTCACCTGCAGCGCGGCATTATCCGGAGTCAGCGAAGCAGCCTTTTCGAGCTCAGGAGCGGCCCGATCGTACTTGTGCCACTCGGAATACATCGTCCCCAAGCCTGCGTGCGCGTATTTATCCAAGGGATTGATTTCAATTTGCTTGTGGAACGCGATGGCGGCATCGTCGTACTTGCGCTGCTGCCAGTAAGCCTGCCCCAGGGCATTGTAGGCGTACTCATCGTAGGGATTGATCTCAATTTGCTTCTGCAGCGCTCGAATGGCCGCGTCGTTCTGGCGGACTCCCATATACGCCACGGCTAGCGCGTACCAGGCGTATTTGTTCTTTGCATCTACTTCGGTCGCGCGATTGAGGAGTTCGATGGCGAGTGCGAGATTGCCATTGTTCATCGCCGCCCGGCCACTCTCGACCAAGTCGTCGGCCTTTGTGTCCGGAGGAACTGTGGGCGCACCGGCCACCGTGCTCTCCACCGCAAGGTGCTGGCCAAGATCAGCGCTCACCGCTCGCCGAAACGCCTGATAATCCGAAGCACGGGCGGCGGGAAGCTCTTCCTGCCGCAGGGTGAGCTTGCGCCCCGCGATGAAGGTGGTGCCCTCAATTTTGTAGCTAGCCTCGTACTCGGCATAGTCTCGCTGGAGAGAGAAGGGCAGCGGCGCACGCGCTGTGTACTTCGCCGGAAGCTCGATCTTAACGCCGTAAAAATATTCCGCCTTGGGCCCGAGTTTGAGCGGCTCTGCATCCGGCCCATCGTCGTCACTATCGAGTTCAGGCAGGTTGAACTGCGAGAGCGGCAAGGCGATCTCAGATTTCTTTTTGGACCAGTCAAGAAAGTTTGCCCGGGAAACGTTATAGGACATGGTGAAGGCTTCGCGGGTGGCGGCGGGATCGCTAATCTTCAAATTGGTGATGTCGCCTCCGCCCAGCGATGAGTTGATGTTTTCGGCTACACGCTGCCATTGCGCCTGGGGTACGCGGCGGAAAATCGAGCGCAACAATAGTTCTTCGTCGCCGCGGAACACGTAGTTCACTTTCGCTTCCAGCTTGCCGAGTTCGTTAACCTTCCCCTCGATCTCGGCGCTCTCACTGTCAGGTGTCGGAGTATCGTCCGGCGTTTCTTCCAGATGAGGCGTCCCCTCGGCAGGAATTACCAGCGCCTGCTTCTTGCGCAGAGAGAAAGCCAGCAGGCGAAAAGGCGCCACCTCGCTGGTGGTGTCCATCCAAACTTCTTCCTTGCCGAGCGGCAGCAGCGTGATGACGTGATCGAATTGCGAGGGCGAGGGCATGTCGGGATCGAGCTTGCGACTGGAGTTGATTAGCACCGATGATGCGTGCAGCCCTTCCGCTTCGAGCAGCGATTCGAGCAGCGTGTGTTTATCCTTGCAGTCGCCGTACTGGTTATGAAGCACGTCCGCGGCCGAATGCGGCTGGTACCGGCCTACGCCCAAAGACAGGCTTACATAGCGGAAATTCTTCGCTACGAAATCATAAAGGCCTTGGATCTTGTCCAGGTCACCGTTCAGTCCTTTGGTCAAGTCCTCGGCCTTGGCGCGCACTTCCGGCGAGGGCATGCGGCGATCTTTTTCCAAGCTCGCATACCAACGTCCAACCTCTTCCCAGGACTTGAAGGTGGTCAGTTGCACATCGGGGCGGTCATCGTCCGACTTCTTTTTCTTTTTCTTCTTGTCCTTGCCAGTCGCTTTCTGGTCGTCCTCGCGTTCGAGATGTGAGCTGGACCAGGTATAGATGCGCCGGCCATTCGCCTCCGCAATCTTGGGATCCATTCCAGCTTTGTTTTTCATTTTCAGCGGACGGTCGGCTGGCACGTCAACCTCCAGTTGCTCGTCGAGGATGATGTTGTTCTGCTCGAAGTTGTAGTCCGTCCAAAACTGGCCAGCGGCAAGGGGCGTGTGGATGACGGTGACCATGTCATATTCCAGCACTTCGCCGGGACGCAAGCCAGGCACCGTAATGTGCTTCTGCCGATAGTCGGTATAGACCGGCGCGTCGCGTTCGACGGGAGCGCTGAGATCCTGCACTGCGTCGTCACCTGCTTTGACGACGCTGCCATCCTGCTTACGGACGCGGACGTAAACAATCTCCAGCCGTTCGTTGGCTGAGTTGTAGCCCATTTGCAACTCACCCCACTGCTGGACTCCAGCTTCGCTTTGCACTCGGATGCGGGCAGTGATTTCCTTCTTTCCCGTGCCGTCAGTATTGAAGACATAGTGAGATCGCAACTGCTCCATGACAAACGATTCCTGGGAGTAATCGGGGGGTTTTTCTTCAGGCTTGGTCCCACTGCTGTCCGGAGACTTTGTAACCGAGGCCTCCGCCCGCTGGGCGGACTCCTTTGTGTTCGCTACAGAATTCGTGGAACCTTCTGGTTTTTGGCTAGCCTGCTGGCAACTGGAAGACAGGGGCAGGGCCACGATCCAACCAACCAGAAAGGCGAGGAAAGAATTGCGCATAGTTTTCTTATGGATCGTAGTGGCCCGGTTTGTATCTCGGAGGCTTGCCCGGCGCATATTGCCACCAATCTTGGGAAGCACGGCTGGATGACCGGTTGGCCCCATGTAAAGAAAACTCATTGTATCCCACCACATTATCGAACGCATTTTCCTGCTGATCTTGCCGAAAAACAGTAGTAGAATGCCGCTTCAGATGGACTTGCCCGCTGTGACGCGGGCAGGCGTGACGCATGATTTCTTGCGCCATGATCTTTCCGTTCGGAGGTTTTGGCATGGAAGATAGGGCCCCCGTCGTCTCTTCTTCTTCAGTCTCCCAGCCGTCCAGCACTGCGGTGAAACATCATGAAGGCCGTGGTGCCTGGGTGCTCACCGCCTATGGCATCGTTGGTCTCGCACTATTCGGAGTTTTGGCCTACTTCTTTTCGGACTTTATCTCTCACTAGTCGCATCTGCCGTCGCGAACGAGCGTGCGCGCTCGCGGCAGCGGTTGAAGTGTAGTCTCACGGTTTCTGGCATTAGCCCGTGCGACGGGCAGACGGTGTACCCTTCAACGAACATGCTACAATGATCGGCCTTAGAGGGTGCTGCCGCTTCGCAAGGTGCCTGGCGTTTCCCCACACTTAAGACTTTAGACGACGCACGCGAAAGAAGAATCTGTGGCTAAGACTCCCACGTCCGCACCCGGCCCCATTACATACGCCGATGCTGGTGTGGATATTAGCCGCGCCAACCGCACCAAGCAGCGCATCAAGTATCTGGCGCACAAAACTTTTACGCGCGGCGTGCTCAGTGAGATCGGCGGGTTTGGCGGCCTTTTCGCCGTGGACAAAGCCAAGTATCACGATCCCGTGCTGGTCTCGAGCGTGGATGGCGTAGGTACAAAGCTGAAGATCGCCTTCGAAATGGGCTTGCACTCCACCGTGGGCGCTGATCTGGTCAACCACTGTGTCAACGACATCGCGGTGCAGGGCGCGGCACCGCTATTTTTCATGGATTATCTGGCCACCGGGAAGCTCGATCCGGCGGTGGCTGAACAAGTGGTCGAAGGAATCGCCGACGCGTGCAAACATAACGGCTGCGCACTGATCGGCGGCGAAACCGCCGAAATGCCAGGCTTCTATCCCCAGGGTGAATACGATTTGGCGGGATTCATTGTGGGCGTGGTGGAGCGCGAAAAAATTATCACTGGGAAGAGCGTGGAGATCGGCGACATCGTGCTCGGTCTGCCCTCCAACGGCCTGCACACAAACGGATATTCACTGGCCCGCAAGTTGCTGTTCGAGGTAGGGCACTACTCGGCCGAAACCTACGTCAACGAGATCAAGAATAAGGTCGGCAACGAGCTTATGCGCACGCACAAGAGCTATTGGCCGGTGGTGAAGAAGCTGATGGATGGCGAATGCGTTTCCGCTCTGGCCCACATCACCGGCGGCGGACTCAGCGAAAACCTGCCGCGAGTACTGCCACGCGGCACCGCTGCCATCATTGAACTGGGATCATGGCCGGTGCTGCCGATCTTTGAGCACCTGCAGACTCTGGGCAACGTCCCGCAGGACGAAATGCTCCGAACTTTCAACATGGGCTTGGGGATGCTGCTGGTGGTTCCTTCCAAGAAGTTCAAGAAGGCGCAGACCGTGCTCGAACGCGTGGGCGAGAAAGCGTACACCGTGGGCCGCATCGTTAAGGGTGAGCGGAAGGTCTTGTACAACTAAGAAAGAAATTGTTGATTTTTGAATGTTGATTGTTGATTCCCGGCATGCGGTTCAATCAACCTTCAACGATCAGCCCATCAATAATGAAATCCCTCGGCATTCTCTTATCTGGACGCGGCTCGAACTTTGTCGCCATTGCCGACAGCATTGATGCAGGACGTATTAAAAATGCAGGCATTGCAGTAGTCATCTCCAACCTGGCCGACGCACCGGGCGGCGCAGCTGCTCGCCAGCGTGGGCTGAACACCCTAGTGATTCCGTCCCAAGGCAAGGCGCGCGAAGAGCACGACCACGAAGTCGTCGCCGTCCTGCAGCAGCACAAAGTCGATCTCATCTGCCTTGCGGGATATATGCGCTTGCTCTCGCCGTGGTTTGTCCAACAGTTTCCGCGCCAGATCCTTAACATCCACCCTTCCCTCTTGCCGGCCTTCCCTGGACTCGAAGCTCAAGAGCAGGCATTCGCTTACGGAGTGAAAGTCTCCGGCTGTACCGTACATTTTGTTGACGACGAACTCGATCATGGGCCGATCGTCGTTCAGAAAGCCGCGCCGGTGCTCGACGACGACGACGAACATTCGCTCGCTGCGCGCATTCTTGAGCGGGAGCATGCGGCCTATACGGAAGCGATCAACATTGTGCTCGAAGGACGATTCAAGATCGTCGGCCGCCGTCTTGTCCGCGAGTCGCCGCTATAATCAACTGCCATGCCGACCTTCGCTCCCGTCGACGAACAACTCATTTACCTCAAGAAGGGCGCCGCCGAAATCATTCGCGAGAGCGAACTTCGTTCCAAGCTGGAAAAATCGCGGGCCACCGGCAGACCACTGCGAGTGAAGCTAGGAATGGATCCGACGGCGCCTGATTTGCATCTCGGCCACACCGTAGTTTTGCGCAAGCTCAAACATTTCCAGGACCTCGGCCACACTGCCATCTTCCTTATCGGCGATTTCACCGGCATGATCGGAGACCCGACGGGGCGCTCGGCTACGCGCCCTCCGCTTACTCCCGAGCAGATTGAACAGAACGCGGAGACTTATAAGGCACAGGTCTTCACCATTCTCGATGCGCAGAAAACCGTGATCGACTTCAACCGCCGCTGGTTCGCGAAGTTTACCGCGGATGACTTTGTGCGCCTCACTGCGCAGTACACCGTCTCGCAGATCCTTGAGCGCGAGGACTTCCACAAGCGTTTCCAGGCGGAAAAACCCATCGCCATGCACGAGTTACTCTACCCGCTGGTGCAAGGATACGACTCGGTCGCTCTTGCGGCGGACGTCGAACTCGGGGGCACGGACCAGAAATTCAATTTGCTGGTCGGCCGCGAACTGCAGCGCGGCTACGGCCAGGAGTCGCAGGTCGTCCTGACCACACCGATCCTTGAGGGCCTCGACGGGGTTCAGAAGATGTCGAAGTCGCTGAACAATGCCATCGGCATTCACGAGCCTCCGCTGGAGATGTACGGCAAGATCATGTCGATTTCGGACCAGATGATGTGGCGGTATTACGAGTTGTTGACGGATGTGCAGGTCGCTGAGATCGAGAAGATGAAGCGCGAAGTGCATCCGATGGATGCGAAAAAAGGGTTGGCGGGTCACATGGTGGCGGACTTTCATTCGGCGGAGAAAGCAACGAAGGCAGGCGAGGATTGGGCGAAGCAGTACCAGAAGGACGAGACGCCGGATGTTTTGGAACATGTGACGGTCCCCATGGCGAGGATTCTCGCCGGTTCGGGGCAACCGGTGGCCATCAAGACGCCGCCGGCAGATGTGCTCGTCTTGACCCTAGATCGCGGACTCGACACCGCCGTTCTGGTACGCGTGGACAAGTTGCTTGCGGAAGCCTCTCTGGCCGAGTCAGCCTCCGACGGCGGTCGCAAGATAAAGCAGAAAGCGGTCGAAATTGACGGGCAACTCGTGGACAAACCAAAGCTTGCAGTCCCTCGCCCTACGCGGCCCCTCATCGTGAGAGCAGGCAGGTCGATGAAGAGAGTAGTAGTCGCCTAGCCTTGGCTATCGCGATATTCTTTCTCACTCCGTGTTCCCTCGTAAGTTCTGCTACTCTCAACCGCGCACATGCGGGCTGCCGCTATCCTCGGGCCGGGGTGCCCTCGAAGGCACCTCCAAGCATTTCAGACCGACAAAGCTGTCGAATGGCGCGTCGGCATGCCCTCGAGCCCGGACCAGGCAGACGCGATCGTCCTGTTCGGCGGCGACGGCACGATCCACCGTCACCTGGCGCTACTGGTTCAGCTCGGCCTGCCTGTGCTGGTCGTCCCCGCGGGCAGCGGCAATGACTTTGCCCGCGCCCTAGGTCTGCCGCGCGTGCGTGATTCGGGCCCAGCATGGCGGCTGTTCTGCCAGGGCACGAATAACGTGCGCGTGGTTGACCTAGGACTGATCACGCCAGTGGCAGACGCAAGCGGGGTGGTCGGGTCACACGAACTGGCTCGAGAGTCAGCATTGGGCTCTCGATACTTCTGCTGCGCGGCTGGCGTCGGGCTCGACGGAGAGGTCTCGCGTCGGGCCAGCGAGTTGCCGAGCTGGCTGCGTGGGCACGGGGGCTATGCTCTCAGTTTAGCGCCTGCGCTTTTCGGTTTCGCCCCGTTGCCAGTCAGGATTCGAACGGTCGACCATCCAGGCCCAACGGACACCGCCCCCAACCCTAACACCACGAGCGACTTAACATGGCTCACCCGCAGCGACCAACCTACGATTTTGGCTGCTTTCGCCAACACCCCAACTTACGGTGGGGGCATGAAGATCGCGCCGCAAGCTGTCATGGACGACGGCCAGCTCGATGCGTGTGTCATCGCTGGCATTGATCCCCTCAAGCTGTTGTGCCTCTTTCCCACCGTCTATTTCGGCGGCCACCTGAATATTCGCGAAGTGAAGTATTTTCAAGCCAATCGCTTTCGGGTGGAAACTGAGACACCCTTCGACGTCTATGCCGATGGCGAATACGTGTGCCGAACGCCGGTTGAAATCAGGGTGGCGCCGAAGGCATTGCACGTCATTGTCAATCCCTGACGGACCGCTCCGAGTTTGACACGACCGAGTTTGCGACCTTGACAGACGCAAATGTGTGTTGCATGTTTGCTGGACAAATGAATCGCCTCCCGTATCTACTCCTCGCATGGCTGACCGCTGTGGCTCCGCTGCGCGCGCAAACACGCTGGACGCTGGTCTGGAGCGACGAATTCGACGGGCCCGCGAACTCGGCTCCAGATCAAAGCAAGTGGACCTACGACCTGGGCGGGGGTGGGTGGGGAAACCACGAACTCGAGGTATACACGGACCTGCGCGAGAACTCTTTCCTGGATGGCAAGGGCAACCTCGTGATCCGCGCGCAGCGCAGTACGTCTGGGGGCTACACATCAGCCCGGCTGAAGACGCAAGGCAAGTTCTCCACCGCCTACGGCAAGATCGAGGCCCGCATTAAACTCCCGTATGGGCAGGGGGTATGGCCAGCCTTCTGGATGTTGGGCTCTGACATCGACTCTATCGGCTGGCCGGGGTGTGGCGAAATCGACGTTATGGAGAATATTGGACGGGAGCCATTACTCACTCATGGGTCGCTTCACGGACCAGGATACCCAGCTCAGGTCATCACAGCGCGGTACGAATTGCCGGACCACCGGCCCTACCACGAAGCCTTTCATGTGTTTACCATCGAGTGGGCGGCAGACAAGATTGAATTCTTCGTGGATGCTGCTCGGTATGAAAGCGTCACGCCGGCTTCAATGCCGGCCAAGGCCAAATGGGTCTTCGATCATCCCTTCTTCATTTTGTTGAATTCTGCCGTTGGCGGAGACTGGCCTGGCAACCCGAATAGCTCCACCGTGTTCCCGCAGGAGATGTTGGTTGACCATGTCAGGGTATGGAAGCCAGTACAGCCAGACTAAACTGATCGCCACCCTGCTTTGGCTTGCCCGGTGCTAAACTTTCTACATGCCTGAAGGACGCTCACGCACACTGCTCTGGATTCTGATCGGCGGAGGGGCTTTCTTCCTCTTCGTACTGGCCGTGTTCTCGCTGGTCTATCTGACGCTGCACGCTGGGGGAAACCAGACGTCGCTAAGCAGCAGCTTCGGCGACAAGATCGGCGTGGTCGACCTCGACGGCGTAATTCTATCGCCGCAACCAGTGGTCGGCCAGCTCAAGAAGTTCGCCGATGATTCTTCGATCAAGGCCATCATCTTACATATAAATTCGCCGGGTGGCGGAGTGGCCGCGTCGGAAGAAATCTATCGTGAGGTCAAGCGCATACGCGACGAAAAGAAAAAGCGCATCGTGGCGTCGATCGAAACCGTTGGCGCAAGTGGAGCGTTTTACGTCGCCTCCGCCTCCAACAAAATTTATGCCGACCAGGGCAGCATCGTAGGTTCGATTGGCGTGATTGCGCAGTGGGTAAACTATGGTGAATTACTGAAGTGGGCCAAGATGAAGGACATCGTATTTAAGACTGGCGAATTCAAGGACACCGGCAATCCTACCCGCGACCTCACTCCAGCCGAACAGGCGTACATGCAGTCGCTGATCGATAACATGTTCGGGCAGTTCGTCAAAGCCGTTGCCGATGGGCGCGGTTTGAAGTTTGATGATGTCAAGTCCATCGCCAACGGCAAAGTTTGGACCGGCGAGGAAGCTTTGCCGATGAAGCTGATTGACCAGGTCGGCGACTTCGAAGCCGCCGTCGCAGATACGGCAAAGTCGGTGGGAATTAAGGGAGAACCCTCTCTGGTGCGTCCAGACAAAGAACGTAAAACCGTGCTCGATCTCTTGCTTGGCGATGTTTCCCAGTATCTGCCGGCGCGGGAGAAGCTGCTCGAACAGCAGGTTGGATTCTATTACTTGTGGAAGTAGGCCACACAGCTGATGGCTCATTCAGTGCGGTCGACGAGGCGTACATGTTATCTGTCCTGATTTGGTGGATCATCGTTGGTCTGATTGCAGGATGGGGTGCGGGCAAGATCATGAAAGGCAGGGGATACGGTCCGCTCATGGACATTGTCCTAGGGATGCTAGGCGCCATCGTCGGAGGGTGGATTTTCAACACACTGGGCATCTATCCTGCGGGCGGCATAGTGGCAAGCGTCGTGGTCGCGATGGTCGGGGCCATCATCCTGATCTGGATTTCACGAGTGCTCAAACGAGCTTAAGTGACCCGATTCCACAAACCTGGGAAGCCGGGTGAGGAATACCACATTCGCGCCTGCCAGCGATCTTATACGGCGGCTTCTGCCTGCATTTCGGCTACGGCTGCATCCAGATGAGCCAGTGTCTGCTCCACGGTTAGGGAGTACATTTCACTGCCTACGGCTTCTCCCGACTCGAGCGCAGTCTTCAGATAGTGTCCGGCAATCTCAACCGCCAGCGGATCGGTGATCAGCTTACCGGTGCGCTTCTTATATTCGACCCAGGCAGGATGAGGCAGGGCCACCCAGACCGTGTGTCCATCCACCAGGAACTTGATGTCCACCGCGTCGGCGTGCCGCGTGGCAATCGCTACGATGATGGCCTGATAGATGCAATGAACCTGCTTTTTCGTCCAGCGGTCGGTGGCGGTGAAATTCTCAAACATGACTGCAAAAACTATAGCGGAGCGGGCGCAGCGCGAGCAAATAATCGCGCAGACCCCCGGCACGACGGCGGCTTCGAGTAACATGATTCAGTGCCGAGTGTGACCGCCAATCGGACTAAGCCAAAAATCCTCTATGCCAAACAGTTGAGCCAGTTGTCCTGGCTGGCGCATGGTTTTTCTAGCCGTCCGGGCGGATTCTCCCGGGTCTACGGTAAGAGCGACCTGAATCTCGGCTTCACCAAAGACGACTCCAAAACAGCAGTCCAACGGAATCGCGCGGCGTTTCTGCGCGCACTAGGAGAAGCTCGCGAGGCTTCGGCGCGGGCTCGACATACCCCTGATACGCGATCCTGGAAGCTGATTAGCGTCTGCCAGGTCCATTCCGACGTCATCCAGCACATTGATTCTGAGCGCTTGCTGTCGCCGCAGGGATTATCTCTGGCTGGCGATGGCCTGATCACAGCAACTCCCGGGCTTCTTTTGGCAGTTCAGACCGCGGACTGTTTTCCCATCATTCTGGCTGACCTGAGGCGCCGTGCCGTGGGCGTGTTTCATGCCGGATGGCGCGGTACGGTAGTGCGCATCGTCGAAAAAGGCGTAGGCGAGATGCATCGCTGCTTTGGCAGCCGACCGCACGATCTTAGGGCTGCCATTGGTCCTGGAATTCAGGGCTGCTGTTACGAAGTCGGGGAAGAAGTGCGCACCAAGTTCGAGTCGCAGTTCGCCTATGCGGCAAAACTATTCCGCGAACTTAAGGAATCCGACCCGGTTCGCGAGAAATATCCGCTGCTTTTCCTGACGGCACGGGCTCCGGGCCACAGCCACCTGCCCAAGCGACTCTTTCTGGATCTGGTTGAAGCCAACCGTCAGCAGCTTCGGGCTGCAGGGGTAGCGGCTAAGAACATTGAAGTTTCCCGACTGTGCACCAGCTGCCGTCCCGATCTGCTGTTCTCCTACCGCGCTGAGAAGGGAAGAACCGGCAGGATGATGAGTGTGGTGGGAATAAGGCCGTAAGATCTTTTCGCGACTGCGGCTTTCGGGTGGTAGAAGGGTAAGAACCGGAATGAGCGGCGGAGTTGAAGCGAGACTGCGCACACGCATTGAGCGCTTCTCTGGCTGTAAGATTCCCACGCTTTTCTGCGTTGGAGGTCTCATGATCCGCTGGTTTGCGCTTGTCATTGGGTTGATCCTGGCGTTGATTACGACGATGTCCGCGTCTGCCGATCCTTCCGCCAATGAAGTTGCGGCGATCTTCGCCAGCCTGAAATCAGAGAACGCTCCCGGCGCGGCAGTGCTCGTGATCCGGGATGGTCGCATTGCCTTCCTTCGCGAATACGGCGTCACCGACCTGCGCACTTTGAACAAGATCAATGCTCAAACGAACTTCCGCCTCGCGTCATCGACCAAACAATTCACCGCCACGGCCGTCATGTTGCTGGTACGCGACGGCAAGCTGCATTATGACGACCACCTCACCGATATCTTTCCGGAGTTTCCCGCCTACGGCAAACCCATCACTGTTCGCAACCTTCTTAACCATACCTCGGGCTTGCGCGATTACGAAGATCTGATGCCTCAACCACGAGCCGGCACGCCGAGCAATAAAATTCCGCAAATTCACGACGCCGGCGTGCTCAAGCTTCTCGAGCGACAGACAAGCGGCAAGTTTCCCGCCGGCGCGAAGTGGGACTACAGCAATTCCGGTTACGCCGTCTTGGCGATGATGGTGGAAAAAGTTTCTGGCGAGCCTTTCGGCCAATTTCTGCAAGAGCGTATCTTCACTCCGCTCGATATGACGAACACTATCGCGTATGAAAAGGGGAAGAACGAAGTCACGCATCGTGCCTATGGTCATTCCAGGCAACGCAATCGCTGGCGCGAGACCGATCAAAGCTCCACTTCGGCGGTGCTCGGCGATGGTGGAGTTTATTCATCGCTCGAGGATTTGGAGAAGTGGGACCGTGCTCTGCGCAACCACACTTTGTTCAGTGAAGCCGAGATGCAGCCAGCTTTGACCCCGGTCAATCCGCCACAAGGTCAGCCCTACCATCCGGATGGGACTCCCGCTGCCTACGGCTTCGGCTGGTTTCTCAATCCCTACCACAATCACAAGCGCATGTGGCACTACGGAGAAACCGTTGGCTTTCGCACGGTGATTGAGCGCTTCCCGGACGATAAGCTTTCGATCATTGTGCTTTGTAATCGCGCTGATCTCAATCCGGAGCAACTATCTTTGAAGGTTGCGGATTTGTACCTGGCGCAGCGCTGAAGATTTAGCCTCTGGTGAACTACCCTCACTCGCTTCGGCCTGCGGGCTGAGCATTCCTTAGAAAAGACGATCTCCGACCGGTGTTCGAGGGAACAGTCGCAAGCTGTAGTGAACGCTAGGCTATTGCGTCGGCGGCGCCGACGAAGCGGGGGAACCCGAAGTTTCCGAGGAATCCCCGAGATTCACCAAGTCTTTGAGTTCCTTGCTGGGTTTAAAGAACGGAATCTTTTTTGCCGGCACTTCGACGCGCTCTCCAGTTTTGGGGTTGCGACCAATCCGGGGTTTGCGTTGACGAGTGCGAAAGCTGCCAAACCCACGAATCTCAATCTTGTCACCGGCACGCAGCGAGCGCACCACGCTGTCAAAGATTGTTTCCAGGATCACTTCGCTGTCTTTGCGTGTAAGTTCCGCTAAACGCGAGACTTCATCGATCAGATCCGCTTTCGTCATAACCCCTCTTTGCCGCCGCACATGGAGTCTTCGTCCGTGCCGCAACTTTCCTGCTTCATAATGGTTCCGCATTACCAGGGGCACAGACGCCCTAGGCAACCTTCATAACCTTCTCAAATTTCAGGGGTTTTGTGCAAGTTATGGTTTTGGTGACCTCGCCTTGCTGCCTTTTGGTGATTTGGGGAGGACGCGATATTTTGGCCGCGGTTGCCCTTCGCGGCGGCAACCTGTGGTCAAATCAATCCATGTTTGCCCGCAAGATCCGTGTGGAATACGAAGAGAAGGGCCGGCGGCTTCCCTGCCCCCTGAAGTGGTTGGACAGTTTCTCCATGCGCAACTTCACCAATGCAAGGGTCTTTGACGACACATTGCCCGTAGCCGATGGACAGATGGAAATTGGAAAAAATATTCCGCTCAACCAGCTCGGGGAGGCCATGGAAGACTGGTTCCGAAAGAAAAGTTACTTGTCGAAAGATGCGCGCCTTCTTCTGAGCGAATCCTAGGAGGAGCCTGAAAAGCCAAAGGCTCCGGATCTCTCCGGAGCCCATCTGGCCGGCGGTTACCGGCAGGTTGTATGTTCAGAATCTTTTTTATCTTTTTTCTGAAATCTTTGGCTGCAAATTACAGCGGCTTTACGTTCTCCGCTTGCAAGCCCTTCGGTCCCTTGGCCACGTCGAATTCTACGCTCTGGCCTTCCTGCAGGCTGCGGAAGCCTCCCGCTTGGATGGCTGAGAAATGCACGAAAACGTCTTCGCCACTCTGACGGCTGATAAAGCCATAGCCCTTGGCGTCATTGAACCACTTCACTGTTCCTTGTTCCATTTGTAGATAGTACCTTTCGGTGATTTTTACGCTTGTATGGGAGTCGGAAGAACTGGGCAGGCACTAGCGGTAACGCAAGAAGCTGCTCAAATGCTCAAGTACCGATTCAGATCAAACGCAGGCTAACCCTATCAGATAAAGGCATTTTCGGCTAGCAAAATGTTTTTTGGGCATCCCGTCCTGAATGCGACCAGCCCCAGGCAAGATTCTTTCAACCTACGAAACCGCGCCAGGAGTTGTCGAGATTGGCACTGGAAGAGGCTTGAGCGAAGCGGCATACTGTCGTTGCAACTTCATTTTCATCGCTGCACACGCCATTGGGCATTCATGGATTGCTTAAAAGCAGTTCACATTTCTACCCGACACCAGTGCGACAGCAGCAGTCTGACGGCTTACCCCGTCGAGGCCACCGCTGTGGCGGTTAAAAATTACCAACTCTAAGGGGTGGAGCAACCCTGCACGCCCTTCAAAGTCGTCTTATTTTCAAGCAGTTGGACGTGCCGTGCGGAGGGTCCACCAATTGCGAGCTGAAAAACGGAGGTGCGGACCATGAGCTACAAACAATCACACCTAACGTGGTTGTCTAGCACCCAGCCGGCACACATCCAACTACCCATCCGGCGAGCTTGGGGAGCGGCGCCCAGCAATGGGTTAGGCACCAAGTTTCTGCGCTGGTGGTTGGTATACGATTCCTCACTCGAAGCGGGCAAAACCGGTTCCCCCAACTGGAACATAATCCTGGGGTTGAGCCTGGTGGTCGGGGTAAGCGCTGGCTTTTGGGTGGCGGTGGGACTTATCGCCATGCACCTTTTGAAGTAAGCCCCGGGACACAAAGATCATGTGGCCTGTTCGTTCCCCGTCATTTGTCGTAGTGCAGAAGGGACATCACATCGTACCCTTTCAGCTTGTCTCGGCCCTTCAGGAAGTCGAGTTCGACCACAAAGCCCAAGCCGGCGATCTCCGCCCCGAGTGACGAGGCTAGTTTCGCTGTTGCTTCCGCTGTGCCACCGGTGGCGAGCAGATCGTCGACAACGAGCACACGCTGGCCCCTTTCAATCGCGTCTTTGTGGCACTCCAGCGTACCCAACCCGTATTCGAGGGCGTAGTCATATTTGACGGTAGCGGCGGGCAGCTTACCGGGCTTACGCACAGGCACGAAGCCTGCATTGAGGCGATAAGCCAGAGCGGGACCGAAGATAAAACCGCGGGCTTCAATGCCAAGGACGAGATCGATGTGCTGTCGAATGTAGTGTTCTGAAAACTGGTCAATCAGGGTCGCGAATCCTCGCTTGTCTTTGAGCAGAGTGGTGATGTCGTAGAACAGGATTCCCTTCTTGGGAAAATCGGGCACCTCGCGGATGAGCTGCTTCAGTTGGTCCGAGTTCAGGCCCGGCGGCGACGCCATTTACCACGCCCCTTCAATGCGGAATGAACCAAGGCCTGCGACCGGGCCGACTGCGGATTCCTCGACGTCATCGACGCGGGCCGCGCGCGGACCTTGGCGAAGGCGCGAGCGCAAGCCCAAAAGCTGATCGTGAGTGCCTTGGGCAAGCACTTCGACGCTGCCGTCGGCATTGTTGCGCACCCATCCATAGACCCCGAGGAGGTGCGCTTCGCGCTCCACGAACCAGCGGAAACCCACGCCCTGCACGCGTCCTCGAACCACGAAGCGGCGTGCTTGGGTCGCCTTTTCAGTAGAGGTCATGCTCCGAAACCAGAGTGCACAAGGGAGAAGTCAGAATGCAGAAGTAAAAACCATCCTGGGGATTCCAACTTCTGCACTCTGACTTCTGCATGCACATTATGCCCGCGACAAGTATGCGCCTTCGGACGTGTCCACCTTGATCTTCTCGCCCTCGTTGATGAAGGGGGGCACCTGCACCACAAGTCCGGTTTCGGTCTTGGCGGCCTTGGTTACGCTGGACGCGGTTGCGCTCCTGATCCCAGGCTCAGTCTCGACCACGGTTAACTCAACGGTCTGCGGTAGCTCGATGCCTACCGCTTTACCATCAAAAAATTCGACCTTGATTTCCAAATTCGCGATGAGGTAATCGACCGCGTCCCCCAGGATTTCTTTGCTCAGGTGAGTCTGCTCGTAGTTCGACGTGTCCATGAAGTAATAGCTGTCGCCATCGTTGTAGAGATATTGCATCTCAACCTCATCCACCGTAATCTTCTCGATGGGGTCGGGGGAGCGAAAGCGGTGCTCGAACATAGCGCCGGTGCGAAGGTTGCGTAACTTAGCCTGAATGAAAGCACGAAGATTGCCCGGGGTGCGATGTTCGACGCTGAATACCGAGTGCAGATCGTTGTTGTGCTTAATGATCATGCCCGGACGAAGCTGAGTGGCAGGGATCGACATCGGTTGAAAGGATCTCCTCAGATTACGATAAATACGATTGCGTTTCCGGGGCTAACGGAAGGCGGGCAGGCCACAGTTTCCGCCGCACACGAGGACTACGGAACTATTTTACACTCCGCCACGCGGGAAAGGAAACCTTTAACAGGATTGATTCATCGGAAATAAACCTGGCTCAACCGTTTCGATGAATCCGCGACATCCGCGAGGGACTAGAATTGTTCTGATCCAATAACAAAAAGGCTCGGCGGACTAGCTGTCGGGCAGAAATCGAGGTCTTCATCATGCGCTCTGGACGTTACGAATCTTCCGAAAACAGCAAAGTAGGTTCAGCGGTCACGTTCTTGCTGATCGGCTTGGGGGCCGGAGCCTTGGTGGCGCTCTTGTTCGCCCCAAAGGCCGGCAAACACTTTCGGCGCGACTTGAAACGGGGCTATGAGGAGGCGAAGGACACGTTGCAGGAATGGGGCGAAGAAGCAAGAGATCGCGCACTAGAAGCCAAGGAGAAAGTGCTCGATGTGGCTGAACGGGGAGCGGGATGGGCGGAAGAATTACGCGAAACGGCGCGGAAGGCAGAACCGTTACGCCGCGTCATCAAGCGCGGTTAAGTGAGTTCCATGGCCGTTCTCTCGTTCACTGGCGAGTTACTCTCCCGCTGGGATATCTCAGCGGAAGATTGCGGCAAAAAATCCTTTGACCTTGCGGAAAAACCGTCGAGGGACGGAGGCGGGACGGTCTGAGCTTTGGACGCTGGTGGCAGGAGTCGGCGGCTGCTGCACGATCGTATCAAGCGTCGCTGGCCGAAATGACGAAACCAGCGGCAGGTTAGCGACTTCTTCGATCGGCGGTGGCGGCGGGATGGCCACGCGGCTCTGGGCGCTAAATACAAGCGGTGCCTCCAACTGAACATGGACGTCGTTCGGCTGAGAAGGCGGCAACACCGCAGTTTCCGGTCCTGTCGACAAAGTGGCTGGTGCAGTCGGCTTCTCGCTCCCTGGCTTCGTATCCTCCGTTGCAGCTTGCGCACTGGTCAAGCGCGTTTCTGCAGGCAAGCTTGAGTCGGGCAAAACGGTCGGCGCGTCTGTCCGCGGCACTGCTGGAGGCGGCGGTGGACAACCGCACTCCAACGGCACGTTCGAATCCACCTTATCGATTCGCCCCGCAAGAAAGACCGCTTGCTCGGAGGGTTTTACCTGATAAATCCGATCACCCATCAGCTCCGCCACAATTGCTGAAGAGGTATTGCCCATCAGAGCCCGCACGCAGGTGTTTCCATGCGAATCAGCGCTAATGGCATAGTGAAACTCCCCCGGGCCGCCGAATAAGATCCGGAAGTCGGGAGTCAACACCGAGTCAGCGGATGCATCGAGCGCGTAGTGCGTCTCCAGCGCGCCCATACTCATACCCACCATAATATCGCGGGTATTCTGTGCTGGCGTCACCGAGACCGTGGTTCCTGGACACACGCGAATTTCCCCGCCACGCGTCAAATGCAGGATAGCTGTCTCCGAACCGGCGGTCACTGAAGACCCGGCGCGGATCCGGCTTCCTGCCAGCACGATGGCGCCGGGGCCGCCCGTGACAGGCACCGCCAGCGGCGCAGCGACCGTGGTGAGCGTCGAAACAGACGGTGGTGGCTGGAACGGGGACGTCCTTCCGACAGGAGCGCCCTCGGCGGGTTTAAGGCGGATCATCAAGCGATTGCCAGCGCCGTCCCACGTGTAGCCGCAGGGCGCGAGCAAGTCCAACACGATTCTCATGACTGGCGGTTCCTGCTGGTATTGCTCGGCGCGGATGATCGTAATCTGTTCCCTCTGCACAACGATTCTTTTGCGCGGTAAGCCCATTCTGGAATTGGGTAGATCAATCACCAACCGAGGCGGCGATTCCAGGGTTTGAATGGCGGGCACCACCGGCCGTGTGGACAGAATCTCCAGAGCAGGCGCGCCCCGTTCATGTACGATGCGCACACTCTTTACGACTGCCACCGGAACGGAGGTCGGCGAATTGGAGTCCGCGGCAGACGGCGAAGCCTGCTGCGAAAAGGTTCGCACGGCTCCTGGAGATACCAGCAGCACAAGGCACGCAAATCGGAGGGCGTATCGAGGCAACAACATCCCCTGGAGGCCAGCTCAAAACCTATGAAAAGAAACATATCACTTGCGGACAGGCTGGAAAAGTAGCAGGTTTCTACTCGCGGTGGGGAATGGCCACCGCCCGCGGTTCCGAACCGGGCTCATGCCAACTTAAGACTCAGGGAGAAACTCGTATTCTTCGATAACAGCGGCAACGGCCATTTTGCCGTCCGCTACCCCGTCCTCCACGCGAACTACCCGACCCTTGCACAGCACTCGGATGCTTTCGGTCAGCGTGATCTCAGGTGGCAGAGTCAGGGTGAAGGAAATGGGTGAGCCCTCGGTCACGGATGAGTCCAGGTAAAGACAAATGCCCCGGGCACTTACGTCGCGGATTTGAGCTGTCTCGGTTTGAGCGGAGTTCCCCCCTTGGCTGACGGCAACAGGTATGCGCAGCGCGAAGCGCCTTGCAGCCCTCTTCTCCTGGGCTTCTGCCATCTCATTCTCCAAAAAGTGAGAGTTGAACCTGTCCGTAACTATCACGGCGAAAAGCGGTCACGGTCAATACCACCTTTGTGCTGCAGCGATGGCCCTTTCGGGCGGGTTACGCGCGACGAGCTTTTGGGCAACAAACTGACACCGAGACCCCCTGGGATGAGGTCTCCCATGGGTTTCAGCGGCGGCACTCGGGTGTAAGCTAACAGATTGAGGGGTCGGAATTGGTCTTCGTTCTCGACAACTACGATTCATTTACTTACAACCTGGTGCAGTATCTGGGAGAGCTGGGTGCCGAGGTTGAGGTTCGCCGTAACGACCAGGTTACGGTTGCGGATGTGGAAGCAATGCAGCCCGAGCGCATCGTAATTTCGCCCGGTCCCTGCACGCCACAGGATGCCGGCATCAGCATTGATCTCGTACGCCGCTTCGCTGGAAAAGTGCCAGTGCTCGGGGTGTGCCTTGGACATCAGGCTATTGGCGCGGCCTTCGGCGGCAACATCGTACGCGCGGCAAACCTCATGCACGGCAAGACCAGCGCGGTGGTGCATGACAATAAAAGCATTTTTCAGGGACTTCCTATCCCCATGACCGCCACTCGCTACCACTCCCTGATCGTCGAGGAAAAAAGTCTTCCCCCCGAACTGGAAGTCAGCGCCTGGACTACAGAGAAAGACGGCAAGCGCACCATCATGGGGCTGCGCCATCGGCGGCACCCTGTGGAGGGAGTGCAGTTCCATCCCGAGAGTGTGCTCACCGACGCGGGCAAAAAGTTAGTGGAGAATTTCTTAGCAATGGTCAGTAGCTAG
>Ga0070708_100000136_pt1 | contig 50310 bp, 51 predicted proteins | sample KBSK5503metaG_FD_65469 | JGI IMG/M metagenome (GOLD analysis project Ga0070708, IMG submission 65469) | Corn, switchgrass and miscanthus rhizosphere microbial communities from Kellogg Biological Station, Michigan, USA - KBS K5-50-3 metaG | ecosystem: Host-associated > Plants > Roots >... | reverse complement strand
GGCTTCGCGGCGCTGATCTCGCCTCAGTTGCGGCGCTACCGCGGCGTCGAAGCGAATCGCGCGGTATCGCCGGGATCCAAAATAGAAGAGGCGCGACCCGCTTCGGTCTGAAAGGGAAGTCGCCCGATCAGCGATCCGACTCGCCGAGGGGTGCCGGCGGGGGCAGATTGGATCGGTACCAGGCGACGCGATCGTCCAGCGCGGCGAGACGTCCGACCGCCGCCGCCCCGGGTCCCTCGACGATCACCGAGGCGGCGCAGGCGCCCATAACCGCCGCCTCCAGCGGATCCTTGCCCGAGGCGAGCGCGAGGATGAAACAGGTCGCGAAGGTGTCTCCGGCGCCGGTGGGATCCACGGCCACCGTTGGAAATGCATGAACCCGATATCGCTTTGCATCGAGAAAGAGGACCGCGCCGCGAGGACCCTCGGTGACGACGACGATCTTCGCCAGGCCCAGGAGAACTGGCAGGACGCGAGCCGCGTTGCCCGCCAGGTCCTCGTCGCTGCAGAACAGCGCCTTGCACCCGCGGAGGAAGCCGAGATCTCGGGGTTCGCGGGGCTCGACGAGGCCATCCGGGCCGAGAGCCCGCAGCCAGCCCTGCAGCCCGGCGGCGACGATCGTGCCGCGCGAGGCCCCCAGGCAGCAGGGATCCACCTCGGCGAGCACCGGGCAGGCGAAGACGACGTCGGCCTGTTCCACCGGCGTGGCGATCGCGCTCGCCTTGGAGAGCACTCGCCAGGTGCGCCTGCCTTCGCGGTCGAGGGCCTCGAAGGTGGTGGTCTGGCCGGAGGCAAATGCATCGAGGCGGATCCCCGCGCTCCGGAGCAAGTCGGCACCGATGAAATCCCGACCGAAGCTGGTCACGATCCGGGCCGACGCCCCGAGGCTCGCCGCAGCAAGACCGGCATAGAGAGCCGAGCCCCCCGGGTACAATCCCAGCGGCAGGCGATCGTTGGTGACGTGGCCGACCGCGGCGAACCGGATGCCCTGGAATCCGAGATCACCCAAGCCAGACCTCCTAGGACTTGGCCTCGAGCAAGAAGGCGGGAAGGGCGACCAGGGCGGCGGTGATGCAGCTCAGCTCGCCCAGCGCGGCGAGGAGGCCAAACCCCGCCAGCGCCTGGTTGTCCGCCGCGAAGAGGGAAAAATACCCGATGATCGTCGTGCTCGAGCACAGGGCGACCGCGCCGCCCGTCTCCCGAATCACCCGCGGCAGCGAGCCGCGCCCCTCCAGGCGGTAGCGCTGGATGATGTTCACCGCATAGTCCACGCCGATTCCAAAAGTAATCGGCAAGACGACGAAGTTGAGAAAGTTGATCCGGACCCGGGCGGCGGCGCCGATTCCCACCAGCCACGCCACCCCGAGGAGCAGCCCGGAGAACACCGTCAGCGACGGACGCAGCTTCCGAAAGACGAGGAGCACCAGGAACCAGACCGCCCAGAAGGCCAGGGCGGTGGCGATCGGTCCGTCTTTCAAGATCGCCGAGGTGATGTCCGCGAAGAGCAGTGCCTGGCCCACCGCCATCGCCTTCGCGCCGGAGTCGGCGATCGAACCGCGGACCAGGTCGGTCATCTCCTCCGTCTCGTGAGAGGAGAGGATGCCGACCTTGCGCGGAAAGGCGAGCGCGATTCGCCCCGCCCGCCCATTTCGCTCGGTGAGCGGCAACTTGATCGACCTGGGCAGGTCCTTCACGGTCAGCGGGCGGATGTCCCGAGGCGGGCGGAATTTTTCCAGTATTTGTCGCTGCTCAGGGGTGAGGAGGCTCAACCGCGTCTCGGTCAGGGTATCCCGCAGCTCGTCAAGGATCGGGATCTTCGCCTCCTGATTGTCGGGAATCGCCGAACGGATAGTGCGCACCTCCCGAAACGGGTCGAGGTCGCCGATCTCCTGCCGCCGCCGGTCCAGGGTCGCCACCGCCCGATCGAGATCCGCCGGCGTGTCGCCGACGATCACGACCGGAGTGAGGTAGGCGTTGAAGATCTGATCCAGCCGGTGCGCCCAGTAGATCGATCCGCTGGTCTGGCTCTTCTTCGCCCGCAGCTTGGTCATATCGTATTCGATCAATTCCCCCCGGTAGCTGACGATCGCCGCGACGACGCCGACGATCGACAGGACCGAGGCCACCCGGATGCCGAAGCGGTACCGCTGTACGAGATCGACGATCCTCGAGGTGATCGGCGTCTTTCTCGGCGTTTCGGTGACCCTGAGGTCGCGCCACGATTCGATCGCCGAGAGCAGCGGAGGGAGCAGCAGGACAGCCGAAATCCAGCACAGCGCCATTCCCAGCCCACCGATGATCCCGAAGTGCCTGAACCCGCGAAAGTTCGTCACCGCCAGGGAGAGATAGGCCAGACCGGAGGCAAATGCGGCGACGAACGTCGCGGCGAGGGTCCTTCTCAGCGCCACGTGGATCGCGATGTCCACCGGCAATCCTGCCCGCCGCTCCTCCACGTACCGGGCGACGATGATGATCGCCACGTTGATCCCGTTGCCCACCACGATCGACCCGAGGAAGGCCGTGTTGGCGTTCAAGTGGCCGACCAGAAAGTAGCTGATGCCAAAAGTGACCGCGCATCCCACCGCCAGCGATCCGAAAATGGCCGCGATCGCGCTCCATCGGCGGAAGTAGATCCACAGCGCGAGGAGCACGAAGACGATCACGATCACCGTCGACAAGGCGAGGTCTGCCACCAGCGCCTCCTGCTCCTCCACCACCGAGCCGACCTCGCCATCGAACCCGATCTCCAATTTCGGATCGTAGGACTTGGGCTTGAGGCGCTCGATCTCGAACTTGATCCCGTCGAGCAGCGCCCGATTCTCCGAGTAGCCGGTCACCGACTCGGGAGGCCTGACCAGAATGGCAAGCAGCTTTCCGTCCGGCGTCTGGAAGTAGCCCTTGCGAAAACGCTTCAGCGCCCCGTCGTGCTGCGAGTATTTGGCTTCGATGTCGCTGAAGTCGAGCGGGGGCGGAGCGGTGCGAGGCTCGTCGATCATCGAGAGCAGCGGATTGGCGTTCTGCTTCTCCCAGGCAATGCGCGCCTTCACGCGCCGAAGGATGCTCTTCAGATCTTCGACGCTGAGGAAAAGCAGACCGAAGCGCTTGAGGAGCGCCTCTTCCTGGTCGGTGCGATAGTCGACCGTCTCGATGAATGTCGGAGGGAGCGCGTTGAGCCGCCGGACGAGGTCGTCGGCGAATCGGTCCATCGCGTCCGGGTCCGATCCCTCGAGCACAATCGAGAGGTGATTCACATTGTGCAGCTGCGGCCCGAGCAGCTTGGCGGCGATCACGCTCGGCGCGTTTTCCGGGAGCAGCTCTTCAATCTCGCTGCGGAGATTGGCGTAGAGGTGGATCGCGTAGTAGGTGCCGACCAGGGTCACCAGAAGGGCGAGGAGCAGGACGGGACGGCGCTCGCGGATCAGGAACCCCGAGAGCCGGCGCAGGACGACGTCCACGTCCTGGGCGAAGCTCCGCCGCATCCACAGTCGAACGACGCTCAGCGCCCGATCGGAACGCGACTCATCGGGAACCACCGCTCTGCCCATCCGATCTCGGTGCCCAGGGCGACCTCGCGGCAACCCTCGTCCGCCGAGCGGTACGCGTTGGAGATCGTCTGGATACAAAAATATGCGTCACGCGCTTCCTTGCCGACGAAGGCTCCTTCTTGAATGGCGCCTTTGAACTGTTCGAAGAGGGAATCAAACCAGTGGCTGTGGCTGGCGTCCATCCAATGGGACGAGATCGAGCGCTTTTCGAAGGTCCATTTGGCGTTCGGGTGTGCGATACCGCCCCGATCCGCAACGGCCAGCTGAAGGTCGTCGTCGTCGATGGTGATCGCCCCGAGCTCGCCCTGGATGGTGTAGATGACCTTTCGAATGCCCGCCGTCCAGGACAACTGGGCGTGCGCCAATCCACGGGGGAAGCTGAGCACCGCGGCAAAGTTATCCTCGGTGTCGTGCTCCCCTGCGCCCAGCCTGCTCATCTTGGCGGTCACCGCGGTGGGGTACCCACCCATCCATTCAAAGGCGAGATAGAAGGTGTGGCTCCCGTGGTCCATCGCGATTCCGCCGCCGCTGAATCGCTTCTCCCGTCGCCAATCCGGACGCCACTCGGGAACTCCCCGCGCAAAGGTGTTGCGAAAGGTGTTCAAGGTGACCGATCGGACCGTGCCGATTCGCCCGCTTTGAACGATCTCGCGAATGGCCTTCACCACCGGCGCATGCTTGTAGTTGTGGCAGGGGAAAATGACCCGGCGAACCGCGGCCGCGGTCTCGAGCAGCAGGGCCGCCTCTCCGACCGTCGGGGCGAGTGGCTTTTCGCACAGAACGTGCAGTCCGCGCTCGAGCGCCGCGCGCGCGATCTCCGCGTGGTCGGAAGGAGGCGTACAGATGTCGATGAAATCCAGCGAGCTCGCCTCGGCGTCCAGAAGCGAACGATGGTCTTCGTAGATGCGTACCCCCGGCACCGCTCGGGCAGCCAGCTCTCGACGGGCGGGGCAAATATCCGCAATCGCGACGATTTCGACGTCGTGCTGCTTTTTTGCGCGCTGGAGGTAGGCGGGCAGGTGGCCCCGGCTGGAGATGAAACCATAGCCGACCATTGCGCCGCGGAGGCGCTCGCGCGAGGACTGAGAAACAGGCACCAGAGGACGCCTATATGATGTGGCGCTGCTGCTCAAGAAAAACGATCCATTCCGTTGACTAACGCCATCGGCCGCTCTGCCCAAGGTTTTCGAATACTTCTCCAAGGATTCCGAGGGCCTCCGCGGCGGCCGCCCGGTCGATCGTCAGTGCGGGCTGAAGGCGGATGTGCGGGCTGTACGTCATCGCCAGCAGTCCTCGACGGACGCACGCCAGGTAGACGTCCTTCATCAACGCCTTGTCCACCGGCTCGCGCGTCTTGCGGCTGCGCACGATCTCGATGCCGATCAACAGTCCCGCCCCGCGAACGTCGCCGATGAACTCGAAGCGCTCCTGCATCGCGCGGAGCTCGCTGAGCATGAATTGGCCTACGGCGGCTGAGTTCTTCCACAGCTCGAGCTCGCGGATCGTCCTCACCGAGGCGAGCGCGGCCGCCGAAGCCAAGGGATTGCCGCCGTAGCTGGAGGACGCCCCGGAAGGATTCGACCAGGGTTTGGCTTGGGAGACTTCGCTGCTGGTGAGCACCCCGCTGACTGGAAAGCCCGAACCGAAACCCTTGCCCAGCGTGACGATGTCCGGAAGGGTGCCAGAGTGGTCCACTCCCCAGACCTTCCCGGTGCGTCCGAACCCGGTAATCATCTCATCGGCGATGAGAAGGGCGCCTGCTTCACGCGTCGCCTCGGCCACGGCGGGCAGGAACTCGGGAGGAGGAATCACGTTTCCCGCCGTCCCTTGCATCGGTTCGACGATCACCGCCGCCACCGGTCCGGTGCTCTGGGCCTTGATCGCCTTGCGCGCGAAATCTGCGCAGGCCACCCCGCATGAGGGGTAGGCGAGCCCGAACGGGCACCGATAGCAGTCCGCGTAGGGGACCAGCGTCGTTCCCGGAAGAAAGGGACCCAGGCCGTGCCGCGCGTCCGATCCCATCAGGGACATCGCGCCGGCGGTCTTGCCATGAAACGCGCCCCAGAAACCGACCACGTCCTGGCGACCGGTGCGCGAACGGGCGAGCCGCAGGGCGGATTCGACCGCCTCCGAACCCCCCGAGTAGAGCTGCAAGCGATCGAGGCCTTTCGGCGCGATCGCCGCCACCTCGTTCACCAATTCCGCGCGGGGCTCGGAGGTGAGGCTCCCCACGGTCAGCTTCTTGGCCTGGTCGGTGATTGCCTTGACGTATGCCGGATGGCAGTGACCGAGCGCATTGACGCCGATTCCGCCGATCAGATCGACGAAGGTGTTGCCATCGACGTCGGTGAGATAGCTGCCGCTACCCCGATCCATCGCCAGACCGGCCCAGAGGGCGAAAGCCTGAAGACCAGGCGCGAGGTGTCGTTGCTCCCGGGCGACCACTTCTCTCGATCGAGGACCGGGAACCTCCGTCCTGATCTCCACCTTCGTCATTTTGCCGCCTCCCCTTTCTTCTTCGCGCGAAATACGTAAAGGCGATGCATCGGATAATTCCAGGCGAAACCGACCACCGTCGACGCCATGATGACGCCGACGTTCTGATGGATGTGCAGCCCATCCACCAGGAGGTAGGCCAGGCCGGCGTTGAGCGCGGCTCCAACGCCGCTCACCAGCGCATACCTGGCAACCTGAACCTCCGTACTCTCTCGCTTGGAGGCATCGAAGACCCACCACTTCTTCACCGAAAAATCGGTGATCGCACCCGCCATGGCCCCGATCACCGCGGCGGTGATGTAATAAACCCCCGCGAAGATGAGGATGGTCATTAATCCCCAGTCCACCGCGGTCGCTGTTCCGGAAGCGACTTGACCCTTGAGGAAGCGGAGTACCTCGCGAGAGCGCGGCAGATTCGGGCGCGTCTCGGCCTTCTCAAATGAGGTTACCGGGTCGGTGCGTGTCTCGGCCTTCTGCAACCTCAACGCCCTTTTTTCCGCAGCTCCGCCCGGATGAGCGCGAAGCGCTGCAGGGCGGTGCCGTTGGCGAAAAAGGCGATCAATGCCAGAGCTGCCAGTACCAGATAGTGCATCGGATGAGAGTCGTTCGGCTCCCAGAAGGGAACGCCGATCGCGGAGACGAGCGTGGCGCCGCACAAGTAGACCGCGCGCTCGTGCCGCTGCATCAATCCGCTCTTGACCACCACGCCCATCGATTCGCCCTTGGCGCGCACGTAGCTGACCATCACCGCGCCGACCATCGCGGCGGCGGAAAGAAAAAAGCCAAGCGGGAACCACCGGTAGTACCAGGCATACGCCAGAAAGATGGCCATCTCCGCCCAGCGATCCACCGAGGCATCCAGGAGTTCTCCCGAATCCGAGGACAAGCCCCGGGCCCGCGCCACCGCTCCGTCCAAAGCATCACACGCCGCCCCGGCCAGCAAAAGCGACCCGCCGAGGCCGAAGTAGCCGGCCCCAATTCCCACCGCCGCCGCCAGGTGGAAGAGCAGCGAGGTCCAGGAGAGCACGTCGGGATGGAGATTGAGTCGCACGCACGCGCGCGTGATCGGCCGGAAGAGCCACAGGCCATACTCCATGAGGTATTCGCCCAACAGGACCGTCCCGCCCTGGCGCATCACCCGCTCGGTGCGGGGCCGGCCGCCGATCGCCGACTTCAGGGCGAACCCGAGCAGACCGACAAGGAAGGCGCATACCAACGCCACCAGCGGCATGACGCCCACTCCGGGCAACGAGAGGTAGTCGAACTTCGTTATCACCTGGCTTCCCAACTTGCTTTGAGTTTAAGGATTGGCAAGGTATATGGTCCGCGGCCGGAAGGCCAACCGCTTCCCTGCCAATGATTGTCGCTCTTGTCGTGTTGGCCGCCACCCCCTCTTGCGGCCCTCTTGACCTCCAAACGGCCCTTGCTCTGGCCGCAACGCGGAGCGACGAGGTGGCGATCAAGAACGCCGAGCTCATGGGCGCCCAGGCGGACCAGGCGATCGCAAAAGCGGCAGGAATCCTTCCGCTTTCAAACGCCACGTTCATCGTGGGACCCGCCCCCGAGGCGCACGGCGACGTCGTGTTTTCACCCGAGAGCAACCGGGACCCCTTTCGAGGCCTTGGCCCCTTCATCCGGGTGGAACTGAACGTCGTTCAGCCACTTTGGACGTGGGGCGCGCTCACCGCGGCCAAGGAGGCGGCCCAGGCCGGCATCGAGGGGCGCAGCCTGGCCAGGCAGGACACGCTTCAACAGGTTCAGTTTCGGGTGCTACAGACGTATTGGAGCGTCGTCCTGGCGAGGCGGCTTTTGTCCCTCGCCTCCGAAGTGGAAGGCACCCTCAACGACGTCGATAAGAAAATCGCGGAATCGCTCGCCGCCGCCGATGGTCTGGTGACCTTGGAGGACAAATATCGGGTGACCATCTTTCGCTCGGAATTATCGCAGCGCAAAGCGGAAGCCCAGAAGGGGTTACGGTTGGCCCGAGCCGCCCTGGCAGCGACCCTGGCGACCACCGAACCCGAGTTGCAGCTGAAGGATGAAACCTTGCCGACCTCTCTGGAAGCGCTGGTGCCCAGTCAGGTGGACGTGACCGGGGAGGCCCAGCGGAATCGGCCTGACTTGCGAGCGCTCGACCAGGCCGTGGTCGCTCTCCAGGCGCAGGCGAAGGCGAGTTGGGCGGCGCAGTTACCTCAAGTATTTGCCGTCGGCACCTTCGCCTATTCCCGGGCATGGAATCGCGACATCCAGGAAAACCCGTTCGTGACCGACTATTTCAACACCCTCGGCGGCGGGGTGGCCCTGGGACTGCGTCAAAGCCTTTCCTTTCCAATGCTGCACGCGCAGGAGCGGAAGGCACAAACCGAAGTGGTGCGCGTCAAATCCCAGCGAGAGGGATTGGCTCGCGTCGTGGGCCTGCAGGCTGCTCAGGCGCTCGCCGAATTGCAGGCGGCGGTGGAAAGGCATGCGGCCACCCAGGCCGCGCTCGGCGCCGGCCGCTCCTGGTTTCGCAGCGCCGGGCTCAATTTTGGCTCAGGACTGAGCGATGCCAGGGCGCTGGTCGAGGCGTACACCGGTTATGCCAAGACGCAGGTGGACAATGCCCAAGCAACGTTCGAGCTATTGGTGGCGCGTGGACGCCTGGATCAGGTGACCGGAAAACTGCTCGCCAGCGGAGAACCGACGTGCGTTCTGCCTTGATCCTGATCGCGGTTGTATCGGCGTCTCAGCAGAGCCCCACCGACGTGTTGCAGGCTCGCGACGCGGAGGTGCGAGCCCTGCTTCCCAAGCCCGGAGCACCGCTTACCCCGGCGCAGAGGGAAAAGATCGAGAATGTGCTCATCCGCACCGTCGATCTCGAGGCGATGGCAAAGGCAGCGCTCGGGAAACACTGGGACGAGCAGCCCGCGGCGAAGCGGAAGAAATTCATGCAAGCGTTCGTCACGCGATTCAAGCGCCTGATTGGCGACCAGATCGACTCCTATCGCCAGTCCGAGACGCAGTTTCTGCCCGAGCAGAAAAAGGGCGATGACGTCATCGTCCCCACCGTCCTGGTAATCAAGGGAGAGCCGACCCACGTCGACTACGTGATGCGCCACGAGCGCAACGGTTGGAGGATCGTCGACATCGTCATCGACAGCGTCAGCACGGTAGAGAACTACCGCAGCTCCTTCTCCAAGGTCATCGCCCGGGAGGGCTTCGACGCCCTCATCGCGAAGCTGGCGAAGAAGAGCTGAACGGCGAGGCCCAGGCAAAGCGCCTGACCAACCAGCTTGCCCAAAGGCAACAAGGCACCGCGAGAGCCGCCCCGGCGATCACGTCGACGATGTAATGGTGCACGAGGTAGACGGCCGCGAACGAGACGAGCAGGGCAAATCCGATCGCGCCGATTCGCCAGGCCCAGCCCCGGCCCCAGGTGTACCAGACCACCGTCAAGGGATAGGTCACGTGCAGCGAGGGCATCGCGCCGAACACGTTCGGATTTCGAGAGTAGAAGGACGAAAAATAATCGATCCCCAGGAGGGCATCGAAGCGCGCGCAGCTGGCCGCGCTCGAACGGGCGGTCGGGTCGGCCGGACCGGACCCATGAGCGACGATGTACCAGGGCGGCGCGACGGGGTAGAGCAGGTTGATCACGAACCCGGCGACGTTTGCCGCGAAGAAGGCCCAGGCCAGCGCCGAAAACCATCGGCGATCGCCCTTGAGGTAGAAAAACCCCATCACCACGAAGAATTCGAGCAGGTAGGTGGCGTAGGCGAAGCCGCACGCGAGGTCGAGCGCGACGTGGGTATGTTGGTCGAACCACTCCGGCCAGGAGATGCCGCCGGGAGCGGGGAAGAGAGAGATCTCGAGCCGCAGGATGTCCCCGGTGTGGATCGGGCCGAGCAGCGGGACGTAGCGGACATTGTCGACCAGGACGCCCACGATCCACAGGGGCAAGGCCGCCTTGACGAAGAGCAACGAGCGCGGACCGATCCAGGGCAGGATGATCAGGACGCCGTCCGCCGCGAGGTGCTCCCAGCGCAACCCGGTCCGGGAGACGATCGCCAGATGCCCAATTCCCAGGGCCAAGGCGATCCACCGAAACCCTGTCTGGCGAGAGGTCGACTCGGTCGAGACCTCGCGTGTCGCCGCATCTGGATTCAAGACCGACTCCTCTAACACCCGATTCGGATCCGCGCACTGCTCCGCGGTTCGGACTACTCGGCAGACGCGTCCATCACCTGCTCGGACCGCTCGCAGATGAAGCGCACCGCCGCCGCGGCAACCATCGGATCGGCGCAAACCCCCTGGTAGCGGCGAACGATCACCTGGCCGCCCCATTCTTCGACGGTCTCGCGAGCGGGCTGTACGCCGAAGTGACTCAAGGGCGCGCTGACCTTCCGGTCCAACAATGCCCGGCCCTCGGCGAGGGACTTTCCCCCGCGCAGGCGGACATCATAGTCGCCGACGACTTGTCGGGTCTGCGACCGTACGTATACCCTCATCGGGTTGAAGCGGGTGCGGGCGGTGCGGCGCAGCAGCTGCAACCCATCGGGAGCGTCCTTGCCAGGTTGGTAGCGCTCCCCGAGCTCGTCGAAAATCTTCGACAGCCAGGGATCCGCGTCCACCCGCGGATCGGCGGCACGCCGCGCCTTCGTCGCGCGGGACGGGCGGAGCGCATTCCTGATCCCGTAGACGAGCCTTTGTAAGCGAACGAAACCCATCAGCGAAGGGTAACCCGGGTGATGCCCGCCGTCTCCGTCCCTACAGCGACAACTCCGATGGCCCCCGGATTTGCCGCTACTGCCTTGACCACGTCGTCGTCGCTCGCCAATTCCATCAGCGGCCGCGCGCCACCCCCGCGGAACATCGCCTTGACCCAGCTCGCTTGAAAACTGGCATCGGTCTTGCGAAGAAACCCGGAGAGAAATGCCGTTCTCGACGGGGTACCTTCCCGGGCGATGATCGCCTGGGCGACCTGGCCATCGAGCGAGACGATCGCTCCACCGCTGAAAATCTCGCGCAGTCTCTCCTCGGAGAGCTGCCCGTCAGACCCGGGGTGGGCAATCACCATCCAGCTTGGCCCATCGTTGAGCTTGGCTGGGCTCGGGCTTGGAGCCGAGGCCGAACCGAGTGCCGGATTCAGGCCGATGGGCGGCGGGGAAGGTCCTCCCTGACTGAGGCCGGGAAACGGCTCAAGGCTTGTGGCCGGGATCGGGCCTCCACCTCCGCCCGAACCCGATTCGATGCTCGCGGCCGTCCGCGTTATCTCCGACGGGGCGTCGAGCTTGAGCGAGCTGATCGGCTTGCTGCGCTTGAGTGAAACGGTGCGCTTCTGGCGACCGCTGGCGAACTCGACCACCACCTCGTGATCGCCGAGGGGCAAAAACGAGGCGACGGGAAGCGCGCTGGAAGGCCGTCCATCGACGCTGCCCTTGGCCGGAGCAGATGACTCGACCTCGAGCAGACCGCGGCCCTTCTCCTGCTCGCTGAACAGCAGCTCACCGATCCGCTCCGCGATCTCCAGACCGTCCGCGGCGTTCGGCGCTCGGCGCAGGTACGCGCGATAGTAGTAGACGGCGTAGGCTCTATCGGCGAGGCGCTCGTAGCATTCCGCGGTGCCGAGGGTCGCCGCTGGACTGGGCTGTCGGGCACTGGCCTGTTGGTAATTCCACAGAGCACTTTCGAAGTCGCCTTCCTTGAAGAGCCTCTCCCCGCGCGAAAGATAGGCCCGCGCCTGGGCGAGCTGTTCCCCCTCCGCGACGTCGGGCCGCGGCTCGGCTACGTTCAAAACCAGTACAATCAAGAGCATCACGGTCAGGAATTCCCTTGAGGGTGGACTGATATACCACCTCGATGGGATCGACCAAGAGCGGCAGAGCAGGGGGGCCGGGTGGCGTTCCCACGGATTCGCAGCCATCGGGAAAATCTTCCCCGCCCGAAGCGTTGGTGATTATACGTACGGGCTCATAACCCCTTGGAAGGAGAAGCGACGGATATGCCGAGAAGCTCGCGTTTGCATTCGTGGATCGGGTTAACCCTGTTTCTCTCCTCCGCGTCGACCCTCGCCGCCGAATCGCAGGCCAAGATCGGGACGAAGGTGGCCGATTTCGAACGGGTGGACGCCGGGGGTAAGGCGGTCAAGCTGACCCAGGTGCTACAGGGTTCGAAGGCGGTAGTCGTCGACTTCTGGTCAACGCGCTGTCCGGTCAGCCAGAAGTATGAGCCCGTCTTGAAGAAGCTCGCCGCCGACTATACCAGCAAGGGCGTCGCCTTCCTGGCGATCGACTCCAACTACAATGAGCCGGCGGAAGAAATCCAGAAGGTGCGCTCCGACCGAGGCGCTCCATATCCGGTCTTGTTGGACGGCAAGGATGGCTCTCTCGCCACGTATTTCGCGGCCTCGCACACCCCGGAAGCGTATCTCGTCACCAGCGACGGCGTGCTGGCGTACCACGGAAACCTCGATGAGATCGGCGGGGCGCTCGATGCGGTGTTGGCGGGCAAGCCGGTCCCCAAGTCGGAGACGCGCGCATTCGGCTGCTCAATCAAACGACCCTAGCGCTCCTCGCGCTGGCAATCGGCGGCTGTCATCGAGCCGCTGCGCCCTCGGCGGAAGCGATCCAGCTGCGACGAGTGGATGCGGCGGGCCTGAGGTCCGAGCTTTACGCAAAGCGCGGACACCCGGTGTTCGTCAACTTCTGGGCGAGCTGGTGCGAACCCTGCATCGCGGAATTTCCCGAGCTCGTGCGGGCGGCCCACGAGTGGCGACCGCGCGGAATCAGCTTCGTGAGCGTCTCCGCCGACGAAGTCACCGATCTCGCGCCGGTCGAGCGGACCCTGAAGCAATTTGGCGCTCCCTTCGACTCGGTCCTGGTGGTGTCGGGAGACATCGACGCCCTGATCCTCCAGGTCGACGCCGAATGGACCGGCGCGTTGCCGGCGAGCTTTCTCTACGATTCTTCGGGGGAGAAGGTGCGCAAGGAGCTTGGCATGGTGACGCCGCAGATGCTCGAGACCTGGTTCAGCGGGGTGCTCGCCGGAGCGGATCGCCGATGACGCCGCCTCGCCCGCGGAGGCACGGGGCCCGCGAACGCGAAGAGGCTCCGGATGGACACTGTTACTTCTTTTGCTGGAGGCCGGCGAGGTATCTCTCGAGCGCTTCCATGAATTGCGGGTCTTCGCGACCGAAAGCCAGGCCGAGACCGCCGGACTTCGGATCGGCATCGACGTGAACGACCCGGGCCGACGTTTCGACCACCCGAGCGTTGGGGAGCTTGAGTCGCAGGCCCAACTCTGAATTCAGCTGGGGACGCTCCATCGTCTTAACGAAGAGCCCGCCTTTTGAAATGACGCTCGCGTGTTCCCGGACGAAGTCGGCTTCGGTCTTGAACTCAACCTCCAGATTCACCTTGAAGCGGGGCGATTTCCGCTCGTCGACAGGCCGCGTTTGCGGCACCTGCGGCTTCACGCCGGCGTCCTTGAGGTCCTTCTTTTTTGCCGAAGCGAGCTTGCCCAGGTGCTCGAACAGCGGCCGAGCGCATTCCTTGAAGCTGCTGTAAGCGAGCGCCGGGCCGTCCGGGGGCATCAGAAACTGCGCCTTGAACAATGGCCGCTTGTCTTCGGGGATGCGGAGCAGCTCGATAAACCGCCCACCGGATCTCTTGGTTTCACCCTCGAGGTGAGTCAACGCCGCGCGGGAGTAGGAAGAGAATTCCACGTTGAAGTGCAGGCAGGCCATCGCGGGCGAGAGGGTGAGCGAGACGTTCGAAACCCCCGCCGGCTGGAAAGCGCCTTCGAGCTCGGAAAGCACGCGCTGAATGGACTGGATCGGCGCCATTTCATCCCAGAGGATCGCCAGCGTGAATGCGGGAGTCGCCACGACGGGCATTGTACACGCCGCACCCTTCCCTCGAGTTCTCGTCCGATAACATGTATTATGGCAACTGACCACCTGCGCGGGAGCGTAGCTGCCCGCCGGTCTGCGCATATACTTGGACGCGCTCTGACCTCTCATCCGCTGGCCCTCATCTGAATGCGGTCTGCCGCCCTGCTCCCACTCCTCTTCGTGCCGCTGGCGTGCCTTCAGCAATGCCCTGCCTCGGCTCCCGCGACAGAAAGGACGCTGGCGGGGCAAGCCGATGCTGGGCTTCCCGCCGCGGAGAAGCTGACGCTTTCTCTCCACGAACGGCTGGTTGACGGCGGCATCGAGGCGGTGGAATTGCAGCCGCACAACCGGACGCCGATTGAGCCAACCCGGGAGCTTGAGGTTTCGGCCAATGTCCCGCTCCACAACTACCGGATCCGGCTGTTCGACGAAGCCGACCGCGCGATGGTGTCGGACGACGTCGCGGAAAGCTCCGACCAGCGCCTGGACTATCGAATCTCCCTTCATGAATCGCTCAAACCCGGTCACCGCTACACGCTGGTCCTCGACGCGCAAAGCGGATCCGCGGTGAGCGATCCCCAGGGGGTCGCCCAACCGGATCGGCGCCTGGAGCTCCAGGTGAGCGGAGATCGGGAGAAAGCGCCTCCCCCCAGAAAACCCGGCCCAAAAAAACGCCGGCGGCGCTGATCAGCGCATCAAACCACGTCTCCGGGCTGGTTATCGGGAATCGCGTCGAGCGCGAGCAACAGCTTGCTGACGTCGTAGAGCAAATCCCCGCGATCGAACACCTCCACGCGCTCATCGCAGGCAAGCCGGTCCGCGGCACGGTTGTACAGGATGCCCGCCAGGCTGCGGAGCTGGAAAGCGTCGTAAAGGTTGTATTCCACCAGGAAGCGAAGCGCCTCGATGGCGCGTTCCTGTTGATAGGTCCGCCACAGCCCCACCGCGTCCCAGCCGTTGAGACATCGCAAGTGAGGCGGCCGGGCAATTCCGACCCGCTCTTCGATCTCCTTCAACCCTCCGGCAATTCCGACCCGCCGCGCGAGAAATCGCAGGTCGAGGTGAACCGCCGGCAGCGCCAGGGTCTGAAAATAGCTCGTCAGAATGGGCACGTCGAAACAGGAGCCGTTGAAGGTGACCCAGAATCTCCTGCTGGAGAGTCGCGCCGGCAGCTCGTCGAGGTTCCGGTCGCGCAAGAAGACGCCGAGGCCGCTCGAATCGTAGACGCTGACCACCGAGGGCTGCTGCACGAAAGCCCCATCGGCTTCGATGTCGAAAAACAGCGCTTCCTCGGCGAACTCCGCGAACAGGCGCCAGTGCTCTCGCGGCGGGAGCAGCGCCGCGAGCCGGGACAAGTCGTGCGCCGCCAACGCCGCCTGGCACTCGTCGATCCGCTGACGGGCCAGGCGATCGATCTTTTCCGAGACGCCGATCTCCCCGCCGGAAACGGGAAAGTCGTCCCAGAAATGAATCCCCCGCCTCCAGAGGTCCTTTTCCCGCCACGGTCCGATGCCCGAAAGCAGCTGAAAGGTCCGGCGGATCATCGGGAGGACCGCCGCCGCGCATCCATTTCCAGCGCGTCGAGCAGCGGGAGATCGGCTTCACAAAACGGCAGCGACTTCATCTCTTGCGCTGACAAGGCGCGAACCTCGCGGGCGTGCAGCGGAGCTGGGCTGCCAGATACGATCTCGGCCGCATAGACGGCGAGCTCGACTTCGAGGTCCTCGTAATGGTGCGAGCCGGTCCATCGGCGCGGGCCCACCGACAACTCGACCCCCAGCTCCTCCCGGCATTCGCGGACCAGCGCCTGCTCGTCCGACTCGCCCTGCTCTACCTTCCCTCCGGGAAACTCCCAGAGCAGCCCCCGCCGAGCGCCGGGGAGACGCTGCTGGACGAGGAAGCGATCGCTGCCGGCCGGGCTGGCGATCAGCGCCGCGACGACCCGAACGCGTCGGTCAGTCGAGCTCACTTTGCCGCGGTCGCGCTCCGGTCGGTGAGACGCATCGCATAGAGATAGCCCAGGTTCGACAGGACGTAGAGGCGCGAGTGGTCCCAAAGGGGCGTCGCGGTGACCCCCTTGCCCGGATTCCAGAAGCTCCGCGCCTTGCCCGAGGAGGCATCCAGAAAAATCAGCGATTGGCCGGTGGGGACGACGAGGACGCCCTGGGCCAGCACCGGCGCATTGGAGGCCTTGTTCCCCAGATCGTAGCTCCACATCAGACGGCCGGTGTCCTCGATCAGCGCTTCCACTTCCTGGTTGCCCGCGGCGAAGAGCACCGGGCCCTTGAGCAATAGATTTGTGACGCCCGGGCGCGCCGTGTGCCAGCGGACGCTCCCGGTCGCCGGCTCGAGGGCGTAGATCCCGTCCTTGTACGAGGCGGCGAAGAGCCGGCCCCGGCCGTCCAACACGGGGGTGGTATCGACGTCGAGGAACTGCTGCCCCGGGGTGGACAGAGCGCGCTCCCATTTCAGCGCGCCGTCGCCGACTCCCAGCGCGACGAGGTATCCATCGGAGAAGCCGACGTAGGCCAGCCCGCCCTCGACGCGCGGCGCGGCCCCGCCGCGGATGGTGAACCCCGGGGCCACCTCGCGCCGGTACCGCCATTCCAACTTTCCCGTCTTCGCGTCGACGGCGACGACCGCGTCGTTCTCGCTCGAGGCGAGCACCTTCCCGGCGGCGACCGCCGGCGTGGCGATCAACGGCTCGCCCACTTCGTATTTCCAGAGGAGCTGACCGGAATCGGCCTGCAGCGCGTAGAGGATTCCGTCGCCACCAGGGACATAGACGACCCCCTCGCTGATCAACGCGGCGGCGCTAAAACCGCCGCGGGTGGCGAACTCCCACTCGACGCGGCCTTCGATGGTGATCGCGCGAACCGACTTGTCGCGGGTAAGGACCACGATTCGGCCGCCGTCCGGATCCGCTGCGGGCGGAGCGGGCTCTCGCGGCAGGTACTCCCAGGCCGGGGGGACCACCAGGGGAACCCACCACTCGATGGTGTACAGCGCGAGCGGCGGGCGACCCGATGTCTTCAGGCCGGAGCTCCGCACCAGATCCATGGGGTCGTCGTAGAGATGAATCCGCGGCCGATTGCAAGCCACCGCGGACCCCAGAATCGCAGCGCACGTCCCGACTTTGAGCCACCTCGCGAAGCTCATCTCACCCCGCATCCGGCTTCTCAGGGGGCGGAGGCGGCGGCGGCTTGATGCCTTGTTCGGCCAGGACCGCCAACCGGTCAGACGCCAGCCGCGCGGCGGGGCTGTTGGGATAGGCGGTCGAGATCTGCGCGAAAGCCTCGGCGGCTTCCTGTTTCTTCCCTTGCACGATCAGGATTCGGCCACGGTGGTAGAGGCCCATCCCGTTGAGGAAGTCCGTCTTGTTGTCGCGCGCCAGGGCGTCGAAGCTCGACAGCGCCCGGTCGAGCTCACCCTTCGCTTCGTGGGCGTATCCCCGTCCTTCGAGCGCTTCGGCCCGCAGGGGATCGTCCGGGGGAGTGGCCTTCAGAAAATCGTCCAACGACTTGATCGCATCGTCGGGCTTGCCGAGCCGCAGCTGGGCTTCGCCGATCGGCAACTCCGCGGCGATCGCGGCCCGGCTGCGCGGGTATTTCTGCCGCAGCTCGGCGAGCCCCTTGATCAGGGCTTCGTCCTTTTCCTTCTGCGAGGCGAAAGGCGCCTCGGCATCGAGCTCGGGCGGCGGTGGGGCCTCGGCGCGCACCGGCCGTTCCGCCACCTTGAGCGCGGTGGCCAGCGCCTTCGAAGCGTCGCCCTCGTTGCGATTGGAGAGGTAGCTGGCCACCGCCACGCCTCCCCCGGCGAGGAAAAGCGCGAGCACTGCCGCGAGAGCCAGCTTCTGCTTGTCCTGCAGCCAGTCCCGCGCCTGGAATCCAGCCTTCTGGAAGGCGTCGGGACCGCGCAACTCTTTGCGAGTCAGTTTTTCAGACATTTTCGACTTCTTGCTCCTGCGAGGCGGCGCAATGTACGGAGCGCCCGAGTGAGGTGTCAATCGCGACGGCGAACCGCTCTCCCGGCGCGCTTCTTCGGCCTTTCCCGGAATATCAGCCGAATCGGCACCCGGAGAGAGAATCTTCGGCGCAGCTGGTTGATGATGTAGCGCTTGTACCGGTCGGACATCAACTCGGGAAAATTGCAGGTCAGGGCGAAGGTCGGGGGCGCGGTCCCCACCTGGGCGATGTAATAGCAGCGGACGGCGCGGCCGCCGACGATCGGCGGCGGGTGGGACTCCATGAGATCTTGCAGCAGGCGGTTGATCGCCGGGGTCGGGGCGCGGAAGTTGAGCTCGTCGTGGAGCATCGCCGCGGCTTCCAGAATCTTGTGGATCTTGAGTCCCTTGAGCGCGGAGATGAACAGGCTCGGCGCGTAGGAGACGAACTTGAGCTGGTATTTCACCTCCGTGCGCAGCTCCTTCTGGCTCATCGTGGAGGGGAGCCGGTCGGACTTGTTGAGGACGAGCAACAGGGCGCGCCCGCTCTCCTCCGCCAGGCTGGCAATGCGGGCGTCCTGGTCGACGGCGGGCTCGGTGGCGTCCATCACCAGGGCCACGACGTCGGAGCGCTGGATCGCCTTGTGGGAGGCGATCACCGCGAACTCCTCGACCCGGAGGGCGCCTCCCTGCCTGTGCCGGATCCCCGCGGTATCGGTGAGGATGAAGTCCCGCCCCTGAAAAGTCAGGCGGGAATCGATCGCGTCTCGGGTGGTACCGGGCAGCACGCTGGCGACCAGCCGCTCCTGGCCCAGAAGCGCGTTCACCAGGGTGCTCTTGCCCACATTGGGTCGGCCGACGATGGCGATCCGGACCGCTGGGCTTTCGGGCGCCAGGACCGCCGGATCGGACGCACGCGGCAGAATCTCGCAGAGCCGTTCCAGGAAATCCGTCAGCCCCAGGCCGTGCTCGGCGGAGATCGGAAAGACCTCCTTGAGCCCCATCCGGTAGAACTCCGCGATCGAGGGTATCTGCGCCTGGCTGTCGATCTTGTTCACCGCGACCAGCACCGACTTGCCGCGCTTTCGCAGGTCCGCCGCGAGATCCAGGTCCGAGGAGGTCGGCCCGGACCTCCCATCGACGACGAGGATGATCGGGTCCGCTTCGTCGATCGCTGCTTGCGCCTGATCTTTGACCCGATCGTGCAGGTGATCTCTTTCGTCGGCGAAGCCTCCGGTGTCGATCAGGGTGAAGCTGCGGCCGTCGATTTCGGCGTCGGCGTAGTTGCGATCGCGGGTGACCCCCACCGTATCCGCAACGAGGGCCAGCCGCCGGCCCACCAGGCGATTGAACAGGGTCGATTTCCCCACGTTCGCCCGACCGACGATGGCCACCCTGGCCTTCACTCGTATCCCAGCTTCCGGAGCGCGGCCGGCCGTTCGGTCCAGCGGGGTTCCACCCGGACGTGCAACGAGAGGTAGACATGGGCGCCGAGGAGCTTTTCGATCGCGCCGCGGGCGTCGGTGCCGATCGTCTTGAGCATCTGCCCGCCCTTGCCGATCACGATCGAGCGCTGGCTGTCACGCTCCAGGTGGATGGTCGCGTGGATCCGGACCAGTCCCGCCAGCGGCTTACCCACGTCCCCGGGCCGCGGCTCCCGCTCGGACTCGTCGAACGAATCGACGGTGATCGCGGTGGAATACGGAATCTCGTCGCGGCAGTGGCGCAGGACCTGCTCCCGCACGTACTCCGCCGCCAGGGCCTTCTCCGCCTGGTCGGTGAGGGTCTCCTCGTCGAACATCGGCGCGCCCTCGGGGAGTTGGGCGATCGCCAGCGCGATGAGCTCGTCGATGCCGGCGCCCGTCTTGGCGGAAACCGGGACGACCTCGGCGAAGGGAAACTCGCCGCGGTAGGACTCGATCAGCGGCAGCAGGCGCGGCTTGGCGACCTTGTCGATCTTGTTGATCACCAGCAGCGCCGGCTTCTTCGCCTCGCCCAGCCGATCCAGGATGAACCGGTTCACCTCGGAGATTGGCCCGCCGGACTTCGCCGGCGGCTCGACCGTGAACAGGACGAGATCCGCATCGGACAGCGCGTGGAGCGACACGTCGACCATCCGGCGATTCAGCCCACGCGCGGCGGGATGGAGGCCCGGCGTATCGATGAAGGCGACCTGGCCTTGCGGGCGCGAGACGACTCCGACGATTCGACCTCGGGTCGTCTGGGCCTTGGGAGAGACGATCGCCAGCTTGGCGCCCGCCAGGCGGTTGAGCAGCGTGCTCTTGCCGACATTCGGGGCGCCGATCAGCGCCGCGAATCCACTGCGCGGTGACTTGGACGCCATGGCCGAGCACATCAGCGCAGGCCTTCAGGCGCGCCGAGTCCGCAAGCCTACCCCTGCGCCGCGATCGTCAGCTTGCTGATCTTCACGTCCTTCTTCGGCCGATCCGCCGCTCCCTTGGGGATTTCGTTCGCGATCCGGTTGACCACGTCCTGGCCCTTGACCACCTCGCCGAAGATCGTGTGCTTGCCATTGAGCCACGGCGTCGGCGCCACGGTGATGAAGAATTGCGAGCCGTTGCTGTCCGGGCCGGAGTTCGCCATCGCCAGGATTCCCGGCTTGTCGAAGGTGCGCGAACCCTTGAATTCATCCTCGAACTTGTACCCCGGTCCCCCGGTTCCCCGGCCGAGCGGATCTCCGCCCTGGATCATGAAGTCCTTGATGCAGCGGTGGAAGATCGTCCCGTCGTAGAGCGGCACTCCGTTTTTCTTCTGCCCGGTGTTGGGGTCCGTCCACGCCTTCTCCCCGGTGGCCAGTCCGACAAAATTCTCCACGGTCTTGGGAGCATCCTTGGCGAAGAGGTTGATCACCACCTGGCCCTCGGTGGTGTCGAAAGTCGCCGTCAGCGCTTTACCCGCGCGCGCCTCATCCATCATTGCCATCGTCCTTTTCCCTTTCCGTTCCTCGGCTTAGCCTGGTTTCTGGGCGGCCTTGGCCGCCGGCTTTGGAGCTTTGTCGCTCACCACGACCTTGGTCAGCTTGACCTCCTTGTTCGGGCGATTCGCCTGACCGCTGGGTACCTTGGAGATCTTCTCCACCACTTCGTATCCGGAGACAACCTCGCCGAAGATGGTGTGTTTGTTGTTGAGCCAAGGCGTCTTCGCGACGGTGATGAAGAACTGCGATCCATTGGTGCCCGGCCCCGAGTTCGCCATCGCGAGCAGGCCCACCTTGTCGAATGCGAGCCCGCTCTTGAATTCATCTTCGAACTTGTACCCCGGATCTCCCATCCCGGTGCCGAGCGGATCGCCGCCCTGGATCATGAAGTTGGGAATCACCCGGTGGAAGATCGTCCCATCGTACAGAGGCTTGTGCGTCTTCTGGCGCGTCTTCGGATCCGTCCATTCCTTTTCGCCGCTCGCCAGGCCGACGAAGTTGGCCACGGTCTTCGGAGCATCCCTGGAAAAGAGGTGCACCACGATGTCGCCCTCGGTCGTCTTCAGGGTCGCGTAGAGGTCCTTCCCGTCCTGGGCCATCTTCATCCACTTGCCACCTCCGTTCTCCTTCTCCGAACCCGGCGCCGCGGCGAGCGCGACCGACGAGAACACGAGAGCGAAGAGGCTACGAGCGCACGTCATTTTCCGATTCCTCCTATCGATGGGCTGGGCAACTTACTATTCGGCCGTAGCCGAATCTCCAAGTTTCCCGACGACTTTTCGAGCGCCACTATTTTTCGTGGGTGGAGAGCAGCTGCGAAAGCGCGCGGGCGGCCGCCTGCTCCGCCTCCTTCTTGCTCCGGCCGGAGCCGCGGGCGGTGAGATCGGGATGGACGGTGACCTCGACCTCGAAGGTCTTCTCGTGCTCCGGACCGGTCTCCGAGATCACCCGGTACTTGGGCGCGAGGCGCAGGCGGTTCTGGATGTCCTCTTGAAGGCGCGTCTTGTAGTCCGAGCCGCTGCGGCCGGCGGCGACCCCATCCAGCGCCTCGGCGAAGTGGAGATCGATGACCTCGAGCGTCTTCTGCCAGCCGTTGGCCAGGTAGATCGCGCCGATCACCGCCTCGAGCGCGTCGGCGAGCACCGAGCTTTTCGCACGGCCGCCGGTGAGCTCTTCCCCCCGGCCGAGGAGGAGCAGATCCCCAAGCGCGATCTGCCGGGCGATCCGGGCCAGCCCCTCCTCGTTGACGATCAGGGCGCGCAACTTGGACAGCTCGCCCTCGGACGCGCCGGGGAACCGCTCCATCAACCGGTGGCTGATCGCCAGATCCACCACCGCGTCCCCGAGAAATTCGAGCCGCTCGTTGTCCCCGACGCTGTCTCCCCGGTGCTCGTTGGTGTAGCTCTTGTGGGTCAGGGCGGACAGACCGAGCGCGGGATCGGGGAAGGAAATCCGCAGCCTGGCTTCCAGCGCTCGCACCAGATCTTCGGGCTTCTGCTTCTCCACGGGCGCCTACTCCGCGAGCTCGCCCGCGATCTCATCGGCGAGCTGGTAGGGGTCGGCGGTGCGCTCCGCGATGCGGCCGGCGACGTCGTCCAGGCGACCTCTCTCCCGCTCCATCTTCGCCAGCGCGGTCCTCAGCAATCGCTCCCGAAGCAGCGCGATGAACTGCATCGCCGCGCGCGCGCGCTCGCGGCTCTTCCGGCCGCCGGAGCGGTCGAGGAATTCGCGGTGGGAACCCACCGAGGCGAGAAGCTTGGCCACCCCTTCGTCCTTCGCCGCCGACAGCTTGAGGATCGGCGGCTCCCATTGGTCGTCGGGCCCCTTCTCCGGCCGGACGCCGGCCAGGCTGTGAGAAGTTGGTGCGGATCGCTGAAACGCGGGGCCGCTCGCGGCCCGCCGGACCTCGAGCATCGCGCGCAGCTCCCGGACCACCCGGTCCGCGCCGTCGAGGTCCGCCTTGTTCACGGCGAAGATATCGGCCACCTCGAGAATCCCCGCCTTGATCGCCTGGATGTCGTCCCCCATGCCAGGAACGAGAACGACCACGGTGGTGTGCGCCATCTGGGCGACGTCGATCTCGTCCTGGCCCACCCCGACCGTTTCCACCAGGATCACGTCCTGGCCCATCGCATCCATCACCCGGATGCAGTCGCCGGTGGACCGCGAAAGACCACCCAGGGTCCCCCGGGTCGCGAGCGAGCGGATGAACACCCCCTCGTCGGTCGCGTGCGCCTGCATCCGGATCCGATCTCCGAGGATGGCACCCCCGGTGAAGGGACTGGTGGGATCCACCGCGATCACCCCCACCTTCTTCTTCTCCTTCCGGAGGGCGGCGATCAACCTGTCGACGATGGTGGACTTGCCCGAACCCGGAGGACCGGTGATCCCGATCACGTAGGCCCGCCCGGTCTTCGGGAAAACGATCTGAAGTTCCGCCGTGGCGCGGGGATCGTTGTCGTCGACGTAGCGCATCAGCCTCGAGGCCGCGCGAACGTCGCCCGCGAGGATTCTTTCGGCAAGCTTCCCCGGCGCCGGTGCCAACCCTAACGCTCCTTGGTGATCTGCCGCCCGATGATGGTGCGCTGGATCTCGCTCGTACCCTCTCCGATTTCGCAGAGCTTGGCGTCGCGGAGGTACCGTTCGACCGGGAACTCGCGCGTGTACCCGTAGCCGCCGTGGATCTGGACCGCCTTGTTGCAGGCCCGGCTGGCGGCTTCCGAGGCGAACAGCTTCGCCATCGACGCCTCCTTGGTAAACGGTCGCCCGGCATCGGCCAATCGCGCCGCGCGCTGGACGAGCAGCCGCGCCGCCTCGATCTCCGTCTTCATGTCGGCGAGCATCCATTGAATCGCCTGGAACTGGGCGATCGGGCGGCCGAAGGCGGAGCGCTGCTGCGCATAGGCCGCCGATTCTTCCAAGGCGCCGCGGCCCAGGCCCACCGCCAGCGCGCCGATGGTGATCCGGCCGCGGTCGAGAATCTGCAGCGTGTCGATGAAGCCGTGGCCCACTTCGCCGAGTCGCTGAGAGTCCGGCACCTCTACGCCTTCGAGGAAGAGCTCGGCCGTGTCCGAGGACCGCATCCCAAGCTTGCCGTGCATCGAGCGGTGGGTGAATCCTTTGAGCCCCCTTTCCAGAATAAACGCGGTGACCCCCTTCTGCTTGTTCGCCGGGGAGCTGGAGGCCAGGACGACGTAGACGTCTCCCACCGTTCCCTGGGTGATGAACGTCTTCGAGCCGTTGAGCACCCAGTGATCGCCCCGCCTCTCGGCGGTGGTCTTCATTCCCGCAGCGTCGGAACCCGACCCGGGCTCGGTCAGCGCCCAGGCGGCAAGCCAATCACCCGTCGCCAGCCGCGGAAGGTATTTTCGCTTCTGCGCTTCCGACCCGAACATCCGGATGTGGCTGCTTCCCAGGCCATTGTGGGAGGCGACGGTCAGCGCGAGCGAGCCGTCATGGCGGGCCACCTCCTCGACCACCACCGACATTGCCAGGGCATCCATTCCCGCGCCGCCGTATTGCTCGGGAACGAGAACGCCCATCGCCCCGAGCTCGCCCAGCTGGGCCACCACGGGCCGGGAGAGCGATTCGGCGCGATCCCACTCTCGGGCAAAGGGCTTGACCTTCTCTTCGCAGAAGGCGCGAAGCGAAGCTTGGAGGGCGCGGTGGTCCGGGGGAAGCTCGAGGTCCATGTCTTTCAATCAATCATACCGGGTAGATGCCGCGCTTTCGTGAGGAGGGGGCGGTGAATCCCCGGGTATAGAGCTCGAAGCGACGGCTCAGCTCCTGCCGCAGCGAATCCGCGGGCACGATTTCATCGACCACCAGCTCCGAGGCCAACTTGTAGATGTCTACATCGGCGCGGTACTCGTCCCGCAGCTTCTGTACGTACGCCGCGCGCTCGGCCTCGGGCTTCTCCTGAATCTTGTTGTAGAAGACCGCGTTGACGGCCGCTTCCGGTCCCATCACGGCGATCATCGCCTGGGGCAGCGCCAGCGTCGCATTCGGGCTGAAGCCCGGCCCGGACATCGCATAGAGCCCGGCGCCATAGGCCTTGCGGACCACCACGCAGATCCGCGGCACGGTCGCCTCCGATACGGCGGAGACCATCTTCGCACCGGCGCGGATGATTCCCGCCCGCTCCACCTTGGTGCCGATCATGAAACCCGGGACGTCGGCGAGGTAGAGCAGCGGCACGTTGAAAGCGTCGCAGAGCCAGATGAACCGGGTCGCCTTGTCCGCCGAGTCGACGAAAAGAACTCCGCCCTTGTACTTGGGTTGGTTCGCGACGATCCCAACCGGCCGTCCCTCGATACGGGCCAGGCCGGTGATCAGCTCCTGGGCGAAGAGCTTCTTGATTTCGAACCAGGAACCCTCGTCGATGAGCATCTCGATCAGGGCGTACATGTCGAACGGCTTGTTCTGATCCGAAGGGATCACCTCTTCGATGCGGCGGGAAGACTGCTTCGGTGGTCGGGCGGCGGCGAGCGGAGGCTGGTGCGAAAAATTATCCGGCACCAACCGAAAGTAAGCCTTGGCGGCTTCGATCGCCTCCTGCTCGGTCGCTACTAGGATGTCCCCACATCCGGAGACGGAGCAATGCATCCGCGCTCCGCCCATCTCCTCCAGGGTGACCTTCTCGCCGATCACCATCTCCGCCATCCGGGGGCTGCCGAGGTACATCGAAGCGTTCCCCTCGACCATGATCACGATGTCGCAGAAGGATGGAATGTAGGCGCCGCCGGCGGCCGACGGCCCGAAAAGCAGGCAGATCTGTGGGGCGAGTCCGGACAGGTGAACCTGGTTGTAGAAGATGCGACCCGCGCCCCGGCGCCCGGGGAACATTTCGACCTGGTCGGTGATCCGGGCGCCCGCCGAGTCGACCAGATAGAACAGCGGGCAGCGCAACTGACGAGCCTGCTCCTGGATGCGGAGGATCTTCTCCACCGTCCGCCGGCCCCAGCTGCCCGCCTTCACCGTGGAATCGTTGGCCATCACCGCCACCGGTCGATCGTCGATCTTGCCCAGTCCGGTAATCACCCCATCCGACGGCAGATCCTCTTCGAGGTTGTTCGCCAGCTTCGCGTCTTCGACGAATGAGCCGGGATCGAGCAGGAGCCCGAGCCGGTCTCGCGCAAAGAGCTTGCCGACTTCCTTGTTCTTCGCGTGGTACTTGGCGGCCCCGCCCTTTTCAATCTCGGCGATCCTCGCCCGCAAACGCTCGTCGAATGTCATGCGCGGCACATATCAGAGGGAGCCTGTCTGATCGAGCGGCTGACGGCCTGGCATACTCGCTGGTCCGATGCAGGAATCGGCACCGCTTCCTAGGTTTTATGCAGCGAACAATAAACCTGCGAAAGAGGAGATCGGAATGGGCACTTTTCGAAGCGTGATGGGCACGATGTACAAGGCTTACATCTACAAGACACTCTACCGCGACGTGTCGCGATTCCTCAAAAGGACTTTTGACGACATCGACCTCGATCTGGACAAGAAGGCGCTCCTCCACAAGGTCGGCCTCGCCCCCTACTCTCCGGTCAAAAGGACGATCGGCGGGCTTTCGTTCTTCCTCCTCGGCGCGGCGATCGGCACAGCGCTCGGCGCGGTGCTCGCGCCCAAGCCGGGCGTGGAGCTGAGGCAGGAGGTCAAGGAAAAGGCCATGGATCTGCTCGGTCGATCGGTCGAGACGCCGATGGAGCGGCGCGTCCAGGCCTAGCCTGCTCGTTCCCCGGCGATCGCCGACCGCTCATTCCAGCTCAACGACCCCTGAAGTCCGCGGTTCTTCGTTCCGCGAACGCGCGCAGTCCTTCGAGACGGTCTTCGGAATCGAGGACCGTTTCGTAGTGCCGGCGCTCCACCTTGAGACCTTCGTCGAGTGCCAGGCCGAGCCCCTCGTCGATCGCATGCTTGGCGGCGGTAACCGCGAGCGGGCCATTGGCCGCGATCGCCGACGCAAGCTCGAGGCAGGCTTTCCGAAGCTGGCCCTCGGGCGCGATTCGATCGATGAGGCCCATCGCCAGGGCTTCGGTCGCTTCGACGTTGCGCCCGGTGAGAATGAGGTCTTTGGCGCGACCCGGGCCGATCAACCGGGCGAGCCGCTGGGTGCCTCCGGCGCCCGGGATGATCCCCAGCTTGACCTCGGGGAGGCCCAGTTGCGCCGAAGGCGCCGACACGCGAAGGTCGCAGGCCAGCGCGATCTCGGTTCCCCCGCCGAAGGCGACCCCGTTGATCCCGGCGATGAAGACGGCGGCGCTCTTCTCCATCGCGCGCAGGATCCGCTGGACCCGATCGAGGAAGACCGGGATCTCGGACTTATCCATCCCGCTTCTCTCTTTAAGATCCGCGCCCGCGCAGAAGGCCTTCGTTCCGGCGCCGGTGAGGACGACGACCCGGGTGGCGCGATCGATCGAAACGCGCTGCACCAGCTGTTCCAGCTCGAGGATCATCGCCCGGCTGATCGCATTGCGGCGGGCCTCCCCGAGGATGGTCCAGATCTCCGATGCGCCAGACTTCTCGACCTTGAATTCCGCCATCGTTACCTCCGCGCGCCCAAGCTGAACCGACATACTACACGCCGACATCGCCGAGCAGCCGCGGCGAAGAGCCGATGAATCATTCGCGGCGGATTCGTACCTGGGCGCCCAGCGTCTCGAGAAGACGTCACTTGCCTGCATTGAGCGTGGAGGTGGCTGGCGGCCCGGATTGTGGGTCGAGCAATATCGGCGCTCTCGCGCCCGTATAGAATGCTCCGATGCCCGCGAGGCTGTCCCGCATGTGCCGCTGGTTGGCCCTGATCGTATTGATTCTCCTGCCGGCGCTGGGCTGGGCGCGGGCCGGCGGCGGCCAGCATTACCGCAGCAGCGGCCGGGACTCGACCTCCCGTTCGGCGCCGTCACGGGGATTCTCCGAGGGACCGTCCGGAGGGGGCGATGGCGGGGGTCTCGTCTTCTATCTCGTCGCCCTCACCTTCCAGCATCCTGGCATGATGTGCCCGCTGTTGATCGTGGGGGGAATCATCCTCTCGATGTACCTGCGCAATCGCGACCGCCCGGGATCCACGCAGAAGGCGTTCGAGCAGCGAGAGGCGGACTTGAGGACGCAAGTCTCGCCCCGCGACGTCGAAGGATGGGTGAACGCCCTCAAGCTCAAGGACCCCGCCTTCGAGCTGGCGCCTTTTCTCGAGCGGTCCAAGCAGCTGTTCCTGACGATGCAGCGGGCCTGGATGAACCGCGACCTGTCGCCGGTCCGCCCGTCGATGTCCGACGCGACGTTCCAGCGATTCAAGACGCAGCTCAAGCTGATGCAAGACCAGGGAATCCGCGACGTGCTGGCGGACGTTCAGGTTCTCGACGCCCAGCTCATCGGCCTTGACCAGAGCGACTGGTTCGACACCGTCCATCTTCGAATCAAGGCCCAGATGCGCGATGTCGATGTTCCCGCCGCCGCATCGGAGGCGGAGGCGTCGCGCGCGGTCCACACCGCCCCGGTGGAGAGCTTCACCGAGGTCTGGTCCTTCGTTCGCAAGCCCGGCGCGAAGACCCGGATCGGCGAAGACGTCTATCAGGGCAAGTGTCCCAACTGCGGCGCGCCGTTCCGGGGAGGCGCCACCAACAATTGCGAGTTCTGCAAGGCGGTGGTCAACTCCGGCAACTACGACTGGACCCTCGCGCAGATTACCCAGGGCATCGAGCACGCCCGGTACTACTCGACCATCGACGGTCTCCTGGAAGCGCGCAAGTCCGACCCCGCGCTGAACACCGAGGCCCTCGAGGATCGCGCCTCGCTGGTGTTCTGGAAGTGGATCGAGGCGCAGAGCGGCGGCGAAGCACGGAGGTTGTCCAAGCTCTGCACCTCCGGGTTTCTGGAATCGCTTGACGCCGAGCTGGGCACGCTCAAGCGCCAGGCCCGCAGGAAGGTATTTCTGGAATGCGCCGTCGGAGGGGTGATGGCGCGGATGTTCCGACCCGACTTCTCCGGCGAGTACGACGAAGCGCATCTGGAAGCTCGTTGGAGCGCGAAGATGGCGATCGGGCCGCAGAACGAGCCTCCCCCCGAGCTTCCCACCGTTCCGCAGCGCTGGATGTTCACCCTGGTGCGCAAGCGGGGGGCGAGGACGAACACCGCCAACGGCATGTCCACCAGCCGCTGCCCGCATTGCAGCGCTCCGCTCACCGACTCGATTTCCACCCGCTGCGATTACTGCGGGGTCGAGCTCTCCAGTGGAGCGCCGGACTGGGTGCTCGCCTCGGCGCAGACGATCGAGGCCTGGAATTCTCGCGAGGACGAGATCTTCCGCGCGGCGGCCGCTAGACCCGGGCAAAGGCCGACGGAGGAGATCATCACCGACGTGCGGGAGCGCGAGCGGCTGATCTACATGATGGCGGCGATGGCCGCGGCAGACGGCGTGGTGGACGAGAGCGAGCGGAAGCTTCTCAAGCTGTGCTCCACCCGCTGGTCGATACCCTGGTCGAAGGTGGAGATGGCGCTCCAGGCGGGACCGCAGCTTTTCGACCGGTTGGTTCCCAAGGGCAGCCCGGAGGCCGAGGTCTTCCTGCACTCCCTCGTGCAGATGGCGCTGGTGGATGGCCGGATCGACAAGCACGAGCTTCGGATGCTTCAGTCCGCCGCCTTGCGCCTGGGGATTCCCGAGCGCCTGGAGCAGATCCTCGCCGGCAAATAGCCTGGGGAGTCCGTCCCGGACGGCGACGACCACCGGCGAATCCAGCAGCATGCCCTTCGCCCTACGTTTGCGCGCGGCGGGTCTTCTTCCGCTCTCGCTCGCCGAGAGCCGCCTGGAGGTATTTTCCGGAGAGGCGTCGGCCGATGAGCTGCTGGGCGATCTCTCCCGCGGCGACCAGGGCGTCCATCTCGATTCCGGTATCGATCTGAAGGCCGTGGAGCATGAAGACCAGATCTTCGGTCGCCAGATTTCCGGCGGCCCCCGGCGCATAGGGACACCCTCCCAGTCCCCCGATGCTCGCGTCGATGGTGCTGATCCCGGCGGTCAATCCGACCAGGGCGTTCGCCAGCGCCGAGCCGCGCGTGTCGTGGAGGTGCAGCGCGAGTTGCGCGGGCTTGAAGTACTCGAGCAGCCGTTCGAGGATGATCGCCGTCTGGCCGGGCGTGCCCACCCCGATCGTGTCCCCGATGCTCAGCTGATAGAAACCCGCATCGGTGAGCTGGCGGCAAATGTCGACCACGCGATCGATATCCACCTCGCCCTCATAGGGGCAGCCCCAGACCGTCGAGAGGTATCCGCGCACCCGCATCCCGGCGCGGTTGGCGGCCTTGGCGACCTGGTGGGCCCCCGCGATCGCCTCGGCGACGGTCATGTTGATGTTCTTCTTCGAGTGCGTCTCGGTGGCGGAGAGAAAGACGGCCGCTTCCTGGAGCCCGGCGTCCATCGCCCGGTTCACCCCCTTCAAGTTAGGGACGAGGGCGGAGAAGATTACCCCCGAAGGCCGCTTGAGCTGCTTGAGGAGCGCGTCGGCATCCGAAAGCTGCGGGATCCACTTGGGCGAGACGAAGGAGGTGACTTCGATCCGCTTTTCGCCCGAGGCGACCAGGGCGTCGATGAGGCGGACCTTCTCCTCGGTGGCCAGGGTCCGAAGCTCGTTCTGCAAGCCATCGCGCGGGCCCACCTCGTAGACGTCGACGTGCTTGGGCAGGTCGCGTACCCAGCTCATGGGCGGGGCGGGATGTTTTCTCGAATCCACTTCACGATGTCCTGCGTCGAGCTGCCTGGTGTGAAAATCTCGGCCACCCCCGCGCTCTTCAGACGGGGAATGTCCTCGTCGGGGATGATCCCTCCGCCGAAAACCGAGACGTCCGAAGCCTTCTGCGCGCGCAGGAGATCGAGGACGGCGGGGAACAATGTTAGATGCGCCCCGGACATGATCGACATTCCGATCGCATCGACGTCCTCTTGGATCGCCGCCGCCACGATCATCTCCGGCGTCTGGTGCAGGCCGGTGTAGATCACTTCCATCCCGGCATCGCGAAGCGCTCGCGCGATGATCTTCGCCCCTCGGTCGTGTCCATCCAGCCCCGGCTTGGCCACTAGGATCCGGAGTTTTTTCTCAGGCATGGGGTAGGTCCTGTCATTCTTTCATCCCGAAAGTCTTGCGAATTCTCAAGATGATCACGAACACTACCAGCCCGACCAGGACCGCGAGGAGTATGGCGACGGCGGGGTGTTGTCCGACCGCGTTTTTCCGGCCGCTTCCCAGGGGGAGCGGTTCGCGCCGGAGGACCCGGGAGGTCGGCTCCGGAGACTGCTCGTTCGTGGTCTGGATCAGCGCGGGGATGAAATCTCGCATGCCTTCGAGGCGGTTTAGAAAGCACCACCCTCCCGGTACTGCCCCCAAACCTTGCGGAAGACGTCGGAAATCTCGCCCAGGGTGGCGTAGGCCTTCACCGCCTCAAGCACCGGCGGCATCAGATTCTCGGTTCCGCGCGCGGCCGCTTCGACGCGATCCAGGGCCGACCGAACCGCCCCGTTGTCGCGTTCAGCGCGGACCTGCCTCACCCGATCGATCTGCTCCTGAGTCACCTTCTCGTCGATCGCCAATAGATCTACCCGCGTCCCCCGATCGTCGATGAAATCGTTCACCCCGACGATCACCCGGTCACCACCTTCGACCTCGCGCTGGAACCGGTAGGCGCTCTCGCCGATTTCTTTTTGCGGGAAGAACTCCTCGACCGCGCGGATGACGCCGCCCATCTCGTCGATCCGGCGAAGGTAGTCGACCGCCTGCTTCTCCATCTCGTCGGTGAGGTACTCCACGTAGTAACTGCCGGCGAGCGGGTCGACGACGCGGTCCACTCCCGATTCGAAGGCGATGATCTGCTGCGTCCTCAGGGCGAGGGTCACCGCCTCCTCGGTCGGAAGCGCGTAGGTCTCATCCAGCGAGTTGGTGTGCAGCGACTGCGTGCCTCCCAGCACCGCCGCCAGGGCCTGGAGCGAGGTCCGGACGACGTTGTTGTAGGGCTGCTGCGCGGTAAGCGATACCCCGGCGGTCTGCGCGTGCGTTCGAAGTTGCATCGAGCGGGGATCGCGGGCGCCGAATCGATCCCGCATCGTGCGCGCCCAGATCCGCCGCGCCGCCCGGAACTTGGCGATCTCCTCGAAGAAGTCGTTGTGAACGTCCCAGAAGAACGAGAGGCGGCCGGCGAACTCGTCCACCGCCATCCCACGCTTGACGCATTCCTCCACGTACCCGATGCCGTCGGCGAGGGTGAAGGCCAGCTCCTGCACCGCGGTCGCTCCCGCCTCCCGGATGTGGTAGCCGCTGATCGAGACCGGATGCCAGCGCGGCATGTGCTTCGCGCAGAACTCGATCATGTCGATCACGATCCGCACCGCCGGCCGGGGTGGGACGATCCATTCCTTCTGGGCGATGTACTCCTTGAGCATGTCGTTCTGAATCGTCCCGCCGAGCATCGCCATCGGAACGCCCTGCTTCTCGCCCACCGCGATGTACATGCACAGCGCGGCGATCGCCGACGCGTTGATCGTCATCGACGTCGTCACCCGATCGAGCGGGATGCCCTCGAAGAGGATCTCGAAGTCCTTGAGCGAGGAGACGGAGACGCCCTCTTTCCCCACCTCGCCCCGGCTCATGGCGTGATCCGCGTCGTAACCCATCAGCGCGGGCATGTCGAAGGCGGTTGAAAGTCCGGTGACCCCGTGCTCGATCAGGTATTTGAACCGGCGATTGGTGTCCGCGGGCGTGCCGAAGCCGGCGAACTGGCGCATCGTCCAGAGCCTGCCGCGGTACATGCTCGGCTGGACGCCGCGGGTGAAGGGGAACTGGCCCGGCAGGCCCAGGTTCTCCACCGACTCGGATTTGCGATCCCGGGCGGTGAGGATGTCGGGAATCGGAATGCCCGAATCGGTGGTGAACTTTTCACGGCGCGGCGGGGCCTTCTGCTTCAGTTGCTGCAGCTCGTCCTTGCTCCAATGTTCGACGAGCTTGTCGAGTTGACGGACCGCGGACGGATCGTAGACCTTGGTCGCGCCGGAGGTGCGCCTCGCGGTCGCCCTTGCCTTCTCCGAACGCGCCAACTTCATCGGCTTCGAAGTTCGCGAGGCGACCCGGCGAGAGATTTTTTTTTGCTTCGAGCGTGGCAGGCGAGGCATTCGGGGCATGTACCATTGGGATCTTTCCGCCGCAAGGCAGCGGCGGGCAAAGATCAGTGACTTTCAGAGGGAGCTGCGCTCACACGGTTGGGCGATGTCGGCCCGCCGCCCATCGAGAGAGTCGCTCGGCGGCGGCGTCGAGCACCGATTCTGTTTTGCAGTAGGCGAAACGGGCAAATCCCTTTCCGTGATGTTTGTGTGGTTCGGAATAGAAGGCGGAAGGCGGAATCGCCGCCACGCCCACCTGGGTGGTGAGAAAACGACAGAACTCGAAATCGTCCTCGAACCCGACCGACCGCGTGTCGGCCATCACGAAGGTGGCCCCTTCCGGTTCCACCGGGCGAAGGGAGGCCTGGGCGAGCGCGTTCACCATTTGGCGCTTCTTCGCCACGTAGCTCGTCGCCAGCCGCTCGAAGTATCCATCCGGCAGCCGCAGCGCGCAGGCGATTCCCGCCTGCAGCGGGGCGGCGGTGGCAAAGGTGACGAACTGGTGGGCCTGCCGCAGGGCGTGCTGGAGCGCCGGAGGTCCGAGGGCCCAGCCGATCTTCCACCCGGTCAGGCTGAACGTTTTCCCGCCGCTGCTGACGGTGAGCGTGCGGTCGGCAAACTCGGGCAAGGTGCCCATCCGCAGATGGCGCGCCGGCGGAAAGACGATGTGCTCGTAGACCTCGTCGCAGAGCGCGATGGCCTGGTACTTACGGCACAGCCCACCGATGAGCTCGATTTCCTCTCGGGTGAAGACCTTCCCGGTGGGGTTGTGCGGCGTATTGACCACGATCATCTTGGTCCGGCTGTTGAACGCGGCCGCCAGCTCATCGAAATCGAACCACCAGTGAGAGTGATGCTCGTCCGGCGGACGGAGCAGGACGTAGCGGGGAATCCCTTCCGCCATCAGCACGTTCGCCTCGTAGGAATCGTAGAACGGCTCGAAGAGGATTACCTCATCGCCCCGATCGACGAGACCCAGGATCGCGCAGAGCAAGGCTTCGGTGGCCCCGCTGGTGACGGTGATCATCGTCGCCGGATCCAGGCGCTGGTTGTAGAACCTTTCCGAGTGCTCGGCGATCGCGCTGCGAAGGGCCATCGCCCCTCCGCCCATCGCGTACTGGTTGTTTCCGGAGCGGATCGCGGCCATCGCCGCTTCCTTCACTTCGTCGGGCCCGTCGAAATCGGGAAATCCCTGCCCAAGATTGACCGCTCCATGCTGAACCGCCAGCGCGCTGAACTCCGAGAAGACCGTGGCCCCAAAGGAGCGGACGCGCTTGGCCAGCACTTCGGGGCCTGGAGGCTTCGTCGATTTCACATTGGATCCGAAGCCTAGATGCGCGCGGGTTCCTGGGTGATCCAGGTGGACCTTGGGATCTGCAGGCCGTGCGGTCGGGCGCGCGCCAGCGCAGAGGCCAGCCCCATCACCACCAGTGCGATCGGCACGGCGGCAACCAGGTCGATGCCGTAGTGGTAGCGGCCGACGATCGTCGCCGCGACCAGGCCGGTGCCGAGGGGAAGAAGGGCCCAGAAGACGCGCCGGTCGAAGCGGAAGGCGTAGGTGAGGACGATCAAAGCGGCCCCGGTGTGGCCGGAGGGGAAGCAGTCGCGGTTGAAAGGCGTCGTCCTCATCAGCGCGTCCAGGTAGGGAGTGAGAAAGACCCCGTTGAGCGGCTCCTTGAACTCCCGGGCGAGGAAGAATCGCGGACCGATCGCCGGCACCGCCAGATACAGAGCGTAGATGACCGAATAGAACAGCGCCAGGGCCAGCACGAATTCGTCAAAGGCCCGGCGGCGCCCCTGCCAATAGAGCGAGACGCCCAGCACGAGATGGAGGACGAAGTAGCTGAAGTAGCAAATCATCAACAGCTCGGTCAGCCACGGCGTCATGAACTGGGAAAGGAAGATCGACGGATGCCTTCCGAACAGTTGAAGGTCCGCGAGCGCCAGATAGGGATCCATCAACCGTGGATGGACCGCATCGCTGAGGGGGCCGAAGTGCATGTGGCCAAAGGCCGCCGCCGGAATCAGCCAGAACGACGCGGCGATATCCAGGGCCCTGCTCCCGGGAAAGGTCTGGGCGAGCCAACGAAGGACCGGCGGCGCGATCGCGATAACGGAGAAGACGGCCACGCAACCGGCAAATCCGGGAACCCATCGTCCCCGGAGCAACAGGTAGAAGACAGCGACCGTGGCCATCGTGCTGGTCGTCACTTCGGCCAGCTGCAGACGGAAACCCTGCCTGGAGGGATTCTGGGCAACACCCCAAACTGGCAACCGGACCTCTTCTGGCCGGCGCGTCGCGAGGGATGTGCGCAAAGCGGTCTTCACGTGTTCAAGCCTAACCACAGGAAACTGCCGCAGTTCTCCGGTCCTGTCGCCAACGCCGCGTTCTAACGATGGATCGAGAATTCAGCAAAAGAAAGTTCTACCGGCTGTCCGGCCATTCTAGCAGCGAGGTCCCTGGGGCGATTCACACCCTGCGCGGCGGCCGTCCGACAAAAAGTGCGGCCGTCGACTTCCCGCCCCGCGGCGATCGGTCCTGCTGCCAGATTTCCTTTGAGACCCCTCGCTTGTTTTCCGACCCGACGAGACCTAGCCCTGATGCACCCGGAAAGTCCCTTTGTGGGTGATCAGGCGAAGCTCCGGGCCTCCGCCATTGACCGCGGTCTGGACCCTCTTCGACCTGTCGTTGCCCTCGCTGCTTTTCGCCGCGCCGAGCAATTCGGACTCCAGGGTCGCCCGGCGGCCCAGCGACGCGTCGAGATTCAGGCCCGACCCTTTGGGAACAACGATTTCGAGATCGCCCTTATGGGTCTGCAACCGGCTCGCCTGCGACCACTTGGCGAAAGTGGCGCGTCCCTCGCCCTTGTGCGTCTCGAGATCCAGCGCGCCTTCGAGTCCGCTGAGGTCCAGCTTGCCTTTGTGCGTCGCGATTCGGAGGTCTCCGCGAAGGTTGGCGACGTGGATGTTGGACTTGTGGTCCGAAATCCGGACTTTTGCCGTGGCCGGAACGGATATCTCGTAGTTCACGAATGGCCAGCTGGTGCACCCGACCTGCCGTTCTTCTCGGTTTCCGTAGTCCGTCGAGACCTCGACCGAGCCTGCGGACGACTGGACTCGTATCTCGGTGTTCTTGATCCGCTCCGCCTGATCGTCGCCGCACGAGCTATCCGGCTCGATCCGCGCGTCGACCTTCACCTCCGACCGGCTCCAGGTGGCAAGCTTCACTTCTCCCTTGAAGGTTTTGAGCGTGAATTGGCCCGAGGCATCCAGCGGAAAGACTTGGTGAAACTCTTTCGCCTCAGCGGCGCCGGCAACGCGAATCGGGAGGAACAACAGCGACGTCAACAGCGAAAGCGACGAGATCTTCATTGCGGATGCTCCTTTCGGGTGAGTGGAACAAAGCGCCTACGCGCGCGCCGGCGTCGTCATTGCCCCAGTTGCATCCACGCCAAGTTCTCGGCATAGAGGTTCGGCGATGAATTGGGCTGGATCGCGATCGGCGCCGTCACGGAAAAACGAGAATTCGGTAGGTCACCCCGCGTCCGAGTCGAGCTTTCTTTCTTGCCGGAGGAAACCATGAAAGTTCGCCTGCACAGCCTCAGCGGTCCGAACGGGCACGGCCATCCGCTGCGGCGTCGAAACGTACGGATTCCGTGCAGCGTTCTGGCGCGGGTGGAAGCCGGAGAAGAAACCCTGCGCGGCCTTTGCACCGACCTCTCGCTCGGTGGAATGCTCTTTCTCGGCCCCGCCGTCGCGGTGGGAAAGAAGATCAACGTCACCCTCGATCTGTGCGATTCCGGACGTGTCCGATTGGACGGCGAGGTACTCGGACATCGCACGCTCCCCGTCGGCGGGGGAATGGCCATCCGCTTTCCCGGGCTCACCCAGCGCGATCTCAAGGCGATCAATCGGTTCGTCGCGTTTCAGCTCGCGTAGCGGGGCGCTGAGCGTCGCGAGCAACCGCCGTGGGGTCTGGCGTGGGCGCCGCACGAGGCAGTTCGTGAGCGCGCCCGAGGGACCGCCGCGAAGCGCGTGGTCCGTGCAGCGGTTTTCAGCACCCCGTAGACAGGATGAAGGTGTCGGTCGCAGGCGTGTCTCTCCCTGTATCCTTGAAGTACTCGGAATTCTCATCTAGCCTTTTTCACGTGGATCAACTCTCACTCGACGTTCCTTCCCATTCTTCTTTTCGCCGTCCCATCCACCGGGTCGATTCAGAGCCGGCGTCGACCGATGAAACGACGTTTTCGACGGGGCGGCGGCGGACACGCCGGGTGCGCTGCAACACGCCGGCCCAGCTCGATGCCAGCGAGCGATCGGTGATCGGCGTCTGCAACGACATCTCGCTCGGCGGCATGTTCTTCCTCGGGCCGGTCCTGCCCGTCGGCGAGAAGGTCGGCCTGACGATGGAATTGAACTCAATCGGCCGGGTCCGAATCACGGGTGAGGTCCTCGCCCATCGGCACCACCCCAACGGCTCCGGGATGGCGATCCGCTTCGCCCGATTGGCCCAGAACGATCTGTTGACCATCACCCGCTTCGTCGCGGAGCGCGCCTCCTAAAAGCGGGGCGCCCGGGCCCCACGGCCCCGACGGTTCTCCTGTTCGCCCCCTATCGCAGTCTGGTTCGTCTCGCGGCGGACTCTTCCCGCTCGAGACTCGGGACTCCCATCTGGTCAAGTTCACGGGCCGACCGGCAGGGTGTAGAAGCGGACGCTGGGAGAATGCCTGGGAGCGCGTCCGCGCTACCGGATGAATCTGATGACGATCGTCACCCTGCTCACCGACTACGGCGCGACGGACACCTACGTCGGCCAGGTCAAGGGAGCGGTCCTCGCGATCAGCCCTTCCGTCACCCTCGTTGACCTCACCCATTCCGTTCCGGCGCAGAACGTTCGGGCCGGGGCGTTCCTGCTCTGGACCGGCGTCGAGGCTTTTCCTCCCGGTTCGATCCACCTCGCCGTCGTCGACCCGGGCGTCGGGACCGCTCGACGCTCCATTGCCGCCCAGTGCGCCCGGGGAGACTACTTCGTCGGACCCGACAACGGGCTCTTGCCGGCGGCCATCCATCGGTTGGGCGGCCTCGCCGGCGCGGTGGACCTGACCCGATCGAAGTACTGGAGCCCTCGCCTGTGCCGGACCTTTCATGGAAGGGACCTCTTCGCTCCGGTCGCCGGCCATCTCGCGCGAGGGGTGTCCTTGCGAGAGCTCGGCGAACCCATCGCCGACCTCCAGGGCCCCCTTTCGCTTCCGCAGCCCAGCCAACAGGGCGATTCCCTCCGCGGGGAGATCCTTCATGTCGATTCCTTTGGCACGCTGGTCACCAACTTCCGGGGAGAGCAGATCGGGTACGAGTTCGCCCTGACGCTCCGGGGCCGGCGAATCGTCGGGCGCCGGGATGCGGTCTTCGAATCGGTTGCCGAGGGAACGCTGATCGGACTCGTCGGCGGCGCGGGCCTGGTGGAAATCGCGCTTCGCAACGGCAGCGCGGCAACCGAGCTGGGGGCCGGCGTGGGCGAGCCGGTCCTTGCTCAGCCGCCCGCCAGCGCGCACACGGCGTCTAGCTGAGCAGTAATTTGCTCATTGACATCATACATGCGCCATTTCTGGCTCAGTTAACAAATATCCCTAAACATTTAGGATAACTGGACAATTCTAGTAATAAATGCAGCTAGATTCCCTTGACACCGAGTATGCGACACGTAACAAAACGGCACGCCGGATGACCGCATAGAGAGCCCCACGGCTCCACCATGCTGAAACGCCCATCCTCAATTCAGCTCAGAAGGCTCTAGGAGGAGTACGGAATGAGCGACGTTTTCGACAAGTGCGCAGCATGGAAGGACTACAAGATTGCGAAGGCCACCGGGCTTTACCCGTATTTCCGCGCGATCGAGGCTTCCCACGGCAGCACCGAGGTGGATATCGACGGCCGCCGGGTGATCATGGTGGGCTCCAACAATTACCTCGGCCTGGCCGGCGATCCGCGGGTCAAGGAAGCCGCCCTGAATGCGATCCGGCGTTTCGGGACGACCTGTTCCGGCTCGCGCCTGCTCAACGGCACGCTGGCGCTGCACGAGGAGCTCGAAGCGAAGCTGGCGAAGTTTCTGCACCGTCCGGCGGCCTTGGCGGTTTCGACCGGATTCCAAACCAACACCGCGACCATGTCCGCCCTTCTCGGGCGGCACGATCTCGTCTTCTCCGACCGGCAGAACCACGCCTCCCTGGTGGACGGCATTCGCCTCTCCTTCGGCAACGAGAAGCGGTACCGGCACCAGGACATGGATCACCTGGAGCAGCTGCTCCAGGCCGCCGAGCCGGACGCTGGCAAGATCATCGTCACCGACGGCGTCTTCTCGATGGAGGGAGACATCTGCAATCTCCCGAAAATCGTGGAGCTCGCGCAAAAGTACCGGGCGCGGGTGATGACCGACGACGCCCACGCGATGGGCGTCCTGGGAACCCACGGACGCGGCACCGCCGAGTACTTCGGGGTGGAGAGTCAGATCGATCTCCAGATGGGGACGTTCTCCAAGAGCTTTGCTTCGCTCGGCGGAGTGATCGCCGGCCCCTTCGACGTGATCAACTACATCAAGCACAAGGCCCGATCGGTCGTCTACTCCGCATCGATGACGCCGGCGTCGGTCGCGTCCGCCCTGAAGGCGCTCGAGATCATCGAGTCCGAGCCCCAGCGCCGCGCGCGGCTGCTCGACATCGCCGAGCGGATGCACAACGGATTCCGGGCAATGGGGTTCGATACTGGGGTCTCGGTCACGCCGGTCGTTCCGGTCCTGGTCGGTGACCAGGTGAAGTGCTTCCGAGTCTGGAAGGCCCTCTTCGAGGCGGGCGTCTTCACCAACCCCGTCATCCCACCCGCTGTCGAGGCCGGCCACTCCCTCCTGCGAACCAGCTACATGGCCACCCACACCGACGACCAGCTGGACCGCGTTCTCGAGACGTTCGAGAAGATCGGCCGCAAGATGGGCATCATTCCGGAGACGCGGCCGTCCACCTTCGTGCCGGTGAACATCGCCCGGCCGGGCAGCTTCGTGATGTCCAGCCAGGCGTCGCAGAAGTGGCTCGAGGCGGGCAACGGCTTCTTCTCCGAGCACGGGTTTTCGATCGAGCAGTTTTCCAAGCTCTCCTCGCGCGACGTGGCGAACAAGTTCTTCGACGCGGTGGAGACGCTCACCTGGCGCGCGGCGAACCTTCAACCGGACGACATCAATCGCTTGACCGGCGTGCCCCGCAGCCTTTGGAAGAAGCGCGGCCAGATTCCCGGCCTGCTCCTCGAGAAGGGCGCCAATCTCTTCATGAAGAACGGGAAACAGCTCGAAAGCTGAGGTAGAGGGGACATTCGATGGCCGCGGTTGCCGAAAAGAGGTTCGAGTCGCCGCACGTCGGCACAGACGACGTCGTCGTCACCCCGGTCCAGTCGGCCGCCGACCGGGACGAGTTCATTCTCTTCCCCTATTCGCTCTACCAGGGCGACCCCAATTGGGTGCCGCCGCTGATCATGGAGCGGAAGGACTTCCTGAATCCAAAAAAGAACCCCTGGTTCGAGTTCGGGAAGGTGGAGTTGCTCCTCGCGCGGCGGGGTGGCGAGGTCGTGGGCCGCATCGCCGCGGTCAACGACCCGCGCTACAACGAATACCACAAGACCAACCTCGGGTTTTTCGGGATGTTCGAATCCATCGACGATCTATCGGTGGCTCGATCCCTCTTCGACGCCGCGGCGGCCTGGAATCGATCGCGCGGTTTCGCGGAGATGCTGGGACCGGTGAACTTCTCGACCAACTACGAGTGCTCCGTCCTGGTCGAGGGCTTCGACGCTCCACCGGTCGTGATGATGGCCTACAACCCCCGCTACTACCCGAAGCTCTACCAGGCTTGCGGCTTCGAAAAGGCCAAGGACCTCTGGGCCTACGAGCTCTCCAGCTCGGTGAACGCGCCGGAAAAGGTGGTCCGGATCGCGGAGAAAATCCGCCAGCAACAAGGCGTGGTCGTCCGCCCGCTGAATCTCAAGGACTTCGAAGCCGAGGTGCGACGGATCAAGGAGATCTACAACTCCGCCTGGGAGCGCAACTGGGGATTCGTTCCGGTCACCGACGCGGAGTTCGATCACATCGCTCGCGAGATGCGGCCGCTCGTCGTGCCCGAGCTCGTCCTCATGGCCGAGATCGGGGGCGATCCGGTGGCCTTTTCGATGACCATCCCAGACGCCAACTTCGCCCTCAAGGTCGCTCAGGGGCGACTGACGCACTTCGGAATCCCGACCGGCCTGGTGCGGCTTTTGCTCGCGTCTCGGAAGATCCGGCGGCTGCGGCTGATCACCCTGGGGATCAAGGAAGGGTTTCGCAAGCGCGGGCTCGACGCCATCCTCTATCTGGAGACTCTCAAGACCGCGCGCGCCCTGGGCTATACCGGCGGCGAGATCTCCTGGACACTCGAGGACAACCACCTCGTCAACCGCGCCATCGAATCGATGGGGGGCCGGCGGTACAAGACCTATCGGCTCTACCAACGCAGCACCTAGCTTTTCGGCATCCTCACTGGCTTTGAGTCCGTTCGCGTTTCTCGGATTCGGGAGCGACAATGAAGTTTTTATTGACCGGCGGCAGCGGCTTCATCGGGGGCAATCTCGCTCGAATGGCGATGAAGAAGGGCCACCGAGTTCGGGCGCTCCTTCGACGGACTTCGGTGCGCACCGGGCTCGAGCAGCTGGGGGCCGAGCTGGCGACCGGCGATCTGTTCACCGGCGAAGGCGTGGAGGAGGCGCTGGAGGGAATCGACTGCGTCCTCCACCTGGCGGGTGCGACCAAGGCGCGAAACACCGCGGAGCTCTATCGCTGCAACACCGATACGACCCGGGTGCTGATCGCCGCCGCTGCTACTTCGGCGAAACCGCCCCGCTTCATCTACTGCTCCTCGCTGGCCGCGGCGGGCCCGACCACCGTGGGCAAGCCGCGTTCGGAGTCGCTCGCCCCCACGCCGGTCTCGGACTACGGCCGGAGCAAACTGGCGGCCGAGATGGTGATCCGCAAGTACGCCGACCGTGTGCCGAGCGTGATCATCAGGCCGCCGATCGTCTATGGGCCCTACGACCGGGAGTTCCTGCCCGCGCTCTTGCCGATGGCGCGGCTGGGGCTGGTCCTGAAAACCGGCTTCGGTCCGAAGCATTACTCCCTCGTCCACGTGGACGACCTCTGCCAGGGAATCCTGGCGGCGGCCGAACGAGGCAAGACCTTAAGCGCCGAGGATCCCTCCCAGGGGGTCTATTTCCTCTGCGACGGCGAAGAGTACAGCTGGGAGGATTTCTGCAAGTCGCTGGCGAAGGCGCTCGGCAAGGGGCCGCCTCGAATCATTTCGGTGCCCGAAGTGGTGAGCTATGCGGCGGTGCTCGGAGCTCGCGCGCAGGCGGCGGTGCGCGGGACCGTGGCGATGATCAGTATGGACAAGGTTCGCGAGTTGCGTTGCGAGGCCTGGACTTGCTCCAGCGACCAGGCAGTGAAAGAGATCGAATACCGGCCGACCGTTCCACTGGACAACGGATTGCGGCAAACGATCGACTGGTATCGGAAGGAAGGTCTGATCGGATGACCACCAGCCACACACTCGTTTCCCCGAGGGACCCGGCACTGCCCCAGGTAGGCTCGCCGGAGGTGATCGTGAGCAGCGTCCGCTCGCAGGCCGAGCGCGATCGATTCATCGACTTTCAACTGACCCTGCACGCGGGTGACCCGAACTTCATCCGGCCGATCATCGTCGAGCGCCGGGACTTCATCGACCCGAAGAAGAACCCCTTTCTCTCCCATGCCGAGCTGGAGCTGTTCCTCGCGACACGGGACGGCGAGGTGGTGGGCCGCATCGCCGCGATCAACGATCCCAACTACAACCAGTTCCACAACACCGAGACCGGCTTCTTCGGGATGTTCGAGTCGATCGACGATCGGCGCGTCGCCGCGGCGCTGCTCGATGCAGCGTCGACGTGGGTGCGCGGCAAGGGCATGAAGCAGCTCATGGGGCCGGTGAACCTCTCGTTCAATCACGATTGCGGCGTGCTGATCGACGGTTTCGATTACCCGCAGACGATGATGATGGCCTACAACCCGCGCTACTATCCGGGCCTTCTCGAGGCGAACGGGATGACCAAGGCGAAGGACCTCTTGTCCTACGAGCTGTCGACCGCGCTCGCGCCTCCGGAGAAGGTGGTGCGCGTCGCCGAGCGGGTGCGGGAGCAGGACGGCGTTCGCGTTCGGCCCTTGAACATGAAGGACCTGCGCGAGGAAATCCGCCGGCTGAAGAGCATCTACAACGCGATGCTGGAGCGCAGCTGGGGATTCGTGCCGATGAGCGAGGAGGAATTCGACTTCATCGCGGCGCGGCTGCGGCCGCTGGTCCAGATTCGCCCCGAGCTCTGCCTGATCGCCGAGGTCAGACACGAGCCCGTGGCCTTCTCCCTGACCCTGCCGGACTCGAACATCGCGCTCAAACCGGCGAACGGCCATCTGACGACCTTTGGTTTGCCTATCGGCCTGGCCAAGATGTACTGGGCGTCGCGCAGCATCGATCGCTTGCGCGTACTGCTGTTCGGGATCAAGCCCGGCTATCGCCGGCGCGGGCTCGATGCGATTCTCTACCTCGACACGCTCCACGCGGCGCGCCAGCTGGGTTACCAGTGGGGTGAAATCGGCTGGGCGGCCGAGGACAACACCTTGATGATCCGGGCGATTGAGAGGATGGGGGCTCGCCGCTACAAGACTTACCGCATCTTCCAGAGGCCGATCTGACCCACCCGCGGTAGCCCGGATTCGGATCCTCTTCGCCTGTTGCGATACGCTCCCGCCCATGTGGCTCCGGCCGGGCGTGGTGATTGTCGCTCTCGTCTCGTTTCGGGGCGGAGCTCTGGCCGAAGATTCCAAGCCGCGTCCGGCGATCTCGGTGCCCACGATCACCCTCCCGGCGCTGCGCGACCTTCCCAAGGCGGAGGGGATCAAAAGCCCGGCGGTCGAGAAGGCCGCGACCGAGCCCACCATCTCGACTGCGACGGGCACCTACCAGGTGGTGAAGCTTCACCACGCCAGGTCCTTCCTCCAGGCTCGGGTCGGGCCGCTTCCGATCGGCGGGACGCTGACCTCGGTCAAACTGTCGGGAAATCCATTGACGATCGAGAAGTTCTCCACCGCGATCCGCGTGAAATCACCGCAGAAGATCAACGCCCGGATCGAAGTAGCGATCGTCGATTTCCGCGGCGACACGGTGATGTCGTCCGCCGGGGAGCTTCGCTTCCGTGCCGCCCGGGGCGATCAGGTCGACTACACCGTGGACTGGGACCCGGTGCCCTGGCGCGCGGCGGGAGACCTCCATGTAGTGGTGCGCGTCGCCGGGCAGCCGATGGGAATCTGGCCGCTGACGCTCGTTGAACAGAATAAGCGCGTCACCAGTGCGGCACGCAACTAGCTCTTGAACCAGGCGCAGGATCCACTAATTTGGTGCGTCGAATTCTCAGTCTCCCCCTCTGACGAGCGAGGCATCCGATGTCCAGCGGCGAAAAAGTGAAGCAGATCCTGTCTTGGTATCCTTCCGACAATCCCGGCACGCTGACCAACCTCGCGCGAATGCTGAACCACGGGTATCTGGGAGGCACCGGGAAGATGGTCATCCTTCCGGTCGACCAGGGCTTCGAGCACGGTCCGCACCGCTCGTTTGCTCCCAACCCGCCCGCTTATGATCCGGAGTACCACTTCCAGCTCGCGATCGAGGCGGGATGCAACGCCTACGCAGCCCCGCTGGGCTTTCTCGAGGCAGGCGCGGCGAAGTATGCCGGGCAGATCCCGCTCATCCTCAAGGCCAACAGCTCGGACACGCTCGCCAAGATGGCCGAGCCGTGTCCGGCGATGATCGCGAACGTGAAGGACGCGCGGCGGCTGGGGTGTTGCGCGGTCGGGTTCACGATCTATCCGGGCTCGGGGGCGCGAAACACGATGTACGAGGAGCTTCGCGAGCTCATCGCCGAGGCGAAAGACGCCGGTCTCGCGACGGTTGTTTGGAGCTATCCGCGCGGGGGCGGCGTCTCGAAGGATGGCGAGACGGCGGTGGACGTCGTCGCCTACGCCGCGCAGTTGGCCGCGCAGCTCGGGGCCCACGTCATCAAGGTGAAGCCGCCCAAGGAGTACATCGAGCAGGCCGAGGCGAAGAAGGTCTACGAGAAGTACAACGTGCCCATCAAGACCCTGGCCGATCGGGTACGGCACGTGGTCCAGTCGGCGTTCAACGGGCACCGGATCGTCATCTTCTCCGGCGGCGAGGCCAAGGAGGCCTCGGCCATCATGGAGGAGATCAAGGGCATTCGGGACGGCGGCGGCTTCGGATCGATCATCGGCCGCAACTCGTTCCAGCGGCCGAAGAGCGACGCGATCAAGCTGCTTCGCGACGTGATGAACATCTACAAGTCGTAAAGAGCGGCACTGATTCGTCCGGACTGGCCGGCGCGACTCGGCTCCATCCGCCACTTTATTCACCGGTGAATGAACCTGGGGGGCCGCTCGTGACCGCTTTATTCACCGATGAATGAACCTGGGGCCGCTCGTGACCGCTTTATTCACCGATGAATGAACCTGGGGCCGCCTCGTGACCCCTTTATTCACCGATGAATGAAACCGGGGACCGGTAGAGTTACCGAATTCCCGGTTGCGGCTGTCGAAAAACCACCAAACTGGCTTGGCACGATGGCCCGGTCATCAAGAAGGACCGAGTCGACGGGCTTGGGCTGTACTCCCCGGACATCGGGCAAGTGATCCGGTTATTCCTCGAGGATAAATCGCTACACTATGACTGCCTACTTAGCAGCCCATGGGTGTCGAGAACTTGCATCCGATTGCATCGATGCAACTGGATACAATTGAGAACCGCTCGGAGGTAGCAAACGGGGTCCGTTTTGGCGTTCGACGCCGCTTCGTCGGCGCAACGTTCCCCCCGTTTGGCGCAGTGTTCCATCGCGTCGGCGCAACGTTTCACCGCCTCGCCGCAACGTTCCACCATCTCGGGCAACGTTCCACCGTCCGGCGCACCGTTCCATCGCTCGGCCTTACGGCTCGAACGGTTCAAACCGGCCGTAGCACCGATTGCAGTAGATCAGCGTGTCGCTTCCGGTCCCCTGGTGAATGGCGACCACATCACCCAGGACGAGCAGGTGGTCGCCCGCCTCCACCAGCTGCCGAACCTTCGCCGAGAATGCACCGGCTATCCCTTCGAGGAGCGGCACTCCGGCCGCGTCCGGCTTCCAGCCAAAGCGCTGAAGCAGATCGCCTCGATCGCGGCTGGGGCGGGCGAAGTCGGCGCTGACCTCCCCCTGGTCCGGGCGCAGCAAGTTGACCGCGAAACTCTCGGACTCCTTCAAAAGCGCGTCTGCTCCGCTCGAGCGGCCGACCGACACCGCGATGATCGGTGGGGAAATCGAGATGGTCAGGAACGCGGTGGCGGTGAAGCCATCGAGCTCCGGCTTCTCCGGCGCGACCAACGCGGCTCGGCGCCGAGCGGTCACCACGGTCACCGTCGCGGCCCAAGTCCGCGCGAGAGCCTTGTACGCTTCCGCGTCGGTCGGCGAGAAGGTGTCCATTGGGTGTCCTCCTTCAAGGTCGATCGGCTAGAGTGCCGAGAAACTGAAAACGTGGGAGCTCCATGCAACTCGTCAGCTATTCAGTTCGCGGCAGCCCATCGTATGGCGTGGTGACCGACGGTGGCGTGATCGATCTCAAATCCAGGATTGGGGAAACATTTCCAACGCTGAAGACGCTTCTGGCCGGGTCCGGTTCTCAAATGGCGCGAAAGATAGCCGAGAAGGAACGGCCCGACCATCGCCTCGAGGAAGTTACGCTCCTACCGGTGATTCCGGACCCCGACAAAATCTTCTGCGTCGGAATCAACTACCACTCGCACCGGCAGGAGACCGGGCGGCAGGAAACGCTCTATCCGACCATCTTCACGCGATACGCCAACACGCAGGTGGGCCATCTTGGAGCGCTGATCAAACCGCGCGTTTCCGACGCATTCGACTTCGAGGCGGAGCTGGCGGTGATCATCGGCAAGCCGGCGCGCCACGTGTCCAAAGAACGGGCCCTCGACTACATCGCCGGCTACTCCTGCTACCACGACGGGAGCGTGCGCGACTGGCAGCGCCACACCTCTCAGTTCACCCCGGGGAAGAACTTTCCGAGAACGGGCGGATTCGGACCATGGCTGGTGACGGCGGACGAGATCCCCGATCCGAGCGAGCTCACGGTGGTGATGAGGCTCAACGGTCACGAGATGCAGCACGCGACGACCGACTTGATGATCTTCGGCGTCCCCACGCTGATCAACTACATCACCACCTTCACCGAGTTGGTCCCGGGCGACGTGATCGCCACCGGAACTCCCGGCGGGGTGGGTTTCGCGCGCAACCCTCAGCTCTTCATGAAGCCCGGCGACGTCGCCGAGGTGGAGATCACCGGCATCGGAGTGTTGCGCAACCCGGTGAAAGCGGAGGATTGATTCGGGTCGCGGCGATCCGGGAACGGCCGGAGATTGGCCCGGGAACGGGCGACGGCGGAAGGTCCAACGCGCGCAAGCGGCCGGTGGGTGATCGGCGGTTGGCACGAGGTGAGCGCATGAAGCTCTACGGGTACTTTCAATCTTCGGCGGCATTCCGGGTGCGGATCGGGTTCAACATGAAGAACCTCGGCTACGAGTACGAGGCGGTGAATCTGGTCAAGGAGCAGCACCTCGCCGGCGACTTCGCGCGGATCAATCCGGCGCAGGCCGTACCGACGCTGGTCGACGAGGACCGGACGCTCACCTAATCGATCGCCATCCTCGAGCATCTCGATGAAAAGTATCCACAGCCGCCTCTGCTTCCGAGGTCGTCGGAAGATCGCGCCGGGGTGCGCTCGCTGGCCCAGCTCATTACCTGCGACATTCACCCCGTCAATAATCGGCGGATCCCCGTCTACTTGAAGAGGCAGCTCGGCTCACGTCCGCATCCGTTCACGTGTACAGCGTGCTCTCTTCCACGAAGCACAGGTCGTTACCCCACGGGTCGACGACGTAAAACGAGCGCTCGCCCCACGGGCGCTTGGTGATCGCGCCGCCGGGCTCGCCGTGGACCTTGTACGGAGCGACGGCCTTCAGGCCCTTCGCGCGGGCGTGCACCGCCTCGACGTCGCGCACCGCAAAATAGAGCGACTTTGGGCCGGGGGTCGGGGTCAGGCCTCCTGCCGTCGGGTCGATTAACGAGAGAATCACACCCCCGCAATCGAAGTAGTGACGGGCGCCGGGGTGCCGCTCGCCTTCGATGCCGAGCAGCTTGGCGTAGAAGGCCGACGCCTCGTCGATGCTCGAAACCTCGAGGGTGATGCGGAAAATCTTCGGAGTGTCCGTCTTGCGTACGGCAGTCATCGTCGCTTTCCTTTCCGTTTCCACCTGGTGGTCTTGCTGCGCTTCTGAGGGGTGCGCGCTCGGCGCGACTTGGCCAGCGCTCGGATCGACTTGGTGAGCGCGCGGGTCGACCTGGCGAGCGCGCGGGTCGGTTTAGCGGACGCGCGGGCCCGCTTGACCAGCCCGCGGGTCGACCTCGGGCCGGACGAAGCCCACTTCTGCTGCGGCGTCGGCGGGCGCAGGTTTTCCAGCCAACCGCCGACAACGCGGGACAACCGCTCGCGGTTCACGCGGTAATGGCTGCTCCGGCCATGACGCCGCACCTCGACGAGTCCGGCCTTTTCGAGCACCCCCAGGTGGCGTGTGGTCGTCGGCCAACTGTGCTGGAAACGCGCCGCCAGGTAGCCGGAGGGCAGCTCTCCGCCCAGGTGGCTCAGGATGAGCAGGATGTGCCGCCGGGCCTCGTGCGAAAGCGCCATGAATACCCTCTCGATCTCTTCGAGGGAAGGTGCCGATCGATTCACTGCTTCGAGTTATTACCGCCTAAGCTAACTATTAGCAAGAACGACAATAATCCCGGCGAAGGTTCCCGTTCGAGTCCAATTGCGAAGAGAGATTCTTCACCAATGGCGTGCCGGTGCCGCGACGGGACGGGGCGAGGAAGCTTCGCGCGTCGAGAAGCTCCTGGGTCGCTTCGGAGCTCGCCATCGCTCAAGCCCGGCGGCGCAGCACCGTGCTGCCTTCAGAACGCTACCTCGACGCTTTCCGCCGCGCGGTCTCGGAAGGTCCGCGCAACAGCTTCGGCGTCAGGGAAGTTTTTCCACGCGGACGACGGCGTTGTAGTCGGGGATCCCCGATTGGGGGGACCGCCGGTGACGATCGATCAGCGCGCCGGATTCCGGCCAGTGCGTCTGGAGGTTTCCCGGCCTGATCGGCGCGATCTGGACGCGGCATTCCATCGCGCCGAGCTCGCTTCGCAGAAGAACCTTGTCCCCCGGCCGGAGCTCGAGCCGCCCGGCATCTTCTTCGCTCATCAACACCGACTCTCGTTCGGCCCCGGTCAAAGCATCCGAGGGCTCCTGCACCATGCTGTTGAACTGCTTGCCCCGGCGGGTCGACATCAAAAACGCGCCGTCGGGCAAATCGGCGTTGGGCAGCGGCACGGCGGAAAAATGAGCCTTGCCGTCCGCGGTGGCGAACTTCCAGTCCGCGCAGAGGTGCGGGCCGCCATACTGGAATTGATCCCCTTCCTTGGCCAGGCGCTGAATCCCGTCGTAGAAGGGGACCGCCCGGGCGATCTCCTCGCGAATCGCCGCCGTGTTCTCGAAATGGAGCAATCCGGCGAGCTCGGGGCGAACGCGCTTCGCGAGGTCCAGCAGCACCTCCCATTCCGGGCGGGCTTCCTCGACGCGTGGACCGGGGATCTCCGGACTGAACACCACCCGCCGCTCGGTCGTCGTTTCGGTGATGCCGCCGCGCACCTCATATCGGGTGGTCGCCGGCAACAGCACCACCGTCTCGCCCTCGAGGAGCATCTGGGAGGAGAGCACGATGTCCATATGGATCCGAAGGCGGGTGCGCTCGAGAGCCTCCTGGACGTAGGCGGGCTCGGGGAGCACCTCGAGAAAATTTCCGCCGACCGAAAACAGCACCTCCAACTCGCCCTGGTGGGCCGCGTCGATCATCGCCGGCGCCGTCAGCCCAGGCTCGGGGGGAACCTCGAATCCCCACAGCCTCGAGAAGTCCCGCGCGCCTTGAGGCCCGACCGGTACGCCCCCGGGAAAGACGGTGGCGTAGGCGCCCATCTCGGCTCCCCCCTGAACTCCGGAGTGCCCGCGGATCGGCATCAGGCCGCACCCTTCTCGGCCGACGAAACCCCGAGTCAACGCGAGATTGACGATCGCCCGCACGTTGCCCTCTCCGAACGCGTGCTGGGTGACCCCCATGCTCCAGACGAACACCGCCTTCTCCGCGG